>Ga0315281_10010180_pt1 | contig 12971 bp, 7 predicted proteins | sample YL17G07_0_MG_FD_204540 | JGI IMG/M metagenome (GOLD analysis project Ga0315281, IMG submission 204540) | Sediment microbial communities from Yellowstone Lake, YNP, Wyoming, USA - YL17G07_0 | ecosystem: Environmental > Aquatic > Freshwater > Lake > Sediment | place: USA: Wyoming | collected... | reverse complement strand
TCAATTCCGGCGGGCGCGCTGGTCACTGTGCCACTGCCCGCGCCGTTTTTGTGCACCGTGAGTGGGACAACCACAGTGGGGGGCACGTACTCATCCGCGCCGATGTCGGGGGCGAGACCTTGTGGGCGCGGATCGCCGTCGAGGTCAGTGGTCACACCTAGATTAGTTCCCGCATCAATCGCCGCGCTGGAGGCTGTCAAATGGTAATCACCATTAGCGGGGTCAACAAACCCCGCCGTACCGGTGAGTGAGTTGCCGCCGCTGATAATCGTCCCAGAGTAGGGCGTGGTGACGCCGGAGAACAAGTTGTAGTTCTCATACACCGTGCCAGCGGTGCGCGTGATGCCGAGGGTGTAACTGGCGACCAGCGTGTTAGTGATATAGGCGGTGCCAGTGAACACGGCTATGGCTGAACCGCTTCCTACGGTGGGACTAGCGATGGTAGTGTCTTGCAGAATCAGGGTTTGGCCCATCCACCAAGGGCCACTCTCGCCAAAGACGTTGCCTTGGTATACAGCCGCACCAGATATTCTGGCGCTATTAGCCGCTAATAATACATTGACAAAACTTTCCGTATTCGTAACAAGACCAGAGGCCCCTAAAAACACGCCGCCACCGCTGGAAGCAGCGTTGCCAGTGAAGGTCGAAGCAATAACTGAGGCGGAGCCATTAAATAATGCGCCACCACCGAATAGGTCTGCAGTGTTTCTGGTGAAGGTCGAGGCCGTCACGCTGGTTGTGTAGACGAAGACTGCCCCGCCGCCGAATTCGCCTGCGATGTTACTGGTGAAGGTCGAGGCTGTCACGCTGGCGTTGTCACTGAAGAATGCGCCGCCACCCTTAAGACCAGCGACGTTACTGATGAAGGTTGTACCGCTCACGTTCGCCGGGCTATGGAAATATGCGCCACCACCCCAGCAACTTGCGGTGTTGCTGATGAAGGTTGAGGCGTTGATTGATGCAATGCTATTGAAGAGCGCACCGCCACCGGTGCAGGTCCCTGTGTTGCTAAAGAAGGTGACATTGCTCAAGACCGCCGCGCCGGAAATCCATAAACCTGCTCCTCCGTCGGCTAGCCCTTTCTGCACGGTTAGATCCGTCACGGTCAACGCCGCGCTGGAGGTGATAACCCGCCCGCTCAGTTGCGCGTCGAGCATGGCAGGCTGAGTGACAGGATAAGAAGTAATCCAATTGGTAGCCGTATACCCTCCGCTCAAGGTGAGGGCTTTGGTAATCGCCACAGTTTGCGTAAGACTGCCAATCACTTGTACGCCAGCGCACGTCCCGGCGATTTTCACGGTTGCGCCCGCGCTGGCGGCGCTTACGGCGTTTTGCACCGCGCTGGCATCGGTGCTGGAATAAACCATAAGGCCGTCAATCGTGGCGAAGCATACTTCGCTTGCGGCATAGACGTGCGCCGGGCGCGGCGCCGCCAGGCAGAACAATGTCAGCGCGAGGGCGATCAGGCCGGGGCGCGTGAGTTTATGAAGGGAAAACCCGCACCGGGTTTTTGGAGTTTGGCAGTTGAGGCTTATCGTGGAATCAAGAACAAGTAATCGCTCAATACCGGCTTGCCCTCCGGCGCGGTGAGCGTGACTTGAAACCACATCCCGGTCGGGTCGGGGCGCGCCCAGAGTTGAGCGGTGTTAGCCTGAAACTCGGTGAGGCGCGTGAGCGCGATGCGGTACCCCCACTCGTCGGCCCGGTCAAAAACCGTCTTGCCCGGCGCGGCGTTAGCCCACGTCCCATACAACATCCAACTGTGGAAACCGCCGCCCACGGTGGCCAGATGGTAGAAGGCGAGGTCGCCAGAAGGATAGCGGAAAATGACCAAGTCGCGAAAGTTGTCGTAGACGCGCACCCCAGAGTCGGTTTGGGCAGGCGGCTGTCCGGCTTGGGCGGTGGCGGCTTGCGCGGTAAGCGCGAGGGCGGTGGCGGTGGCATAGACCGGGGTGCGGAAAAGCGGGCCGGTCGTACCGGCGGCGGCTTGTTGAGTCAACACCATTCCAAAGCTGAAAACCAGCATGAGGAGGCCACTGAGAAAAGTGATGGTTTGAATGCGGCGCATAGATGAGGCTCCTTGTCTTAGAGCCGTAGGGTTTGGAAAACCCTAACGCTCTGTCCGATTGCGATTCATTGTGAACGGCGCGCGATAGATTGTCAAATACCCGCCTTCCGCGGTCTTCGAAGACCGCGGAAGGCGAGTGGTATTTAGCGCGCTTCTCTCCGGCTCGGCAAGTCCGCCGGGGTGCGCGGGTCCGTGGGGGCGGGCAGACTTTCACCCGGCGCGGGCGTGCTCACCGTCAAGCCATGCAACTCGAAGCGGTTGTTCGTCTCGGTGTTTTCCAGAAGCGCGCCGTTGGGCGAGCCGTCGTCGCTGTACGAATCCACGTAGAGATACAGGTCGGTCGTGCCGGCCGGGAACACACCCGACCAGATGGTGTTGGAGATGTAAATACTGTTCGGGGCCGAAGAGACCGTGACGCTCTGGCCGGAGGCCAGCGTGCCGGTGTAATACCACGAGATGCCTTCGCACGGCGTGAGCGTGCAGGTCTTGTCCCACACGCGGTTGGCGGTCGTGGGCACGGGGTTGGGGTTGAGGTAGAAGTCCACCCAGAAAGGGATGGTCGCTGGATCGGCGCCCTGATTGGTGATGGTGACGCTGACGGTTACGGGCGTGCTCGCGCTGAAGCTTGGGCCACCGGGGTTGAGGCTGAACGAGCCGACCAAATCCACCCCGGGCTGGCGTGACTTCATGATGAGCGGCATCATGACAAACAGTTGCGACGTGTTAAATTGCGCGGTGACCGTTTGCGCGCTGTTCAGCGTTACCAGACAGTTGCCTGCGCCACCGCAACCGCCGCCGCTCCAGCCGCTAAAGGTCGAGCCGGAGCTCGGGGCGGCGGTGAGCGTGACGACCGTGCCGTGATTGAAGTTCGCCGCGCACGTCCCGCCGCAATTGATGCCCGCCGGGAGGCTGGTCACTACGCCGGTCCCGGTGCCGGTGAGGTTGACGGTCAGGGTCGGCGCAGCAAGTACGGTGGTGGTGATGGTGGTCGTGTTGTTCGGGGTGAAGTCGAGCGTGGTCGAGGTGAGGGTGGCCGTGTTGGTAATGACGCTGCCAGTCAACGGCGCGGTGACCGTAACGGTGAAGATTTGCGAAGCATTCGCGGCAAGGCTGTTGATGGTGCAGGTGATGCTGTTCGTCGTTTGGCAGGCCCACCCGGCGGGCGCGCTCACAGCGGGAGCGGTCACGGCGAGGGGCAGAGAGTCGGTGAGGGTCACGACGCCCTGTGCCTCAACGTCGAGCGCGAGACTCCAGCCGTTGGCAATCGCCCCGCTAAAGCCGGTCTCTTCGTCCACCACCCATAAATGCCACGTGCCATTCGGGTCGGTGTTGTTGAACGCCGCGAGGCTCGAACCGTAGGGGCCGGTTGGGGCGGCGCCGCCGAAGATCGGGTTGACGTTATAACTCGTGGGCAAGTAGACGCCGGAAGTGATGAGCGTGAACTCAGGCAGACTCGGCGCGCCCGCCAGCGCAGTGAACGTGAGCGTGGCGCTCTGGGTGATGGCCTGATTGTTGCCCGCGCTCGACATGAGCAGGACCGTCTGGCCGCCGGGGCCTTCGAGCAGGGCGCTGATGTCGGCGGGGTAGTTGTGGGTGAGGCCGCTGAGGGTGACGGTCAGCGTCTGAATCGCGCCAACGAGGCCCCGGATATTGATGGACGACGGATAAGGGTTCGCGGGAGAGTTGTCGTTGATAGTGACGTTGCCGCCGTTGCCGTAGTTGAGACTCGTCGTGAATATCCCGGCGGAGGTGGGGCCATTGTTGGTGATCGTCACTGTGTAAGTGAGCGGCTGGCCCACGTAGACCGGGTCGGGTGAGTCGTCTTTGCTAAGAGTGAGATCGGCGAGCGGCTTCACCACCGTGATGAGGGCGTCGGCGTTATTGGTCGGGTCGGGGTCGGTGAGACCCGAGGCCATGTTGGCCGTATTGGCGAGCAGGCCGGTGAAGGGCGCGGTGACGGTGATGACGATGTTCGAGGTCGTCGTAGACGAGAGCGCGCTCACAGCGCAAGTGACGACGCCTGAGGCTTGGCCGCACGTCCAGCCCGAGGCGCTTGCCCCAACGTAAGTCGCCGCTGAGGGCAGGGTGTCGGTAACGGTGACCGTGAGCGCATCATTGGGCCCGGCATTGGCGACGCTCAGGGTGTAGACCAGCGTCCCACCGGGGTCAACCGGATTGACGCTGGCGGACTTGACGAGGGACAAATCGGCGAGGGGCGTGACGGTGGTCGTCGTCGTATCGGTGTCGTTGAGCGGATTGTTATCCGGCGCGTTGGAAGAAACGTAGCCTGTATTGACGACGAGGCCGTTAGTGATGGGCGCGGTGACGACGAGGCCGAGGGTGTTGGCGTAGTTGTAGGGCAACAAACTCGGCAGGGTGCAGGTCACCGTGCGGCTCACTTGCGAACACGTCCAGCCGTTGGTGATGACGCGGCTAAAAGTTACGCTGATGGGGAGCGTATCGGTGACGGTGACGGTGTAGGCCGTGCTTGGCCCGCCGTTGTAAACATCCAGGCCGTAGGTGATGAGGCCGCGCGGATTAATGAGATTCGTGATTGAAGCATCGTATTTATTGATGCTCAAATCGGCGGTGCGCGTGACGGCGGTGGTGAGGGTGACCGTGTTGTTCGAGATAATCGAGTCGTAGCTGGTCGTCGTCACGGTGGCCGTGTTGGTGATGGTCGTGGGCGCGGAGGCGTTAAGGAAGCCGTTCACCGTGACGGTGACGGTGCTCGTCGGGCCGAGGCTACCGAGACTGCACGCGAGCACGTTGGCGCTCGGGAAACTGCACGTCCCTTGCGTCGGGATGATGGTCACGTCCGGGTGCGCGCCACCGATCGAGACGCTGGTCAACTCCGGCGAGTAGTAGGCATCGTCCGTCGCCAGCGTCACTTGATATTGGAAGTAGCGGTTGTTCGGGAGGACGATGCCCGTGAACGACGGCAGGCCGACGGTGTTGTTGCCCGTTTCGGAGTAGTAAGTGGCGGCAGTGTCATCCGGCCCGATGAAGGTCTCGCCGACGCAAGCCGAGTCGTCGCACGAGCGAATCTGAATCTGCAAGTGCAGTGCGCCGCGCAGGTAGTGGTCGCGGATTTCGTTGGACGAGAGCGCGCGGGTGTAAATGGCGGCTTCGTCGAGCACCCCGTTGAAGTAATTGCCGACCGTCGGGCTGTAGCCATAGCCGGAGCCGAGCACCCATTCGTCGCCGCCCACCCACGGCGGGCCGGAGGCGTTGGTCGCGCTTTCGGCGTTGCCGTTGACGTAGAGCACCATCCGTCCATTGTTGTACACGGCCCCGACGTGATACCACTGGCCGGCCACGACGCTGGTCGTGCCGGTAATGGTCGTGAGGGTGCTGGTGAGCGTTTGCGTCGCGCCGTTGCTGAGGGTGAAGATAAATTGGCCGCCCGCGAGGCCGAGCAGGTGCGAGTAATTCGTCTGCGGGCCGCTGAGGGAGTCGGTGCGGAGGATGAGCGCGCTGTCGGTGACGACTGAGACATTGACCCACGCTTCGAGAGTGAAATCGCCGGGGTCGAAGGTGTCGCTGATGACGACGGTCTGCGCGAGTGAGTCATCAAAGGTGAGCGCAGTGTTGAAGCGCCCCGCGTTCCCGGCGGTGGGGCAGGCCGCGCCACACCCGCCGTCGAGGCCATTCCCGGAGGCGTCGTTGAAGACTGTCGCGCCGTTCTTGTCATTCAAGTGCAAGAGGATGCGGTTCCCCGCCATATCCACGTTGCCCCGCGCGTAGGCGGTCTCCGCGCCGTTGTTGTCGGGGAATTCTTTGTCCGCCGGGCGGCGCGTGACCCAATCCAGCGAGTCCCAGACTGCGTCACTGCCCGCATCCATCACGCGTGAGGTGAACACGCCCGTCGCGTTGAGGTTCGGCGAGACTTCGAGCCATTGGCGCGGCGCGTACCATTGGGTGTTGTTGAACGTGCCGCTGTTAAATTCAGCAGTGCTGTCATCGGTCTGGTCGAGGTTGCTCACCGTGAGGCTGAGGGGCAGGGTGTCGGTGAAGGTGACATTGGTGTCGGTGAGGGAGCCGGTGTTGGTGACAAGGAGCGTGTAGGAGATATTCGTCCCGGCGGTGAGCGGGTCGGATGAGGCGATTTTGCTAATGGCGACGCCGACAGGCACAAACTCGTACGCGCCGATGTCAGACGCTGAACCTTGAGGCCGGGTTGCGCCGTCGAGGTCGGTGGTCACGCTGAGATTGGTCCCGGCATCAATAGCTACGCTCGCGCTGGTTAGGTGATAGTCGCCATTGGCCGCATTCACAAACGCCGCCGTGCCGGTGAGCGAGTTGCCGCCGCTGATAATCGTCCCTGAATAGGGCGTGGTGACGCCGGAGAACAGGTTGTAGTTCTCGGGCACTGTGCCGCCAGTGCGGTTGATGCCGATGGTGTGGCTGGCGACGATAGTGTTGGTGATGCCCACCGTCCCCGTCGTAACGTAAATGGCCGCGCCGCTGGTCAATGTGGGACTGGCGATGGTCGTGTGTACAATCTCCACACCGCCCGAGTTGAGATACAACGCCGCGCCATTCGTGATCGCCGTGTTGCGCGCGAACAGCGCATTGACCACGCGCGCCGTGCCGCCACAGCAGACCGTGATCGTATAGGTAAAGTTAGGGAGTAGATTCGAGTGAAACTGAACAGTCGCCGTTCCTGCACTGCTCGCTGTGCCTGAAGCACTGTCAACGCCAACACCACCTACTGTGCTACCATCGGGGAAAGTGATGAAAACATTGATGGTATTTGGGGCGCCGTTCGTTGCCGTCGCGGTAACGCTATCACCGGCGTTGACGCTCACATTAACCGTGACATCCGGAAATCCACCACTTCCTCCGGTCTGCGTTGTCTGCGTTGTGTTCGCAAACAGCCCACCGCCGTTGTTGCTTGTGTTGTTGAGGAACTGCGTGCCCGTCAGCGTCAGCGAGTTGAACGCATATAGCCCGCCGCCGCTGGCACTGCTCGTGTTGTTCTGAAATAGCCCGCCATTCAGTGTTACCGCGCCTGCCGCATAGATGCCGCCGCCGTTGGCACTTGCCGTGTTGCTGAGGACGTTTACGTTAGTAAGGGTGAGTGCGGCAGTGGTCGTGATGCCGCCGCCGCCCCCAGTCACATTCCCGTTTTGCACCGTTAGATTAGAGATGTCTCCATTCACGCCGCTGATGACAATGACGCGTCCGCCGCTCTGGGCATCCAGCGTGGTGGGTTGGGTGAGAGGATAGGAATTGACCCAATCCGTGGCGGTGTAGCCGCCCGCGAGGGTGAGGGTTTGGGAAATATACACCGTTTGCGTGGCACCCCCGGTTAATTGCACGCCCGCGCATATCCCGGCAACCTTCACGCTTCCGGTGAGCGCCGCGGTGACCGCGTTTTGCACCGCGCTGGCATCGGTGCTGGAGAAGACGGTTGCGCCGTCGTTGAAAGTGGCAAAGCAGACTTCCCCGGCGGCATAGGCCACGCGCACGGGGGAAGCCCCGCCGCTCAAGAGGGCGAGCAATGCGACTGCCAAACTCAGGCCGAGCGCCAAGGGTAATGTAGCGCGTAACAAGCGACGTCCAACAAGTTGCGGGGCTGACCAACAATAAGTAGAACAAAGACCGGACATGGGAATTCTCCTCAATGATTCCGAGCCGCAACGCGCGCGCGGGTAGGCGGGCCGATAATTATGCAATTGAAGACACAAGTGGTGCGGGAAAAGTCAGGCGTATTGTAGGAGGTTCATAAACTGGCGTCAATTAGGATTTAGCCGACTTTCTACACTGCCCATTGCCAACGGCCCCGTTTTCGTTTAATATGCTTATTGCAACTAATTGCAATAAGCCATCGGTCATTCGCTAACCATGTCACACCAAAATTGGGATTACCCCACGCTCTTACATGACCGCGGCTTCCGCGTCACCCCTCAGCGTCAACTGATCCTTGACGCGATTTGTGACGGCGCGGGGCACACCACGCCCGAAGAGATTTACGCGCGCGTCCACGCCCGGACGTCACACCTCAACCGCGCCACCGTTTACCGCAATCTCGACTTCCTGTGTGAACTGCGGCTAGTGGTGGCGATGCAAACGGGCGGGCAGTGGTACTACGAAATCGCCAGCGAGACGCCGCACCACCATCTCGTCTGCCACAACTGCAACCGGGTGGAGGAGCTGGATCACACCGCGCTCAAGAATTGCTTCGACAAAATCGAGCGCGCGTTCAACTTCACGGTGGATATGGATCACGTCGCGCTCTTCGGCCTGTGCGCCAAATGCCGCGCCAGCGCCCAACGCTCCAGCCACCGCAAAAGCAAAACTCGCGCGGAAACATTGAAACATCTGCCGCTCGACCGAGACTAAATAACCAGACCGTTTGTAACACTTGGGGAGGCAACTCATGATCAGGAAACTATTGCATGAAATTCAAGACACTGCTCGCCCTGCTTTTCGTCTTAGGCCTATTTTTATCCGCCTGCACTCCGACCGCCACGCCCACCGCCAGTCAAAAGCTGACCGTCGTCACCACTGTCTCGCCCATCACGAACATCATTTATAACATTGGAGGTGACCACATTGCCTTGACGGGCATCATTCCCGAAGGCTCCGACTCGCACACCTTTGAACCCGCGCCCTCCGACGCGAAAATCCTCGCGCGCGCCGACCTCGTCTTCGTCAATGGCCTCAAACTCGAAGAGCCGACGCTCCAAATGGCCGAGGCCAACAAAAAAGCCGGGGCCGAAATCGTCCTGCTCGGCGAGCAGACGCTCACGCCCGACGAGTACATTTATGATTTCTCATTCCCCAAAGAGAACGGCAGTCCCAACCCGCACTTGTGGATGAATCCGCTGAATGCCTTACGCTACGCCGAGATTGCCAAAGAGGCCCTCAGCCGCCGCGACCCGGCTAACGCCGACTATTACGCGAAGAACTATGCCGCGTTCAAGGCGCGCCTTGAGGCGCTGGACCAGGCCATCCAAGCCACCGTCGCCACCATCCCGCCGGAGAACCGCAAACTGCTCACCTATCACGACTCATTTGCCTACTTCGCGCCGCGCTACGGCCTCACCGTCATCGGCGCGATACAACCTTCCGACTTTGCCGAACCCTCGGCGCAAGAAGTGGCCGCGATGATTACGCAAATCAGAGAGGAAAAAGTCCCGGCCATCTTCGGCTCGGAAGTGTTCCCCTCGCCGATATTGGAGCAGATTGGCCGCGAGTCCGGCGCGCAATACGTGGACACCCTGCGCGACGACGACCTGCCGGGACAACCCGGCGAAGCGACTCATTCTTATCTCGGCCTGGTGGCTGGCGACGTGGCGACGATGGCGAAAGCCCTCGGCGGCGACCCGTCCAAAATTTCCGGCTTCGACACGGCGAATGTGCCGGGGCTGGATAGCTCTGTGACTCAACAACCATAAGGCTTTTATCATGCGGCCTCTTGTCGAACTCAACCACATCACCTTCAGTTACGGCGCCGAACCAGTGCTGGAAGATATTTGTCTGCACCTGCACCCCGGCCAGTTTGCCGCACTCGTCGGGCCGAGCGGCGCGGGCAAGACGAGCCTGCTCAAATTGATTCTGGGGACTCTGCCCCCCTCGCGCGGAGAGATTTGCATTCAGGGCCGCGACTTGCGCGGTCAACCCGCGCCTCAGGTGGGCTACGTTCCCCAGTTGGAAACGGTGGACTGGAATTTTCCGGTGACGGTGGAGCAGGTGGTTCTCATGGGACGCGTGCGGCGCTCGGGCGTATGGCCGTGGCCCAGCGCGGACGACAAACAACGCGCCCGCACGGTCCTCGAACGCCTTGGCCTCGCGGGCTTGTCTGGGCGTCACATCCGCGACCTCTCGGGCGGGCAACAACAACGCGTCTTTCTCGCCCGCGCCCTCATCGCTGAACCCGATTTGCTCGTGCTGGATGAACCGACGACCGGCGTGGACATTCGCACTGCGGAAAACATTTTGCATCTGTTGGCCGAACTGAATCGTGGCGGGATGACGATTCTCCTCACTACGCACGACCTCAACGCGGCGGCGGCGCATTTGCCGTGGGTTGTTTGCCTCAACCGCCGCGTCATCGCGCAAGGCGAGCCGGAAGAAGTGTTTACGCCCGAAATCCTCAACGCCACCTACGGCGGCGAGATGCTCGTCATCCGTCAGGACGGGATGCTGTTTGTGCAACAGAAACCGCACGGGCACGGGTATCACGACCTCGTCCCGCATCCCGTCCCCGGCGAAATCCCCGACACCCCCCCGGAGACTCCCGATGGACAGCTGGCTCGAACCCTTTCAGTTTGAATTTTTTCGCAACGGGACCTTGGCCGCCGTCATCGTCGGCGGGCTGTGCGGACTCATCGGCGTTTACATTGTTCTACGCGGCATGAGTTACATCGGCCACGGCCTCTCGCACGCCATTTTTGGCGGCGCGGTCTTGTCCTACGTCATGGCGTGGAACTTCTACGTGGGCGCAGGCTTGTGGGGCTTCGCGGCGGCGGTGCTCATCAATCAAACCGTGCGGCGCACAAAAATCGGCGCCGACGCCGCGATTGGCGTCATCACCACCGCAAGCTTCGCCGCCGGAGTCGCGCTCATCAGCCGTTACCGCCACTTCACGCGCAACTTCGATGCCGCGCTCTTCGGCAACATCCTCGGCGTGGGGCGCGAAGATGTGTGGGTCGTCGCGGGAGTCGCGGTGCTGGCGGCCATTGTCATCTTCTTCTTTTACAAACAACTCTTGTTCGCCACCTTTGACCGTGAAGTCGCGCGTGTCTACGGCGTGCAGACCGAATGGTTGGACACGTTGTTTGCCCTCGTGCTGGCGGCGGCTCTCATCGCCTCGATGCAAATCCTCGGGGTCACGCTCATCGCGGCGGCCCTCGTCGTCCCGGCTATCACCGCGCGCTTGCTCACTGATAGCTTCAACCGCATGATTCTCATCTCGACCCTCATCGGCGCGTTGAGCGGTTTGTTCGGGATGTATTTGAGCTTCTACGTGGATGTCGCCTCGGGGGCCACCATCGTCCTCCTGCAAGCCGCCGTCTTTACGCTCGTATTAGCCGTCGTCTCCTTCCAAAAGCGGGCCGCGCGGCGGTTAATGCACACCCATTTATAGTTGCCCCGCGCACCGCCATTATGGACGGTGGCCGCGTCGTCGCCGATGGTCTGACGCGGGAGATTCTCGGCAACGCCGCTCTGCTGGCAGAACATGGGTTGGAGGCGTGAGAGGCTGACGGCTCTTTTCGTTTCAGTACTAGAGTCACTTGGTGGTCTGTCGGCGGATGTGAGACAATAACTTACACACTCGCCGCGTTGACTTAGCGCGGCCATTCACTCAGGAGGCATTCCATGCGCAAGAAACTTTACCTTCTTCCTCTGGTCGCGTTGCTCCTCGCGGCGCTGGCGTGCGGGGGAGGCGCCATTAGCAGTAGCAACACTCCCGTGCCGAGCGGCCCGAAAGTTTTGCTCAAGGACGACTTTTCCAGTACCAGCAGTGGCTGGGACACCGGCAGTGACACGGACAGTTCGGTAGACTACGCTGGGGGCGAGTACGTGATCAAAATCGAGAAAACCAAATTGCTGGTCTGGGGCACTCAGAACGAAGAACAACTGGGCAACGTGCACATCGCCGTCAAAGCCCAAAATACCGGCGCGGCGGACCCCACCTTTGGCGTGCTCTGCGGCTACAAAGATGATAAGAACTTCTATTACATGGGCCTAGGCGTGGATGCTTACTACGCGATTGCCAAATACGTGGACGACACCCTGACCATTATGACCAGCGACAACAACCAGTGGATCCAGTCGGATGCGATCAAGCAAAATGCCGACTCGTATAAGATTGAAGCCGATTGCGGCAATGGCCGACTGGCGCTCTACGTGGACGGCAAGCAGATCGCCTCGGTGGAAGATCCGGATTACAGCAAAGGCAACGTCGGCCTGTTTGGCCGCAGTTTCGACAACAGCGGGGTGGAAGTGCATTTCGACGATTTTGTGGTGACGGAGTTGAAATAGGCGGAGCGCGCTCACGCTGGCCGGAGGAGGGCAACTGCTCAGCCTCACCCCCGGCCCCTCTCCTGAACGCGATAAAACTGCGTTCAGGAGAGGGGAGAATGGCTTTAGTGTGTCCTGCTCCCCCTCGCCTGATGACGCTCTAGCTCTTTGTCGTCAGGAGACGCGAAGCGGCCGGGGGGTGAGGCGGGCTGAGTAGTTACGGAGTAGGGCAAGCTAACCACTTGCCCTACTTTTTTTGCAGAGAGCGACAATCCTTGCTACACTTACCGCGCCTTTCATTCTCAGGAATAGCGATGTATCGAAAATTCATTTGGCTTGCGACTTTCAGCCTCCTGCTCCCGGCCTGCGCCCCGCGCTTCCTTTACACGGATGATTTCTCGACCACCCGCAATGGCTGGACGACCGGCACGAGCGACAGCGCCGGAGTGGATTACGTTGGCGGCGAGTACGTGATTAATATGAAGGAAGCCGACTGGTTTATCTGGGGCGTGCCTCAGCGCTCCGATTTTTCCAATATCCACCTTGAAGTAACGGCCAAACCCCTGACCACCACCCTCGACGTCGGCTTTGGCCTCATCTGTGGTTATCAAGACGGCCAGAATTTCTATTACCTCGGCCTCGACCCGAACTCTTATTTTGCTATTGCCAAATTCGTCGCCGACCAGCCGACGATGCTCTCCGACGAGCGCGTGTGGATTCAATCCCCTGACATCACGCCCGCCCAAGAGTCTTACCGCGTGGGCGCGGATTGCGGCCACGGACAACTCACGCTCTACGTGAACGGCAAAGCCATTAAGACCGTGCTGGACGCCTCGCTTACTAAAGGCCAGGTCGGCGTGTTCGTCAACACCACCGACACCGCCCCGACCGAAGTTCATTTCGACGATTTTCAAGTGACCGAGTTGCC
>Ga0315281_10010179_pt1 | contig 12971 bp, 11 predicted proteins | sample YL17G07_0_MG_FD_204540 | JGI IMG/M metagenome (GOLD analysis project Ga0315281, IMG submission 204540) | Sediment microbial communities from Yellowstone Lake, YNP, Wyoming, USA - YL17G07_0 | ecosystem: Environmental > Aquatic > Freshwater > Lake > Sediment | place: USA: Wyoming | collected... | reverse complement strand
ACGGTGCATGCTGAGCCTCCTGAGGTGAAATGGGTCATTCGCTATGTTTCTAAAGCACAACGCTAGACAAAATAAAAGACAAGTCCCCGGCCACGCCATAGGCGGGGTTACTTGCCAAACGCCGCGCGATAACGCCGGGCGACTTCGGCTTCGAAGCCGGAGGAAAACCGGTGAAACTGCTCGATTGCTTTGCGGCCCGCCGGGGTGAGGCGCGCCCCGCCGCCATGTTGCCCCCCAATGGCGGTTTCGACCACTTTGAAGCCCAGGCCTTTTTCAATCTCCTGCACCTTCTCCCACGCGCGGCGATATGGCACTTTCAAAGCCTTGGCGGCGGCGCTGATGGAGCCGCTGGCCTCGATGGTCTCCAGCAGTTGCACCCGCCACGCGCTGAGCACTACTTTGTCATTCTTCTCAAGCCAGAGATTGAATTTAGGTTCCATAGCCGCCTACTTTTTCTGCCCCGTGCGATAGAAGTGGACGTACGCTTTCTCCAACGTCGCTAAACCCTCCGGAATGGCAGAGTCAATCAGCGGCAAGAAGGCTTCGAGTTTTTCACGCGTGTCCATCAGTTCGATGATAATGGGCAAGTCCTCGGAGAGCCGCTCAATTTTGGCGGTGTGTATGCGGCTGTGCGCGCCAAAGCCCATGATGCCGCGCAGAACGGTCGCCCCCGCCAGGCCTTGCGTCCGCGCTTGCAACACAATCCATTCGTAAAGCGGCTGGCCTTTGTGCTTATCCGCCTCGCCGATGAAGATCCGCAAGAGACAGCCGTCTTCGGGGAGCAACATGATTACCTCCATAAGTAATCGATTCAATCCGTGCTCCTATTAACCCGCGTTTTGCGAGAACGCTGATAACGCTGACGAAAGCCCGCCGATGATCGCCAATTTTTTTCGATCAGGGTTTAGCGGCCCTCTCTCCGCGAAATCAGCACGCCTCTCTCGCCTGCTCCGGCACGAACTCCAAGCGCATCACATACTTAGTCTCGTCCGTCACTTTGAAGCGTTCATCCAGCCGCAAGCCGGCCACCCATACAATCTCATCGCCGCACGTTACGAGGGGCCAACGGTCGCGCAGAGCTTTTTCGATTTTGGCGTTGACCATGAAATCGGAAAGTTTCAGCGAATGCCCGTCGAGGCCAAGCGGGTGAAAGCGGTCGCCGGGGCGGCGGGGACGGAGGCTTAATCCCTCGCTTCCGATTCGCTCCGCATCAATATAGACGCGCCACGGTATACCCCATCCCCCGGCCCCCCGGCGGGCGCGGGGGTATCCTTCATCAATTTTATTGAGTGACCACTCACTGACGTTGAGAACTTCAGCGCGGAAATGCCAACCAGGCGAAAGTTTTCCGGCCCCGTTCAACAACGGCAACTCGGTCAGGAGCGGCGAGCCAGTAGCGGACCACGCGCTGACGATCACTTGAGTGGTAGAGATGGATAGCCGCAAGTCGCCGAGCAAATCACAGTCGCGCCCGGCCTGAGCGGCGTGGCTGAAGGCGATGGCCCGATCAAGAGGGTTGAAGTCAATATCGCGCAAGTCGGCGCGGAGGTGGCGCAGGGCCTGGCGCAAGAGGGCGCGTTGTTCGGGGAGGGCGAGCGCGCGCCAACGGGCTTTGTCAAACGCCACGCGCTCGGGCGCCAGATGCGCGAGTTCGGCCCAGAGTTTTTCGGTGACGGCGCGGAGGAGTTCGTGCTCGCCCGCCATCACCGCGGCCGTCCGCTGGAGGACGGCGCGAATGTTCGGGTTGTAGGTTTCCAGTTGAGGCAGAAGCTCGTGGCGCAAGCGGTTGCGGAAATAGGTGAGGTCGAGATTGGTGGCGTCGTGGACGGGGGTGAGGCCGCGTTCAATACAGTAGGCTTCGATTTCAGAACGCGTAATAGTCAGGAGAGGTCGGATAAGGGTAAATGGGAATTGGGAATTGGTGTCAATGACTAATCCCCAATTACTAATAACCGTTTTGTCCAACATTCCCCGCAATCCCGAAACGCCTGCGCCTCTCAAAAAGTGCATGAGCACCGTCTCGGCCTGATCGTCGGCAGTGTGGGCGACGGCGAGAGTGCGCGCGCCAACAGATTGGGCGATGCGGGCGAGGAAGGCGTAGCGCAGTTCGCGAGCGGCTTCTTCGAGGGAGTGTTTGTGTAAACGGGCGTGGGCGCGGGTATCGGCCGTTTCGGTGTGAAAGGGGAGGCCGCGTTTTTGGGCTTCGGCGCGGACGAAGGCGGCTTCGGCGGGGGACTCGGGACGGAGGCCATGATCGAGATGGGCAACGTGAATGTTGGGGGTCAGCGAGTCCCGCAGGGTGTGGAGCACGTCGAGCAGGCACAAACTGTCAGGGCCGCCCGAAACGCCGAGGACGAGTACCTCGCCCGGGGTCAACAAATCCCGGTCTTTAATATATTTTCGAACGCGCGGCGGTAAATCCATGAGGGGGATTATAGCCCGAAGTTGACATAGGTCGAATTTGCCCCGATTTTGCCGGATGGTATAATCGCCAACTGTTCCTCCGAAAGGAGTTTTAATGGCTTTTAACGCAATTCTCAATTCGCCCATGCTCCGCTGGCTCTGGGGCCTGTTTTCTCTGGATATCGGCATAGACCTCGGCACGGCGAACACGCTGGTGTACGTGCGGGGGAAAGGCATCGTCATTGACGAACCGTCGTGGGTGGCGATTGATAAAAAGACTAAACGCCCGCTGAAGATTGGGCTGGAGGCCAAAGAGATCGCGGGGCGCGCTCCGGCGAGCATTATCGCCGTGCGGCCTCTGCGCGATGGGGTGATTTCGGAATTTGAGATTACCGAGGCGATGCTGGAGTATTTCATCGGCAAGGCGCACGAGCAGAGTCTGGTGCCGGTGCCCAGCCCGCGCGTGGTGATCGGGATTCCGTCCGGCGTGACCGAAGTCGAGAAGCGGGCGGTGTATGATGCGACGATTGCGGCGGGGGCGCGCGAGGCGTATTTGATTGAGGAGCCGACGGCGGCGGCGCTGGGGGCGGGCCTGCCCGTGAGCGAGCCGCGCGGCTCGATGATTGTGGACATCGGCGGCGGCACGACCGAGGTGGCGGTGTTCTCGATGGGCGGCGTGGTGCTCTCGCGTTCTCTGCGCGTGGCAGGCGACGAGATGGATCAGGATATCATCCAGTACGCGCGCAACAAATATAACTTGCTCGTGGGCGAGCGGATGTCCGAGCGAGTGAAGATCAGCATCGGGTCGGCGCATCCCCTGTGGGAGGAGAAAACCGCCACGCTACGCGGGCGCAATCTGGTGACCGGCCTGCCCGAAGCGGTGGAAGTGTCCTCGATTGAAATCCGCGAGGCCCTCTCGGGATCGGTGAACACGATTGTGGCCGCGATTAAAGATGCGATTGACGAGACGCCGCCGGAGATTATCGCGGATTTGATGGAGAGCGGCGTGTGCCTCGCGGGGGGCGGCTCGCAACTGCAGGGCCTCATCGAGCGGTTGCAGGAAGAGCTGAAAATCCGTGTATGGCTGGCCGAAGACCCGATGACGTGCGTGGCGCGCGGGGCCGGGCGCATTCTCGAAGACTACGACAATCTCAGGAGCCTGCTGGTCGGGCTGGAACGCGGTAGCACGGCCCATTAAGGATGAACGCTTCGCGTGAAGGCTAAAGGATGAAAATCTCATTTAGCTAGATTGACTTCATCCTTCATCCTTCCGCCTTCATCCTTTTAAAATCATGTCCAAACTTCAACAGCGCACGGCTCTCGTCGGCGTGCTGGTGGCCATCAGCCTCGCGCTTCTGTGGTTGAACGGCACGGGGCGGCTGGAAGGCGTGAAGAGCGCGGTGAGTCTGCCGTTCACGGCCATGCAACGCTCGGTGGCGCGGGCGTGGGGCAATGTCGTCGAAATTTTTCAGAAGAACCCTGATGCCGAGGCGGTGCGGCAGGAGAACACCGAACTGCAGGCCGAGGTCAATCGCCTGCAAACGCGGGTGACGGAACTCGAAGAAAACGAAGCCGCGCTCAAGACCCTCTCCGGGCTGGTGAACTACGCGCGCACTCAGCCCCAAAACGATTACCTCGCGGCCAATGTCATCGGGCGCGACCCCTCCCCCTTTCTGAAATACATCCTCCTCGACCGCGGCTCCGACGACGGGGTGCGGCGCGATATGCCGGTGGTGACCGATGCGGGACTGGTAGGCAAAGTAGTGGAAGTGACCAGCCAGGCCTGCAAAGTGGAGTTGATTGTGGACTCGAACTCGGCGGTCAACGCGCTCTTGCAGAAATCGCGCGAGCGCGGCGTGGTGGTGGGAGAACTGGCGGGCGGCGTGGTGATGCAATACGTCTCACAACAGGTTGTCATTGAACCGGGCGAGCCGGTGTTGACCTCCGGCCTGGGCGGCACGTATCCCGCCGGGATTCTCATCGGCACGGTGAGCGCCGTGCAGAAGTTGAATTACGAAGTCCTACAACAAGCCGATGTGACCCCCGGCGCGGATTTCACCCATCTCGAAATTGTCCTCATCATCGTCAACTTCAAGCCCATTGACCTCGAGCCGTTTTTTAACGCCACGCCCACCCCGGTCGTCCCGGCGCCATGACCCTCCTCATCGGCCTCCCGTTGCTGGCCATCGCCGCCGTCATTCAATCGTCGGTCATCGCCAATTTTCACTTCTACGGCGGCTCGCTCGATCTGGTGCTGATTATGACTTTGAGTTGGACGCTGGCGGGCGATTGGGAAGGCGGCGCGGCGTGGGGTTTCTGCGGCGGCTTGTTTGTGGATTTGCTGTCCGGCGGGCCGTTCGGCCTGACCTCATTAGCGTTGGTGATATTGGCTTACCTCGCCAGCCTGACCGAAGGCCGCCTGTGGCGCTCGCACGTCCTGTTGCCGCTCATCACCGTGGCGTTCAGCACACTTGGCCTGCACGTCATTTCTCTGTTAGGATTGAGCGTAGCGGGCTGGCCGATAGATTGGCCGCTCAGCCTCCTGCGCGTGACCCTGCCCGCCGCCGTGCTCAATACCGTGTTCATGTTGCCGTTCTCCGGCGGGCTCCGGTGGTTGCACGATATTCTCTATCCGGCGCAGGTGAAGATGTAGGCAATGACTGGCAACTGATTTTGTTGCCGCTTCGCGTGTAGCGGATGAAGTTGCCCGGCCCATCCGTTACATCAGTTATCCATCCGTTGCTGATTCAGTATGTCCCGCTACACCACTGCATCCCCGCTCCGCACGTTAGTCTTTTACGCCGTGCTCGGCCTCGTCGCCGTCGGGCTAATCGCGCGCCTCTTCCAATTGCAAATCCTGCAAGGGGAGACGTACGTTGAACAAGCCTTCGAGAACCGCGTCACCCGCGTGAGCGACCCGGCTCCGCGCGGGGTCATCTACGACCGGCGGGGGGTGCAACTCGTCCGCAACGTCCCTTCGTTCACCGTCGTCATCATCCCCGCCCTCCTCCCCGACGACCCTGATCCGTTTGACGACATTGACCCGGCCGAGACGCAAGCCCTGTACCGCCGCCTCGCCGAACTGCTCGATATGCCCGTCACGGTCCCCGGCTCCAAGCCGCAATTGGCCTGCCTGCCGGGGCGCGGTATTAAAGACCTTGTGGATGAAGGCGCAGGTCTTTCACCGTACGCGCCCGTCAAAATTAAATGCGACATTGACAAAGAGACGGCCTTCATCATCCGCGAGGAACAAGCCGACCTGCCAGGCGTGCAAGTGTTGGTCGAACCCCTGCGCGATTACCCCACCGGCTCGCTCACCGCGCACCTCATCGGCTACATGGCCCCCATCCCCGACCCGAACGAGTTCCCGCTGACTTACGCTTATTACACCGGCCTCGGCCTCATCGCCGGGCGTGACCGCATCGGCGTGGCGGGCGTGGAAGCCTCCCTGCAAGACGTGCTCGCCGGCCAGAACGGCAGTCGGCTGGTGGAAGAAGACGTGGCGGGCAAGGAACTGCGCACGCTCTCCGTCGAGACCGAAACGCGCCCCGGTCTCAACGTGCAACTCACCATTGACGCGCGCCTGCAACAAGCCGCCGAGTCGGCCCTCACCGGGCGCATCAACTTCATCAATCAATACTTCAATCAAATCCGCTCCTCCGGCGGCGTCGTCATCGCCATGAACCCCATGAACGGCGAAATTCTGGCCATGGTCTCGTGGCCCACCTTCGACAACAACCGCTTCGCCCGCCGCATTGAATACGAGACTTACTACAAGCCGCTGTCGCTCGACCCGTTCAAGCCGCTCATCAACCATGCCGTGAGCGGCCTCTACCCGCCCGGCTCCGTTTTTAAAATCGTCACTGCCACCGGGGTGATGGAAGAGAAAGTGATTGACCCCAACACCGAGCTGACCGACCCGGGCAAAATCACCATCCGTAATAAATACTTCCCCGCCGACCCCGGCAAGGCCAAAGACTTTGTGTGCTGGCTTCGCACCGGGCATGGCAAAGTCAACTTCCTGCGCGGCATCGCCGAATCGTGCGACGTTTATTTCTACAAAGTCGGCGGCGGCTGGCCGGATGAGCACGTCGCGGGCCTTGGCATTGACCGCCTCTCGCATTGGATGGAGCTCTTCGGCTTCGGCGAATATACGGGCGTCGAACTGCCCGCCGAAGCGCGCGGCCTCATCCCTTCCTCTAAATGGAAGCGCATCAACTACGGCGAAAACTGGGCCACTGGCGACACTTACAACGCCGCCATCGGGCAAGGCTATGTCATCGCCACCCCTCTGCAAATGATGAACGCCATCAACGCCAACGTCAACGGTGGCACGCTCTATCAGCCCAGCCTCATAGATAAAATCCTCGACGGCGAAGGCAACGTCGTCACCGACACCCAACCGGTCGTCATTCGTCAACTCCCGATCTCAGCGAACACCTTGAACCTCATCCACACCGGTATGCGCCAAGCCGTCACCACCGGCACTTTGCACGGCCCCATCGGCGTCTTCGCGGGCGAAGAACACACCCCCATCGTGGACGTACCCGGCATCAACGTGGCAGGCAAAACCGGCACCGCCGAATACTGCGACGAGATCGCTTATCCCAAAGGTTTGTGCAACCCAGGCCAGTGGCCTACACACGCGTGGACTTACCTCTACGCGCCCTACGAAAATCCGGAAATCGCCGTCATCGTCTTCGTCTACAACGGCGGCGAAGGCTCCAAAGTCGCCGCGCCGATTGCCGACCAGGTCCTCAACGCCTACTTCCGCCTCAAAGCCGCCGACGCCGCTCAGAACACCGCGCCGTGACAAGCCTCTTCTACAATCGCTGGCGCGAGCGGCTCCTCGCTCCGGCGTGCGCCAGTCTGTGTGCCGGGGGCTATGGCCTTGCCCTCGCGCGCTATTTTTTTGAACTCGCCCCTCAGCGATTCTTGTTTTTCACCAGGTGGCCCGCCGCCTTCGGGCTGACTCTACTCTCGGCGATTCTCGGCGCGGCCCTGAGCGTTTTTCTCCGCGCCCGCCGGGTCGGTTCGCTTCCCCCGCCCGATTCTTCTACCCGAACGCCCCCCCCTTTTCATTTTTCCATTTTGCATTTGAAATTTGAATTTTGGGATTTGGAATTTTGGATTTTCTTGCCTTTCCTCCTGCCCTTAATCAGCCTCCTCGCTCCCGACGTTAACCTCCTGCGCTCCACTACCCTGCTCCTCGCCGCGCCCATCCTCTTTCTAGCCTTCCTTTTGTCCTCCAACCTCCAACCTTCTTCGTCCGTCGTCCACCGCCCGTCCTTCTTGGGATTTGGCTTTTGGGATTTAGGGCTTTTCCTGCTCTTACTCTATCTCTATCTCAAAACCCTCGCGCCCTCCGTCGGTGAAGCCGATACCTTCGAGTTTCAAGTGGGCATTGCCCGCCTTGGCATCGCACACGGCTCCGGCTACCCGCTTCTCATGCTTGTCGGCAAACTCTTCACGCTCCTGCCCGTCGGCGGCACGCTGGCCTTCCGCGCCAATCTCACCTCCGCCTTCTTCGGCGCGCTCGCCGGAGTCGGCGTTTCCCGCCTCGCGCGCCAACTCGGCTGTTCCCCCGTCACCGCCCTCCTCGCCGGATTTGCCTTCGGCGTCTCCCCCACCCTCTGGTCGCGCGCCGTCGAAGTCGAAGCCTATACTCTCAACGCCGCGCTGGTAACGGGGATTCTCTATCTCTGCCTCCAAATTCCAAAACTGACAACGGCAAATTCCCAACTCCCAACTCCCAATCTCCCACTTCCTACTCCCCACCTCTACCTCCTCGCCTTTCTCTTTGGCCTCAGCCTGACCAATCACCTCACGACCATCCTCCTCATCCCCGCTTGCCTCGTCTCAACCAGCTTTGCCCTTCGCAATGCCTCCTTGCCAATGACCACTCCCCCGCTCCCCCGCTCCCCGGCTCCCCGGCCGCTTTTGAAATTTGGAGTTTTGTCATTTGGATTTTTTCTTCTCGGCCTCTCCGTCTACCTCTACCTCCCCCTCCGCTGGCCCGCCGTCAATCATGGCGAACTCATGTCGTGGGCGCAGTTCACCAACATCCTCACCGGCAACGAAGCCAAAGGCGCGTTCAACGCTTTACTCCCCTTCACTGACTTCTCCCGTTACGCCATCGTCGCCCGCAAAATCCTCAGCGAATACGGTTGGCCGGGCGTGCTCCTCGCCCTTCTCGGCTTCCTGTCACTTATCATCCACCTTCCTTCTACTCAATCAGCCCATTCATCAATCACCCAATCGCCCAATCCTCCAATCCATCCATCTCCCCCGCTCCCGAGCGAAGCGAGCTCCCCCGCTCCCCTGCCTGCTTTTATCCTTCTTCTCGCCTCCCTCGCCTACCTCTACTTCGCCCTCGCCTTCAACGTCCCCGACCCCGACTTTAGCGCCTTCTTCATCCCTCTGCACTTAATCGTGGCCGTGCTGATGGGAGTCGGACTACAAGCCATACTCAACAACATTCAAGCACGCATGACGCATCCTCACTTTCGTCATTCGGCATTCGGCATTTGTCATTTGTCATTTGCCCTTCTCCCTCTCACTTCCATTTGGAACACCCTGCCGCGCGTTGACCAATCTCACGACTGGATCAAATACCGTCTCGGCCAGTCCATTCTCGCGCAACTCCCGCCGCAATCGGCGACCCTCCTCGCCGACTCGGACAAGATCGCGCCGCTCTATTATTTGCAAGTCGCCGAGCGCCAGCGGCCCGACCTCGACATCGTCGTCCTCCCCAGCGAGGATGATTACCGTACCCTGCTCGACGAGCGCCTCGCCGCCGGGCAAATCGTTTACCTCGCGCGCTACCTGCCCGGCCTCGGCAGTTTCTATTCCCTCCGTTCCGTCGGCCCCATCGCGCAAGTTTCTACTATACCTTTCACCTCTGCCGATTATGCGGCCTCCAGTTCCACGCCGCTCTCCGCGACTCTCGCCTCGAACATTCAACTCGTCGGTTATCACGCCGACTCACTCACCCCCTCGGCGGGCGACGCCTTCAACGCGACTCTCTATTGGAACGCGCCTACCGTCGTTGACGGCAACTACCTCGTCTATCTTCGCCTGCTCGACTCCAACAACCTTGTCGCGTGGCAAAGCGTGGGCAGTGTGCCCGTCAACGGCCTCTACCCCACCAACGCCTGGCGCGGCGGCGAAATCATTTCCGATTTTTACTCGCTCCCGCTCAACCTCGCCCTCGCCCCCGGCCACTACCGGTTGCAAGTCGGCCTCTTCCCGCCCTTCCAACCCGGCCCCTCCGGTTGGGCCGATGTAACTTCCCTGGCAGTCACCCCGCCCAGCGAGACCCCCGTGCCCGCTCATCCCCTCCGTGCTCGCTTCGGCGACAACTGGCTTATGGGCTACGACGCGCCCGAAACCGTCGCCCCCGGCTCGCGCGTGAGCGTGACGCTGTATTGGTTGCCTACTCAGGCTAACGCAAGTGTTATCGCCTTTGGCGAGACGCACTCCCTCGCCGCGTGGCCGTCCCGGACGGTGATTCCGCAAACCTATCATTTAACCGCGCCCCTCACAGGGGACTCGTTCCCCCTCGCGGTCGCGGGCCTCCCCGCGCGGTGTGCGTGGCTCGCGCGGGAAACCGCAATCTGCCCGCTCGCCGTCATTCGCCTCGCCGGTCAAGCCATCGCCGCGGGCGCATACAACTTCAATAACCAGTTACTACTTACTCATTACTCTCTGGACTCTTCTAAGGCTTCTCCCGGCGGCCAAGTTTCCCTCACCCTCCACTGGCAAGGCCTGCAATCCATCCCCGACAATTACACTGTGTTTGTGCATTTGCTCGGCCCCGATGGCCTCGTGCACGGACAAGCAGACTCGTGGCCGGTGGCCGGGACGCTCGCCACCTCCCAATGGCAACCGGGTCAAGCCGTTGAAGACCGTTACACCATTCAAGTTTCCGGCGACGCGCTTCAGGGCGACTATCAAATCGAAGTTGGAATGTATTTGCTGGCCACATTACAACGACTTCCGGTGTTGAACACAGATGGCGCAGTGGTAGATGATAAAGTGTTAGTCACCGGCTTAGTTGTGCATTAGTTGGAAATTTGGGCTTTAGTCATTGGGATTTGGGATTTTCTAATGTTATAATCGCCGTTCACGGAACATACAACCCATGTCAGAGCAAATCACCATCAAAGGCATCCGCGAAGGCTTGCTCGTGACACTGGGCGGCGGCGAGGAGTGGCCCGTCGCCTCTCAGGCCTTGCTCGCCAAAATTGACCAGGGCGGTGATTTCTTCAAAGGCGCGAAACTCGCTTTGGGCATTGGCGCGCGCCCGCTCACGGCCGCCGACCTCGGGCGTTTGCGCGACGCGCTCTCCGAACGCACTGTCAGCCTGTGGGCCGTGCTCAGCGACTCGCCCACGACCATGAACGCGGCGCAAGCGTTGGGACTGGTCATCAACCTGCCCGTCAGCACGCCGCAAACCAAGCCCGACCGGGAGATTGACCCCGAAGAAGCGCGCGACACGGCGGTGATGGTGCGCCGCACGTTGCGCTCGGGGCGCAGTGTGCGCCACGCGGGACACGTCGTCATCATCGGCGATGTGAACGCAGGCGCGGAGATTATTGCCGGGGGTGATGTGGTCGTATGGGGCCGCTTACGCGGAGTCGTCCACGCGGGCGCGGACGGCGACACCGGGGCAGTCATCTGCGCCCTCGACCTCTCCCCCACTCAACTGCGGATCGCCAACCACATCGCCATCGCTCCGGCCCGCAAGGGCGAACCGAAACCGGAGATGGCGCGCATCAAAGACGGCCAAATCACCGCCGAGCGGTGGGTGGCTAACGTCAAAGGCAAATGACCATAGGGGCGAGGCGCTTGTCCCCCAAATGGGACGCCTCGATTGATTGGAGAATGCAGGATGCCAGCTAAAGTTGTCACTGTTACTTCCGGCAAAGGCGGCGTAGGCAAGACCACCGCCACCGCCAATATTGCCGTGGCCCTCGCCGCCACCGGCGCGAAAGTCGTGTGCATTGACGGCGACATCGGCCTGCGGAATCTGGACGTGGTGATGGGCCTCGAAAATCGCATTGTGTACGACATCGTGGACGTGGTGGAAGGCCGCGCGCGTCTGCGGCAAGCCATGATTAGAGACAAGCGGATGCCCGAACTGCACCTCATCCCCGCCGCCCAGACCCGCGACAAAGCCGCCATCAGCCCCTCGGACATGATCAAACTTTGTAACGACCTGCGCCCCGATTTCGATTGGGTGCTGATTGACTCTCCAGCCGGAATTGAGCGCGGCTTCCGCAACTCCATCGCCGCCGCCGACCAGGTCATCATCGTCACCAACCCCGAAGTCTCGGCGGTGCGCGACGCCGACCGGGTGGTGGGCCTGCTCGAAGCCGAAGAGAAGGGGCCGGGTTATCTGATTCTGAATCGCGTGAAGATTGAAATGGTGAAGCGCGGCGATATGCTCAGCGCCGAAGACGTGCTCGACATTCTGGCGATTCCGTTAATTGGCATCATCCCTGAAGATGAGGGGATTCTAGTCTCGACCAATCGCGGCGCTCCGGCGGCGATGGACGACAAGAACCGCGCCGGCCAGGCCTTCCGCAACATTGCGCGCCGCCTCAAGGGCGAGGAAGTGCCGTTCATGTCGCTGGAAGAAAACAAAGGCTTCCTGCAAAAGCTGGCCGAGCGCTTCGCCAAGAACGGGAGGCAGTGAGATGAGCAGTTTCTTTGACAAACTTTTCGGGCGCAATAACGCCGCCAGCGCGCAAACCGCGAAAGAGCGTTTGCAACTCGTGTTGATTCACGACCGCACCGACATTTCTCCGGCGGTGCTGGAGCAACTCAAGGACGAGATCATCGCCGTCATCTCCCGGCACGTGGACATTGACCGCGAGAACGTGGAAATCAACCTCACCCAGAACCAGCGCGAAAACCGGCTGGTGGCGAACATTCCCCTCCTGGAAGCGAAGAGCGGCGGGCGGAAACGGAAGAAATAGACCGCTATGGAACGCGGCAAAATCTGGCGGCACTTTGATTTCTGGTTGCTCGGCGCGGTGGCCCTGCTGATCATCTTTGGCATCGCCATGATTCGCTCGACCACGCTCACCTCGGTGGACACGACCATCCTGCAACTCCCCAGCCGCCAGATCATCTACACGGTCATCGGCCTCGGCGTGCTCTTCATCACCTGCGCCATTGACTACCGCTTTTGGGGCGCGACCTCCGGCACGCTGTACGTCATCATGATCATTTTGCTGGTTATCGTGGAGGTCATCGGCATTGCCACCTTTGGCGCGAACCGCTGGATTGACTTGAAGATCATCCAGTTTCAGCCTTCCGAGCTGGGCAAGTTCCTGATCGTCCTCACGCTCGGCCACTATGTCGCCACCCACGCGGAAGAGGTGGGCAAACTGCCGTTTGTCATTCGCACCCTCATTCACGTCGGCCTGCCAGTGTTTCTCATCTTCATCCAACCCGACCTCAGCACGGCGCTGATGTATCTGGTGGTGTGGGTGGTGATTTTGTGGACCGCCGGGTTGAAGTGGAATCACATTATGCTGTTTGGCGGCATCATCGGGGCG
>Ga0315281_10010178_pt1 | contig 12972 bp, 5 predicted proteins | sample YL17G07_0_MG_FD_204540 | JGI IMG/M metagenome (GOLD analysis project Ga0315281, IMG submission 204540) | Sediment microbial communities from Yellowstone Lake, YNP, Wyoming, USA - YL17G07_0 | ecosystem: Environmental > Aquatic > Freshwater > Lake > Sediment | place: USA: Wyoming | collected... | reverse complement strand
GCAGGACGGCAAGGGGCAGGGCGTGATCATGGATGTGGCAAACCGCTTGGTCGATGCCAACAACCCTGCCAAGGCGGGCGATGTGGTTGTGGTCTATTGCACCGGCTTGGGCGCGACGAGCCCGGCGATGCGTTCCGGCGAAGCCGCGCCGCCCTCGCCGCTAGCGCGCGTGGTGACGCCGGCCACGGTAACCATTGGCGGCCAGCCTGGCGCGGTGCAATTTGCCGGCCTCACGCCCGGTTTCGTCGGCTTGTATCAGGTGAACGTGCAAATCCCCAGCGGCGTTGCCCTCGGCTCCTCGGTCCCCTTGGTCATCTCCCAGGACGGCGTCCCCAGTAACGCCGCGACGTTGGCAATCAGGTGATTTTCCGCAATAGCCGATTGGCGAGTCGCCGGTATCAGGTGTCTTGTCGTCCAGCAGAGCAGTAGTCCCGACGCCCAGAGGCAAGTTCCGAGGCGAACGCATCATGCCTCCCAGGCGCCGGAAGATAGATATGACCAACATGGTCAGATTGCTTATAATGTATTCATGCGTACCGTAAACATCAGCAACCTAAAAGCGCAGCTCAGCGCCCATATCCAGCTCGTGCGGGACGGTGAACAGGTGGTTGTCTGCGACCGCAACAAGCCGGTGGCGAGGATCGTGCCTGTTCGGCTGGAAGATCAGTCCGAGCGGGAGCAGCGGCTGGTTGCCCGTGGCGTTCTCACGCCTCCGTTGAAGAAGCGGCCTCGATCGGTGGCCTGGCCGGAGCCTCCGGGGAATGTTTCCGATGAAGTGATGGAGCAGGTATGGCGGGAAGAGCGGGAGGGGCGGTAAAGCGGGTTTCTGCCTTTTGGGACGCGAGTGCGCTGGTTCCTCTCTGCGTGCGCCAGGGCATCACGCCTGGGGTCATTGCGCTGTACAAGAGCCACGAAGTGGTTGTCTGGTGGGCCACACCGGTCGAGATCGCCAGCGCCATTGCCCGGCTCGCGCGAATGCGGCAACTCGACTCCGGGGACTGCGCCAAGTCCGGCAAGCTCGCGAAAAGCCTCGCGGATTCGTGGTCCGTGATCCAGCCATCGGACGCCCTCCGCACAAAGGCGGCGCAACTTGTGGACCGTTACGATTTGCGGGCGGCGGACTGTTTGCAGTTGGCGGCGGCGCTGGAGTGGTGTGAGAACGCTCCTCAGGGCTGCGTCTTTCTGACCGCCGACCGCAAGCTGCGAGAGGCGGCGCTGCTCAGCGGCTTCGATACCAAACAGATATGATCCGCGTGCCATGACTCCGGTCAGGCATGAAATACGATGTAGCGCCGGCGTCCCGCCCAATGCCACTTACTTTAGCTTGCTACTCGCGGGCCCCTGCGGCGCGATCCCGCGGAGCGGGATCAATAGGATAGCCAGGGGTAATCACCCCTGGTTCCAAGCGCATAACCGTTCAACCCTGAAAGGGTTGAAGAAAACCGCACCTTTCTCCGACCCTTTCAGGGTCGAATACGATTTTCAACGGTTTCCAGGGGTGGCTACCCCTGGCTATCATCTTGATCCCCTTCGGGGATCTGCGCGGTATCCGCACTGAAATCGCGCTAAAGTAAGTGACATTGGGCGTCCCGCCGGCAAGCAATCGGCGGCAACCGAATCGCAAGCGAGCGCGGACGGCCCTGTGGCCGGTGGCCGCTCCCTGATCCCGCGCGCCGGGACGGTTCGGCTGCGGGTCGGGTCGCCGCGGCGACGATGCCAGCGGTACAACGGCGGTGCGCTAATGAGACGTTCTTGCTGCCTCCTGCTTTCTGCCTTCTGCCTTCTGCTTTCCGCCTTCTGCCTTCCGCCTTGCGCTTTCTCCCAAGTGATAACAACGGTGGCCGGTAGCGCGTGGGTCTTCCGCGGCGACGGTGGGCTGGCCACGAGCGCACGGCTGGGGGGAATCCAATCAGTCGCAGTCGGGGCCACAGGGAACGTGTACGCGATCGATGTAGATCACAACTTGGTCGTTAAGGTTTCTCCTGCCGGCGTTCTTACCGTGGTAGCGGGAAACGGGATTGTCGGCTATTCGGGTGACGGTGGGCCGGCCACGAGCGCCTCCTTGGCTTACCCTAACGGCCTGGCGGTGGATTCGGCCGGCAACCTGTACATCGCGGACTCCAGCAACAACCGCATCCGCAAGGTCAGCCCAGGCGGGATCATCACCACAATTGCTGGCAACGGCTCCTTCGGCTATTCGGGCGATGGGGGACCGGCCACGAGCGCTTCCCTGGGCGCGACGGGCTTGGCGGTGGACTCGGCCGGCAACCTGTACATCGCCGACCCATGGAACTACCGCGTCCGCAAGGTCAGCCCTCGCGGGATTATCACCACTGTTGCTGGAAACGGGGAGCTAGGCTTTTCCGGCGACGGCGGGCCGGCCACGAGCGCTTCCCTGTATGTCCCCAGCGGCATGGCGGTGGATTCGGCCGGCAACCTGTACATAGCCGCCTACATCATCCGCAAGGTCAGCCCGGCAGGGATCATCACCAAGGTGGCAGGGGACGAAACGGGTTCAGACGTGGCGGTCGATTCGGCCGGCAACCTGTACATCGCCGACGCACAGAACAACCGCATCCGCAAGGTCAGCCCTGGCGGCATCATCAGCACGGCTGCGGGTAATGGCACCCAGGGCTATTCAGGGGATGGGGGGCCGGCTACCAATGCCCACTTGGATGGCCCTGCAAGCGTGGCCGTGGATTCGGCCGGCAACCTGTACATCGGCGAGCAGGGGAATGACCGCGTGCGCAAGGTCAGCCGGGACGGGACCATCACAACAGTTGCTGGCAACGGTGCGCATAAGTTCGCGGGAGACGGCCAGGCGGCGACCGGCGCTTCTTTGAACACCCCTACAGGCGTGGCGCTGGACCTGGCCGGCAACCTCTACATCGCCGACATTGACAACCACCGCATCCGCAAGATCAGCCCTGGCGGAATCATCACGACCTTTGCTGGCAACGGAGCGTTTGAATTCGCGGGAGACGGCCTGCTGGCAACCGACGCATCTCTCGACATGGGGTCGTCGAGTGGGTTCAGCGGAGGCGGCGTGGCGCTCGACGCGGCGGGCAGCCTGTACATCGGCGATAGCAGGAACCATCGCGTCCGCAAGGTCGGCCCCGCCGGAGTCGTCACGACCGCTGCTGGTGACGGCTCCTGGGGCTATTCGGGCGACGGGGGGCCGGCCACGAGCGCCTCCCTGCAGTGGCCTATCGGCGTTGCGGTGGACTCGGCCGGCAACCTGTATATCGCGGACTCCTTCAGCAACCGCATCCGGAAGGTCAGCCCCGGCCGGGTCATCACCACGGTGGCAGGCGGCGGTACAGGCGACCCTAAGGACGGGGGACCGGCGACGGGTGCCTTGCTGTCTGGCCCTGAGGGCGTGGCGGTGGATTGGGCCGGCAACCTGTACATCGCCGACACCTTCAACAGCCGCATCCGCAAGGTCAGCTATGGCGGAATCATCACCACAGTGGCAGGGGGCGGAACAAGCTCCCCTGGGGACGGTGGGCCGGCCACGAGTGCCTCCCTGTATTACCCTCGCGGCATCGCGGTCGATTCGATCGGCAACCTGTACATTGCCGACCAGGCCAACAACCGCATCCGGAAGGTCAGCCCCGGCGGGGTTATCAGCACTGTTGCGGGCAATGGAGCGACAGGCCATTCGGGCGACGGCGGGCCGGCCACCAGCGCCTCCCTGCATTACCCTTACGGTGTGGCGGTGGATTCGGCCGGCAACCTGTACATCGCGGACACCGCCAACGACCGAATCCGCAAGGTTCTGGCCGCCGCGCCCGCGCTTACCGTAGTGCCCGCAAGCCTCAGTTTTTCCGCCAACGCAGGCTCGGCGGCAGTGGCTCCACAGTTGGCGGCCGTAACGAGCGCGGTGAGTGGGCTCGCGTGGGCGGCGAGCGCATCCGCGCCATGGCTCAACGTTGCGCCCGCGGCCGGGGCAGCGCCGGGACTGATTTCCATTGGCGCATCTGTGAGCAACCTGAGCCCGGGCGCGTATCGTGGCACCGTTACCGTGCAAGCGCCGCTGGCCGCGAATCCCATTCAAACCATTGCAGTCGAACTGACGGTGCTCGCTCCCGGGGACGCGAAGCCGACGGTGGACACCCCTTCGCTCACGTTTGAGACGACAGCAGCCGCGGGAAACCCGCCGGCAAAGACGCTGCTCATCGGCAATGCGGGCAGCGGTAGTCTCCAATGGATGGCGAGGCTACAGACATTGAGCGGTGGAAACTGGCTCAGCCTGTCGTCCACCTCTGGCACAGCATCGCCGGCAGCGCCGGCCGCGGTTTACGTGACCGCCCGAGCGGCGGGACTGTCGCCGGGCGTCTATTCGGGGCTGATCACCATCGAGAGCCCCAGCAGCACGCAGCCGCAAACCGTGGTGGTTGACCTGCTAATCTCGCAAGTCACGCAGACCGTATCGCTCAGTCAGACCGCGCTTCAGTTCACGGCGGTGGAAGGCGAGGCGACGGCGCCGCGGAAGTTCGGGATCGTGAACACAGGGCAAGGGGTGATGAACTGGACGGCGCGCGCCCAGACGGTGAATGGCGGAAGCTGGCTAAGCGTATCGCCGGCGAGCGGACAGAGCGAGGCCGGCTCGGTGATTGTCTCGCAGGCGGAGGCAGCCGTGATCACGAGGGGGCTGCGGACGGGCACGTACGCTGGTTTCATCCGCGTGGATGCTCCAGCGGCGAACAACTCGCCGCGGCTGGTGACGGTTGTGTTGACCGTAATGCCGGCGGGATCGAAGACAGGCACGCGGCTCAGTCCATCGGGGCTGATCTTCACCGCGCGGGCCGGAGGTGGCTCGCCCAGTTCGCAACTTGTTAGTCTCACGACCAGCAATCCGGGGCAGGTGTCGGCTGCCGGCCAGCCATTTACGATCAACGGCGGCGATTGGCTGAAGGTGCAGCCGACGAACTTGGTGGTATCGGCCAGCGACCCGCACTTGATCGTGGTCCAACCCTTTCTGGAGAAACCTGACAGGTCCTTGCTTGGCGCGGGCGAGTACCGGGCATCTCTGACGTACATGTTCGACGACGGCAGCCCGCCACAGGCGGTGGATATTTACTTTCTCGTTGTTGGTAGCACCGTGTCGGCGAGTTCGTTTAGCGAAGCCGCAGCCGCGGGCTGCACCGCAAAGAAGCTGATTGCGGTGGAGCGGAGCCTCGGGCCGAACTTCACCGCGCAGGTTGGGGCGGCCAGCGGGCTGGAAGTACAGGTGGCCGACGACTGCGGCAATGCGGTTGCCGATGCCACGGTCGTCGCCAACTTCTCGAATGGCGATGCTGCGGTGTCGCTGTCTTATCTGCGCGATGGCATCTATACGGGAACCTGGCGGCCGGGAAAGGCGGGCGCGACCGTTACTGTTACGCTGCGCGCTTCGCTCGGCTCGCTGCCGTCGGTCGAGATTCTGCGGCAGGGCAAGGTGGATGAAGGCGCGAAGACGGCTGCCGTGTACCCAGGCGGCGTGGTACATGCGGCAAGCTTTGCGCCGAATGGGGCGCTGGCGCCGGGCAGCATCATCTCGGTATTTGGCGCGAACCTGGCTTCAACAAGTTCCGGTGCTTCGTCGCTGCCACTGCCCAAGACGCTTGCCGGCGCAAGCTTGCAAGTCGGCGGGTACGAAGTGCCGCTCTTCCATTCCAGCAGCGGGCAAGTCAACGCGCAGTTGCCGTTCGAGGTCGCCGCGGCGACCCGCCCACAATTGATCGTGAAGGGCGCGGATTTCGTGACGGTGCCGGAAACAATCACGGTTGCTGCAGCGCGGCCCGGCATTTTCACCACCAACCAACAGGGGACGGGCCAGGGCATGATCATGGACGTGGCGAATCGGCTCGTGGACAGCACTAATCCTGCCAAGGCCGGCGATGTCGTGGTGGTTTATTGCACGGGGCTGGGCGCGACAAACCCGGCGGTGCGCTCCGGCGAAGCCGCGCCAGCCTCGCCGCTGGCGAAGGTGGTGACGCCGGTCACGGTGACGATCGGCGGCCAGCCCGCCGTCGTGCAGTTCGCGGGCCTCACTCCCGGCTTCGTCGGCCTGTACCAGGTGAACGCGCAGATTCCCGCCGGCGTCACCCCCAGCGCCGCGGTATCATTGGTGCTCTCCCAGGACGGCGTCCCGAGCAATACCGTCACCTTAGGGGTGCGATGATGAAGGTTGTTGATTCACCACCAAGACACCAAGACACCAAGCTTGGTGTCTTGGTGTCTTGGTGGTTTTGTGGTTGGCGTGTGCTAACCGTAGTTTTTGTGTTTGCGGGTCTCGCCGTCGCCCAGACCGGCAACCCCGTCCCGGCGATCACAGCCATTTCCCCAGCCAGCGCCGCGGCGGGATCATCCACATTTTCGCTGACGGTCACCGGGACCGGCTTCAACGCGGCGTCGAGGGTGCGTTGGAACGGGACGGATCAATCCACGACGTACGTAAGCGCCACGCAACTGGCGATCGTGATCTGGTCCACGGACCTGGCAACGGCAGGAACCGCGCAGGTGACGGTTTACAACCCTCCGACGGGAGGCGGAACCTCGAACGCAATCACGTTTACCATCACGGCAAACCCGGTTCCGACGATCACCTCCATTTCCCCCAGCACCGCCGCCGCGGGCTCGGGTACGATGTCGCTGACGGTCACGGGCACGGGGTTCACAGCGGCGTCCAAAGTGCGTTGGAACGGGACGGACGCCTCCACAACCTACACCAGCGGCACGCAACTGTCCGGCATCATCTGGTCCGACTCGCTGGCCACGGCCGGCACGGCGCAGATCACCGTCTACAATCCCGGCGCCGGCTCGTCCAACGCCGTCACGTTTACCGTCGCGGCGAACCCGGTTCCGGCCATCACCTCCATTTCCCCCGCCACCGCCGCCGCCGGCGCGGGTACGCTCTCGGTGACGGTCACGGGTACGGGGTTCACCGCGGGCTCCAAAGTGCGCTGGAACGGGACGGACGTCCTTTCCACAACCTACAGCAGCAGCACACAACTGTCCGCCATCATCTGGTCCGACTCTCTGGCGACAGCCGGCACGGCGGAGATTACCGTCTACAACCCGGGCGCCGGCTCATCCAACGCCGTCACGTTTACGATCGCGGCGAACCCGGTCCCGACGATCACGTCCATCTCTCCCGCCAGCGCTGCCGCCGGCGCGGGCTCGCTCTCGGTGACAGTCACGGGCACGGGCTTCACGGCGGCGTCCAAGGTGCGCTGGAACGGGGCCGACGTCTCCACAACAACTTACACCAGCAGCACGCAACTCACTGCCTGGATTTCGTCCGGCTCGCTGGCCACGGCCGGCACGGCGGAGATTACCGTCTACAACCCGGGCGCCGGCTCATCCAGCCCGGTCACGTTCACGGTGAGCGCGAACCCCACTCCAACCGTTACGTCGATCTCGCCCGACAGCGCTTACTGCGGGTCACCGACGTTTTCGTTGAATGTATCCGGCACCGGTTTCACGGCGGCGTCGAAAGTGCGCTGGAACGGAAAAGATGAGTACACGACGTATGGCAGCAGCACAAAGATCTCGGCCACCATCTGGGACAGCGATATTCCGCCGGCTGCCGGGACGGTGCCGGTGATCGTTTTCAACGCCGGCGCCAGCCCATCGAACGCCGTGGACTTCAAGGTGCTCGCGAACCCGGTTCCGGCCATCACCTCGATCTCGCCGTCCAGCATGCCGCCCGGGGCGAGTTCATTCTCGCTCACTGTGAACGGAAGCGGGTTCACTCCTGCATCGGTCGTCCGCTGGAACGGCGTAGGCAAATCCACGTCCTACTCCAGCAGCACGCAGCTCCGCGCCACGATCTGGTCCGCCGACATAACGGCCGCGGGGCTGGTGCAGGTGGCGGTGTACAACCCTCCCACCGGCGGCGGGCTTTCCAATGTCATTACGTTCATGATCAGCGGCGCCGGAAACCCCGTGCCTGCCATCACGTCGATCTCACCCACCAGCGTGGCCGCCGGATCGGGCGCGTTCACACTGACGGTGAACGGCAGCAATTTCATATCATCCTCAGTGGTGCGCTGGAACGGCAGCGAGCGCACAACCACGTTCGTGAGCGAAACAAAGTTGACGGCCTCACTTGCGGCCAGCGACACTGCTTCGCTGGGGACCGTTCAGGTGACGGTGTTCAATCCGCCGGAGGGCGGCGGCTCATCCGCGCCGCAGACCTTCACCGTGGCCTCGGGATGCACATATTCGCTTTCCGCCTCCGGCGCTTCGCACGGGCCGGGCGCGGAGAACGGAACGGTAACGGTCACGGCGCCGGCAGGATGCACGTGGACGGCATCGAGCAACGATGCCTGGATCACGGTGGTGTCCGGTTCCGCCGGGACCGGCGCGGGTACGGTGACCTACTCTGTGACCGCCAACCCCAGCCCCAGCCAGCGCGGCGGAACGCTGACTATCGCCGGGCGCACCTTCACGCTGAGTCAGGCGGCAGGGGAGAGCTGCAAGTACACGATTTCTCCCGAGAGCCAATCGTTCAGCGAGAGCGGCGGAACCGGCAGTGTCTCGGTTTCGACCCAGAGTGGTTGCGCGTGGTCGGTGGTGAGGAACGCCAGTTTCATTACCGTCACTTCTGGCGGCAGTGGCAGCGGCAGCGGAACGGTGGCCTACCTGGTTCTGGCAAACGACTTCAGAAACCCGCGAACCGGAACGCTCACCGTTGCGGGACAAACCTTCACGGTCAGCCAGACGGGAGCGAGCGGGACGGCCGTAACGTTCTCCGTGTCCCCAACTCTTCTTGGTTTCTCCGCGCCCGCGGGCTCGACGGCGGTCCCCAGCCAGGAAATCACAGTGTCCAGCCCGGTTTCCGGACTGGCGTGGACAGCCGGCGCAACGTCGCAGGGCGGCACGTGGCTGTCGGTCTCCCCCGCCGCGGGAACGGCCCCGGCGGTCGTCAGCGCCAGCGTCAACCTGGCCGGCCTGTCGCCGGGCAGCTATCGCGGATCGATTCAAGTGCAAAGCGCCGGCGCCGTTCCGCCCGCGCGCACCCTTACCGTGGACCTGACGGTGGGGGCTGCCCTGCCCGCCCAACTCGTTACTGAACCGACCTCGATCGCTTTCGAAACACAGCCGGGCGCGGGCAACCCGCGGCCGAAGACGCTCCGCATCAGCAACGCCGGTGACGGCTCGCTGAACTGGTCGGCGCGCGCGGAAACCTCGAATGGGGGATCGTGGCTTATTCTGGCGCCGACGTCAGGGACCGTATCCGGCAGCTCGCCTGAATATGTCCAGGTAATCGCCAACGCCGCCGGTCTTGGGCCCGGCATCTATACCGGCGCGATTTACCTGACGGCGCAGCAGACACAAAAGATCCCGGTGACTTTGCGGGTAACGCCGGCCGCGCAGACGATCCTGCTGAGCCAGACAGCGCTGGTATTCACCGGCGTGCAAGGAAGTGCGCTGGTGCCGTCGCAGAACTTTGGCATCGTGAACGCCGGTGACGGCAGGATGAACTGGAAAGTTGAGGCGGGCACCTTTGCCGGGGGGAACTGGCTGACGGTGGCTTCAGGCAGCGGGAGCAGCGAGGCCTCTTCCCTCAGCGTCCCGGAGGTGGAAGTCGGCATCAACCTGGCCGGTCTGCGCGCCGGCCAATACAGCGGCCTGATCCGCGTGGAGGCGCCCGACGCTGACAATGCACCGCAGTTCGTCGTCGTGGATTTGCTGGTGCTCCCGCCCGGAAGCGACCCCGGAGTCCAGGTGCGGCCCACGGGCCTGATCTTTGCCACCCGCCCGGGCGGTTCGACGCCCGCTCCCCAAAGCGTGCGCCTGGCGACGGCAAAACCGGGGCGTATGGAGATCGTCAGCGGTGTGCTCACATCGGACAGCGTCAACTGGCTCGAAGTGCAGCCGCGCAGTTCGACCGTGGACGCGCCCGGCGCCACGCTCGTGAACGTTCAGACATCTCTGGGATCGCTCGCGCCTGGAGTGCGCCGCGGGGCGGTGACCTTTCTCCTCAGTGACGGTGGTTCGCAGACTGTCAACATCCTCTACCTGGTCGTCGGCGCCGCGAATCCGTTGAGTGCCGCCTACTCGCCTCTTGGCGGAGGCGTCCATGCCGCTGATTGCTATGCGACGCGACTATTGGGTGTGCATCGCAGTCTTTCCTCCGCTTCATCGACTCTAACCGCCTGGACGGGCACCATCGAAGTGCGGGTGGTGGACGATTGTGGCAACGCGGTCTCTGATGCCAACGTTGTCGCCAACTTCAATAACGGCGACCGGCCGCTTTCCCTGGCCAGCTTGCGCAACGGCGTCTACACGGCCACCTGGCGCCCCATAAGCCCGGCGAGCCGCGTGGCAGTGACGGTGCGGGCCAACAAGCCGCCACTGGCGGAGGCACAGTTGTCCCCGGTGCAGGTGGACGTTCCCAGCAGCGCGGGCGTGCCGGCCCTGTTCGAAGGCGGCGTGGTGAATGCCGCCAGCTTTGCGCCCCGTGAACCGCTCGCCCCAGGAAGCATTGTCTCGCTGTTCGGACAGAATCTCGCTTATGGCCAGAACTATGCGTCGCGCCTGCCGTTGGACACGAAGCTTGGCGGAGCTACGCTGCTTATCGGAGGACGGGAGGCGCCCTTGTTCTACACCAGCAGCGGACAAATCAACGCACAACTTCCCAGCGATCTGGCGCCCAACGGCCGCCCCCAGGCGGTGGTGCGAACCTCCAAAGGCGGCGCCGGCGCGGAGTTCCTCACCCTGCCGGAGCCCATTACCATCGCGCCTGTAAAGCCGGGGATCTTCACGGTTGGCCAGGACGGCAAGGGGCAGGGCGTAGTCATGGACGTGGCGAACCGTCTGGTGAATAGCGCCAACCCGGCCAAGGCGGGCGATGTGGTTGTCGTTTATTGCACCGGGCTGGGCGCGACGAATCCGGCAGTGCGCTCGGGCGAAGCCGCGCCAGCCTCGCCGCTGGCCCGTGTGCTGACGCCGGTCACGGTAACCATTGGCGGCCAGGCAGCCGCGGTTCAGTACGCCGGCCTCACCCCCGGCTATGTCGGCCTCTATCAGGTGAACGTACAAATCCCCGGTGGCGTTACCCCCGGCTCTTCGGTCCCCTTGGTCCTTTCCCAAAACGGCGTCCCCAGCAATGCAGTTACTCTGGCGGTGCGGTAATGCAGGCTTTCTATGCGGCGGCACTAACCGGGAACGATGGCCGCATAACCGTTCTTGCGGGCGACGTCGAATAGCGCTCTGTCAAAGGTGACCAGAGTGGCGTGGCTTTGTTTGGCGTAAGCGAGGAGGTAGCAATTGCCGACCCATTTCGATGCCGGCTTGGCGGCGAACAGCGCTGTCGCTTGCCGGAAAGCAAGATCGAGGCCGCGGGGTTCCGGAAGGTCAGGGAAAAACGAGATCATGGGGATTCTCATCTTCGGGGAAGTCCGGGCCAAGCTGGCCCGAACCGGTGACGAGAGGGCTCGTTAGATAATCGCCCTTCTTGTCATCGTCGTAGGCCTGCTCGATGGCCCGGATAATCAACCCAGGGATGGAGGTGCCCGACTGCTCCGCCCTGTGACGGAGTTTGCCATGCAAAGGTTTGGGGATATCGACGGTTGTTCGGATTGCCAGTACGCTATCATGTCACAATATACATAAGCCTGTCGAGCGACGCGGCTCTTTCCAAAATGACGGGGAACCGATCACCATACCCGGCGAGGACGCCGGCGGTACAACGACGGGGAACTTATGCGACGCTCTTACTGCCTACTGCCTACTGCCTTCTGCCTACTGGCTCTTGCCTTCTGCCTACTGCCTTCCGCTTTCCCTCAGGTCATCACCACGGTGGCGGGCAGCAAGAGTGAGTTTCGTGGCGATGGCGGCCTGGCAACGAAGGCGCCCCTGGGACCGGTCATTGGGATTGCTCTGGACCCCGCCGGCAATGTCTTCGCCTGCGACAACGACAACAACATCGTGGTGAAGATTTCGCCGGCGGGCGTCCTCACGGTGGTGGCAGGCAACGGCGTCCTGGCCTTTTCCGGCGACGGAGGCCCGGCCACCAGTGCTTCTCTGGCGCTGGACATCAGCCGTCTCGTCGGCGCCAATTCGCAAGTGGCGGTAGATGCAGCCGGCAACCTCTACATCGCGGAGACTATCAGCCACCGTGTTCGCAAGGTCACACCCGGTGGGATCATCACCACCCTGGCTGGAAACCGGAAGGCTGCGTTTGCCGGCGATGGCGGCCCGGCCACCAGCGCTTCTCTGAACTGGCCCGCGGGTGTGGCGGTGGACGCGGCCGGCAACGTCTACATCGGCGACACCAACAACCACCGGGTCCGCAAGGTGTCGCCGGACGGAACGATAACGACGATCGCCGGTGATGGCTATACGTTGGGGATCGACGGCCGCCTCCGAGGCGATGGCGGCCCGGCCACCAGGGCCTCTCTGAATTATCCCATGGGTGTGGCGGTGGACGCGGCCGGCACCCTCTATATCGCCGACAATTGGAACCACCGCATCCGCAGAGTGAGCCCCCAGGGCACGATCACGACCGTGGCCGGGTCGGGCGCTGCATTCCTGACGGGCTTTTTCGGAGGGGGCTTTTCCGGTGATGGCGGACCGGGCACGAAGGCCGAGCTGAATCTTCCGATCGGAGTAGCGGTGGATACAGGCGGCCGTCTTTACATCGCCGACTCTGAGAACCACCGAATTCGCATGGTCACACCCGAGGGCACGATCACCACGGTCGCGGGCAACGGTTTCATCGACAGTGCCGGCTTCCCCCCTTTTATTGGGGACGGCGGCCCGGCCACCAACGCCCCGTTGTACTTCCCGGTCGGCGTGGCCCTGGACGCGGCCGGCAGCTTCTACATCGCCGACTCTGAGCACGTCCGCGTCCGCAAGGTCGGTCCGGACGGGATCATCACCACAGTCGCCGGCAACGGAGCCAACCGATTTTCCGGGGACGGCGGCTTAAGCGCCAGCGCCACCCTCAACTCGCCACAGGCAGTGGCGGGGGATGCG
>Ga0315281_10010177_pt1 | contig 12973 bp, 12 predicted proteins | sample YL17G07_0_MG_FD_204540 | JGI IMG/M metagenome (GOLD analysis project Ga0315281, IMG submission 204540) | Sediment microbial communities from Yellowstone Lake, YNP, Wyoming, USA - YL17G07_0 | ecosystem: Environmental > Aquatic > Freshwater > Lake > Sediment | place: USA: Wyoming | collected... | reverse complement strand
TAAGAGCGTATGTCGTCGTGCTCGGCAGGCTGGCCGCCGGGAGCGTTTCTTTGCTGGCCGGCTGGCTAGTTTTCTATCTCGTTAATCGCTCTACCGCAAGACAGATTTTCGCATGGGTGCTTGGCTGCATCGGGGTCGGCGCGGCACTGGTCACGTTGTACGATTTCCTTGAACACTACGAGTTCTTCAAGATGATGATTAGGTAACTTGTTGTCCGTAGTCGCTGAGACAGGCGGTAGGCCCCCTGTCGTTTCACAGGGCCGGCCGAGGGCATCCGCTGTCACGTTACAGCGGTGTTCGGCGCGCAGGGCGTTCGTTTGAACGCCCAAACAGGCGGGCAGGGACGCCCGCCCCACTGACAATGGGAACGTGCTGGCACAATCCCCAGTGGGGCGGCCCTCCGTGGCCGCCATCCCTCGTCCTTGGCCTACCACAAGCTCAATCCGCCGTCGGCGATGATGGTCTGCCCCTGGATCCACTCCGAGTCGTCGCTACAAAGGAACGCGACCACCTTCGCTATGTCGTCCGGCTGACCGATGCGCCCGAGCGGCGTGCGGCCGGTCGTCTCGCTCACGAGCTGCTCGTAGTAGGGAAACGTCTTCAGAGCCTCTGTGTCCACCGGCCCGCCCGACACCGCGTTCACGCTCACGCCGTGTCCCGCAAGCTCGAACGCCAGGTATCTCGTCAGCGTTTCTAGCGAGCTCTTCGCCGCGCCCAGGACGGCGTACCCCGGCAGGCACCGCTGGCTGCCCATGCTGCTTATCGCGATGATCTTGCCCTTGCGACCCTGCATCAACTTCACGGCGTGCTGCGCCGCGAAAAGGTATGCCTTGGCGTTCGTGTCGAAGATGATGTTCCAGTGCCGCTCCGTGAACTCGGTAACGCCGCGAAGCGCCGCAAGCACCGCGTTCGACACGAATATATCGAGGTAATCCCAGTGCTCGCGTACGGTAGCGAAGAGCTTCTCGATGCCGTCGAGCGTGCCCACGTTGGCCTTGACCAGAAACGCGTCGCCGCCGTAGCCGCGCACGCGCTCGGCCACCTCCTCGGCGGTCTTCGTGTTGCGCACGTACCCGACCGCGATGCTCGCACCCTCGCGCGCGAGCGCGAGCGCGATTGCGCGGCCTATGCCGCGTCCGGCGCCGGTTATGAGGACGCGCTTGCCTTCGAACCTGCGGTAGTTCGGCGCGTCGTCTTCCTCGCTCTTCTGCTGCTTAGTTTCTTCTTCTTTCAAGTCGGTCTCCCTGATAAGGCCGCGGTCAGTGCCGCATCGGCCCTGGATTAACGGGACAAATCATATACCCCGCGTTAACTCGATTGTAGCACGCACGGGACGCTAGGCGGCAAGCTCGGCGACGTTAAGGGGACTTGGCCGGTGCGGGCTTCCACAGCATCGCGGTCGTGTCCCAGCTCCCCGTGGCAAGAGTGCTGCCGTCGGGCGAGAACGCGACCGCCCCGACCTCCTCGTTGTGCCCGGTGAACGTGGCGACACAGCCGCCGGACGATACGTCCCAGAGCTTGATCGTCTTGTCCTTGCTCGCGGTCGCCAAGAGCCGGCCGTCGGGGGAGAACGCAATACAGATGACGCTTCCGGGATGCCCCTCCAGCTTCTGCGTGAGCTTCGCTCCCTTGCTCCAATCCACCTGCGGTAAGGTCTTGCCGCCCCCAGCGCCCTTCGGGCACCCCGCCGTGACGAAGACGCACGCCACGACGAGACAGGCGATCGGCAGCCGCGCCGCAGCGCGTCGAGCGCCGTCCTTATGACCATTCACGCATCAAGTATAGCGCTTAACGAGTCAAACCGTATCTCAGCCGGGGAGGACGCTGTGTACGGGAAAAGCGGCTAGGCAGAGTCGTCGCTCCACGCCTGAGGCAGGCCTAAGTCCTGCCCCTACGTTGCCGCAGGTTTCGCGGCTCGGATCGTGAACAGGTCCCAGACGGTCGTGACGACGCCGACGGTGAAGACGACCCCGAACGCGAACACGAGCATAAACCAGAACCGCATATAGAGCTGCGCGGTCATATAGCCCTGCCCCAGAATGCGCTCGATGTACGTCTGCAGCACGCCCGCCACGCCGAACGAGAGGCCCATCGCCATCATCGCGAGCGACATCGTCCAGAACCCGAACAGGCCGCGCCTGCCGTCGAACTTCTCGATGCCCTTGAGCTTCGGCAGCGCGTAGTAGAAGATCGTCAGGTTGAGGAGCGCGTACGCTCCGAAGAACGCGAGGTGGCCGTGCGCCGCCGTCACTTGGCTTCCGTGCGTATACATATTGATCTGAGGCAGCGTGTGAACGAACCCGAACACGCCCGCGCCGATGAGGTGATAGATGCTGCACCCGACGACGTACGTCCACACGAGCGGGTTGACTATCGGGCTCTTGCGCTCGCGCACGTGGTTGAACGTGTCCCATACCATAAGGACGATAGGCAGCGGCTCCAGCGCGCTGAATATGCCGCCGAACCACAGCCAGTACGTAGGCGCGCCCAGCCAGTAGTAGTGGTGGCCCGTGCCCGCGAGGCCGGTGAAGAGGAACAGGCCGAGCTCGACGTAGAGCCACTTCTCGACGACCGCCCTGTCCACGCCGGTGATCTTGAGCATTATGAACGCAAGGATGGAGCCCGTGACGAGCTCCCACGCGCCCTCGACCCACAGGTGGATGACCCACCACCAGTAGTACCAATCTAGGGCTTCGTTCCTGTAGAACGGGACGCCGAAGAGGTACAGGAGCGCGAGGAACACGAGGCCGCCCAAGAGGCTTCCCTGGATGACCGTCCAGCGCTTGGCCCTAAGCATCGTCATCCCGACGTTGAATAGGAAGATGAGCGCGCCCACGACGACGAGCAGGTTCAGCGGGAACGGGATCTCGAGGAGCGGGCGTCCCTTCGTCCACCCGAAGATGAACCCGACGAGCGCCGTGACGCCCACGCCGACGAGGATGATGAGCTGCGCGTACGCGAGCTTGACGCTGTACGTATCGGTGCCCGTCTCCTCAGGCAGGATGAAGTACGTGCCGCCCATAAAGCCGAGGAGCATCCACAGCACGAGAAGGTTCGTGTGCATCGCGCGCGCCGTCGAGAACGGGAACACGTTCACCACCGACTGCGGAACGGTGTGGAAGTAGTTGGAGACTAGGTAGAGGCCGACGATTATCTGCAGGACGAAGAGCAGCCCCGCGATGACGAAGTACGGGTACGCCGCGCGCTGAGACTTGAATGTTAGTGTGAGTGGCATCGCTTCCTCCTACTTGAGCCCGCCGAGATATTTGGCGAGCTGATGGTATTCGTCTTTGGTCAGGCCCTTCTGCGCGGGCATCTTCGCGCCGGGGCGGACGGAGGCCGGGTCCTTGATGAACTTCTCGATTTGCTCCGCGCTCATCTTCGCGCCGACGTGGTCGAGGACGGGGCCGATGGAGCCGCCCGCGCCGTCTATAGTGTGGCAGCCGATGCAGCCCTTCTCCTTGAAGAGCGCGGGGCCGAGGTTCATCCCGCCCACGACCGCGCGCATCGCCGTCCTCGAAATGCCGGCGTTCCTATCCTGGGGCGGCCAGTCGTGGTTGTCGATCTCGCTCACCCACTTGAAGAACGCGACGAGCTCGTCGATCTCCTCCGGCTTCACGTGCTGCTGGGGCATCTTCCGCCACGAGCTCGCGAACACGACGTCGGGATTCGCGACGGTCGTCTTGATGCCGTCGGCGCCGATGCGCTTGTAGACCTTCGTGAGGTCGGGCGCGTAGTAGCCGCCGAACCCCAGGATAGTGTGGCAGTCGTTGCAGTTGTAGCGCTCGAACGCGTGCTTGCCCGCGACGACCTGCGGGGAGAGCTGATCGCTGTGCGTGAGCGCCGCCATCTGCCGCTGCGTGTCGACAGTGAGCGCCAATAGGATGACGCCCGAAATCACCGTGCCAAGTATGAAGATCCACTTGGCCAAGTTCGTGGACATAGCTCGCACCTCCAAGAATTATATTCACGCTTACGTCCGGCCGTGACTCCGCCGAACGCCTATGCTCTCGCTCCCCCCGGCTACCGGCCGGGAACGGTGCCCGCCGCTTCCCTAATGGTACCACCGCTGTGTTCGCCCTTCAATGTGAGCGCGGCGTTCAACTCCGCGACGAACGCCGTCGCGTCCAGCCCGTGCATCCTGCACGCTTGCCCGATGCTGATGCCGCGCGCGATGGTCCTGCGCAGGTACGGGACGGCGACGTGGCCGAATCCATAACACTCGAAGACGGGGATGGTTTCGGGGCAGGTCTCGGCGACGATGCCGACCTTGTCGTCCGCCGTGATTGTCGCCGGACGCGATAGCGACGTGCCCGCCGATTGAGGGACCTTCACGTCGGCGCGCGCGCCCGCGTTCATAATGCGCCACAGGTGCGCGCCCCAGAGGGCGATCGCGGTCACTTCCAGCACGCCGGAAAATCCGATGGCCCTGTACGCGGCGGGCGTGAAGTCGGTCGCTATCTGCGCCGACGCCCTAAGGAAGCAGCCGATATTTATGAGAGCGAATTCTAGGTTCAGGTTGGAGAGCTTGCCCGGCTCGATGCCGGACAGCGTAGGCACGACCTTCGACGCCACGCCCATTATCATCAGGCTTATGAACCCGACGGTTACGATGTGGCGGACGGAGCCGCCGTACGCGTGGCTGAAGAGCTGGTGCCACAGGCCAAGGTAGACGGGCGTGACCGCGAGCATAACGAGGCCCACCCAGAGCCAGGCGTACGCCGCGCGGATGAACTTCTGGCTTCTGTCCCACTCCGCCGACTTCGCGAACAGGCGCCACGAGGCCGTCAGCCAGATGACGAGCGCCGCGAGGGCGAGGTCACTGGCCGAGTACAAGATTATCCAGGGGACGCTCTTCGTCTTCCAGAACACGATGAAGCTCACGACCGCGCCGATGAGCGCCAAGTTGATGGGCCAGAAGAGCGCCTTCGCGAGGCGGGGGTTCTGAACCCCCAAGCCGAGGATGGGCGCGATGTAGCGCTGGCTCACGCCCAGGATCATCATCATCGCGAGGCCGTATATCTGGATGTCGCGCAGGCCGCCCTGATACGCGGCGACAAACTGCACGAGCGCCTTCTCGTCCGGCGCCGTCATGGTGCCGACGACGTGGAACAGGCCGTAGCACGCCTGCGCCAGGAAGTACAACAGCCCGGCGGATACGTACCAGTCGCTCGCCTCGAACGGCTTGCCGCTTGAGAGAATCGTCCTCAAGATGATGAAGACGAAGAGCGCGACGGATACGATGGTCAAAGTCCCGCCGATGACCGCGACGGGAAGGCCGAGGACGGTTCCGGGGAACGGGATGGAGAGCGTGGAGAGGATTATACCTGCGAGCGCAATGTAGAACGTGGCGACGGCGAGGTTCGGCGCGAAGAGAGTCGTGTGCCTGAACCGCGGGAACGCCTGGAACGCGAACCCCATTATGAAGAGGCCGACCCATCCGAGGATCTGCGCGTACGCGTGCGCGTTCACGTTGAAGAGCGAGAGCGCCTTCGTCATCGAGCCGGCGACGGCGATCTGCCACAGAAGTACCACGCCCCACGTCGCGCCGGCCGTGAGGGTCACCGCAATGGCGGTCTTGAAGAAACGCCGGTAGATGGTGTCGGCGACGCCGGGCGCGTAATCGGCGGAGAGCGCGTCCGGCCTGATGATGCCTTCGCCGACGAGCTTCTCGCGCTTGGCGAGAACGTCGTTCAGCTCGAAGAGGAGCTTCTCCGCGTCGACGCCGTGGGCACGGCAGAAGAACTCGATGGATTCGTGCGGCCCGAGCGCACCGCCGCACCCGTGAAGCCCGTACTGGTCGAAGACCGGGCGAAGCTCCGGGTGCTCCGCAAGCACGTCAGGAATAATCCGCGATGCAGTTATACCTTTCATATATGGGTCTCCGCTCACGGATCCAGTCCTGCCGCGAGACTCGCCCGCGGCAGGTCGGATCGCGCCTTTTCCTCTATCCTCGCTACCGGGGAATGATGTTCCCTGGTATCTCGCCTGGGCTAAATCACACTAAACTGGTAGTATTTTACCCCGGCGGAGGGCGCGTGTCAAGTCCCGCATTCCCGGAGACCCGAGCCCACTCCGCCGAAGTAGCTTCGGCTACGAAGGCCGGGCACTCCTGTCGGGCGGAAAAGGGTGCCGGGCAGGAGAGCCCGGCCTCCGGGTGTTTCATCCGTGTGCATCCGTGTTCATCTGTGGTTCGACTCCTCTGCGTAATCTGCGGATGGTTCCCTGGGCGTTCATTTGAACGCCCCTACACATGTTTTGCGGCTTTGCGGTCGGCCTACAGGTTCCCCGTGACGCGGACGTCGTTCGCGCGCGCAAAGTCGAGCGCCTCGTCGTAGCCCGCGTCCGCGTGGCGCATCACGCCGGTGCCGGGGTCGTTCGTGAGAACGCGGTAGAGCCGCTCGTCGGCCTCCTTCGTCCCGTCCGCGACGACGACCATCCCGGCGTGGATGCTGTACCCGATGCCCACGCCGCCGCCGTGGTGAACGCTCACCCACGACGCGCCGCTCGACGCGTTCAGGAGCGCGTTCAGGATCGGCCAGTCGGCGATGGTGTCGCTCCCGTCCTTCATCGCCTCGGTCTCGCGGTACGGGCTCGCGACGCTGCCGCCGTCCAGGTGGTCGCGCCCGATGACGATGGGCGCCTTCACCTTGCCCTTCCGCACGAGGTCGTTCATCACCAGGCCGAAGACGTCGCGCTCGCCGTACCCCAGCCAGCATATGCGCGCGGGAAGCCCTTGGAACGCCACCCTGTCGTGCGCCATCTGGATCCAGCGCCGAAGCGCGGTTTTTTCGGGGAACGTCTTATGTATCGCCTCGTCCGTCGCGTGGATGTCGGCCGGGTCGCCGGAGAGCGCCACCCACCTAAACGGCCCCTTCCCCTCGCAAAAGAGCGGGCGGATGTACGCGGGGACGAACCCGGGAAAGTCGAGCGCGCTCGCGCAACCGTTCGCGAGCGCCTGCCCGCGGATGTTGTTGCCGTAGTCAAAGACGACGCTGCCGGCCTTCTGAAGCGCGATCATCGCGGGGACGTGGTGGAGGGCGATGGACTCCGCGCTCATCTTTATGTAACGCTCCGGGTCGCTCTTCCGAAGGGCGAGCGCGTCGTCGTATGAGATGCCGCGCGGGACGTAGCCGCCCAAGAGGTCGTGCGCGCTCGTCTGGTCGGTCACGACGTCAACAGGGATGCCGCGCTTGACGATCTCCGGATATATGTCGGCGGCGTTACCTAGGAGCGCGATGGAGAGCGGCCGCTTTACCTTCACCGCGTCGTCAGCGAGCCGAAGCGCCTCGTCGAGCGAGTCGGTCATCACGTCCACGTACTTCGTCGCGAGCCGGCGCTCGATGCGCGCCCTGTCCACCTCCACCGCAATGACGACGCCGTCGTTGAACGTGACGGCCAACGGCTGAGCGCCGCCCATCCCGCCGAGCCCGGCAGTTAGCACGAGCCTGCCCGCGAGGCTTCCGCCGAAGTGCTTCCCGGCGACGGCGGAGAACGTCTCGTACGTGCCCTGCAGGATGCCCTGCGTGCCGATGTATATCCAGCTTCCAGCGGTCATCTGCCCGTACATCGTGAGGCCGAGCGCCTCCATCTTCCGGAAGTGCTCCCAGTTCGCCCAGTGAGGGACGAGGAGCGAGTTGGCGATGAGGACGCGCGGCGCCCACGGGTGCGTCGTGAATACGCCCACCGCCTTGCCGCTCTGGACGAGGAGCGTCTCGTCGCCCTTGAGCTTTCGCAGGCACGCGGTGATCTCGCGGAAAGCGTCCCAGCTGCGCGCGGCCTTGCCGGTGCCGCCGTAGACGATGAGTTCGGCGGGCTTCTCGGCCACGTCCGGGTCGAGGTTGTTCTGGATCATCCGGTACGCGGCCTCCTGCGGCCATCCGAGGCAGGAGAGCGCGGTTCCGCGCGGCGCGCGAACGGTGGGAACTGTGGTTGCCATAACGTTAGCCTCCGCGCTGATTCTAGCACCGCCTGAGGCGGCAGGCGCCTACCGCTTCTTGCGCATACCCGCGAGCACGAGCGGGAGGATGATGACGACGCCAATGATAACGAGGACGATGGCGGTGGTCTTGCCCGTCTGCTTGGCCTCCTCCGGGACGGGCGGCTTCGGCGAGAGCGGGCCGCGCGCGGGCATCTGCGGCTCTCCCACCTGCGCCTGCAGGATGACCGGCGCCGCGCCAGACATCCAGGCGGCCGTCGCGGCGGGAGCGCCGGAGGCACACCGAGGGGGCGCGAGCGCGCAGAGCAGGGCAAAGGTCGCCGTCAGGGCGACGAGGCAGACGAAAAGCTTAGCCTTCATATCCCTCCACCGGTCGAATCACTTGCTCGGCGGGGTCTCGTCCGGGCCTTCCTTGAGCTCCTTCGGAAGCTCGTAGTCCTTCACGAGTCCGTTTACGTAGAACAGGTAGTAGAACTTCTTGAGCGTCTTTTCGAGCACCTTTATGAAGTCGGGGTCGGTGGCCTTTGAGTTCTTCGCCGCCGTGAGGATTATCTGCATCTCGTAGAGCACTTCGTCCGGGCTCTTCGGTATGTCCTCGGCGTCAAGGCCGGGCAGCTTCGACGGGTCGATGCGGAACTCCGGTGGAACCTGCCCCGGCGCCAGGAACGGCTTGACCAGCGTGAACTTCACTTCGAGGATGGTGTGCTGCTGGCCGGTCAGGCTCCAGTGAAGCGTATTGCCGTCGATGGAAGTCGGCTTCACGCTCGCCTCGACGAATTTCAGGTTGTCGGGGAACGTGAGCGACGCCTCCACGTCCAGGGGCGATGCTTCGTAGAAGAAGTCGGGCGAGACGAAGTACGTCGCGTCGGTCAGCTCCTTCAGGTACGAGCGCGTGGCGAACGCGATCGTGAACGAGCCGTCCTTGACGCGCACCGGGATGACGCCGTTCTCCTTCGTGAACGAGAAGTAGTTGTACACGCCCTCGGTCATCGCCATCCCGGACCAGGTGTCGACCACGTTCACCACGCCGCGGTCGTTGACGACGTACCGGACGTTCGTCTTGGCGTTGGCGGCCGCGGCCTGGGCTGGGCTAGAGTAGACGAAGACGACGAGCGCGGCAGCGCACGGGAGCGCGGCTGCGATGCGAAAAAGCGGCGTCACAAGCGGATTTCTGGCCATCGCTATCCTCGGAGAGTGAATACAGGCATTATATCACAGCGGTTTCGGGCCGACTGAGTATAATCATCCCGTGAACCCGAAGACGTTCGGGCGGTTCGAGATCAAGAGCGAGCTCGGCAAGGGCTCGATGGCGACCGTGTATCAGGGCACAGACCCCGCGACGGGCCAGAAGGCGGCCGTCAAGGTGTTCGCCCCCGACAAGAGCCTCACCGCGTCCCAACTCGCGGAGCTCCGCGCGCGGTTCGAGCGCGAGAGCCGCGTCCTACTCTCCGTGGACCACCCGAACGTTGTGAAGGTCTACGAGGCGGGCTTGGCCGACGGCAGCGAGTACATCGCGATGGAGTTCCTGGACGGGTTCAACCTGAAGGAGCTTATGGAGATGGGGACGGTGTTCAAGTACGCAGAGGCGCTTGACATCGTGTCGCAGGTGGGGATGGGGCTTATGGCGTGCCACCGCGCGGGTGTGGTGCACCGCGACATAAAGCCGGCGAACATCGTGAAGCTCCTGACCGGCGAGATAAAGATAACGGACTTCGGCATCGCGCGGCTGACGACGGACGCGACGCTGGCGCAGGCGGACACGCGGGTCGGCACGCCGAACTATATGAGCCCGGAGCAGATCCAGGGGCTGCCGGTGGACGAGCGGAGCGACGTGTTCTCGCTGGGCGTGGTGATGTATGAGATGCTGACGAGGCACAAGCCGTTCGAGGGCGACACGATAACGACGATTATGTACAACGTGACGCACCTGCAGCCGCCCACGCCGCTCTTCTACGACCCCGGCCTGCCACGGGCGACCGAGAAGGTGATCTTCAAGGCTCTGGCCAAGGACAGGAACTACCGCTACCAGACGATGAAGGAGTTCGTGGACGACATCCAGAACCTTACGCGATACACGAAGCCGACCGCGTCGCAAGCGGCTGCGACGGCCGCCGACGTGGCTGCGACGGTTCAGGCGACGATGGCGTCGAAGATGCGCGGGACGGTTCTCGCCGGCACCGGCATCATCTACTGCGTGGACTGCGGGATGACTAACAACGACGACGACGACAGCTGCATCCGCTGCAAGCAGCCGCTCCTGAAGCGCGATTTCGACCGGCCTCCCCCGCCCGCCGCCTCGACCAGGCCGGGCGCGGGGCCGATGTACGCCGCCATCAACATCCTCGTCATACTGATCATCGTCCTCGTCGTCTACCTCTTCCTAAAGAGCCCGTAGCCGCCTTCCGGCCTGCCATCTCCCCTGCGTCGGCGCCCGTCCACAGCCGAATTTTCCGCGCAAGTATGGCAACTTCCGGTCAAATCGGGTAGCATTAAGTACGCGGAGCGCTGGTGCGCCTTCGCCGAAGACCTTGCGGAAAATTGAAGTAAGCGATCTCATCGTCGGCGACGTCCTCGACAGAGGCGTGTACGCGCCGGACTTCCAGCTTGTCCTCATCAAGGGCGCGAAGGTCACCGCCGAGGACAGGCACCGCCTCCTTATGCGCGAATTCCCGCACCTCATCACCGCCGCAACGACGGGCGTGACGGCGCCCGCCGACGAGCCGGTGGATATGGACGCGCTCGGGGCGGCCCTCGGCGAGAAGCGGGGCGACCTGCAGAAGCTCGCCAACGCCGGGCCGGTCCTCTCGCCGCAGACCTATACCCAGGCCAAGGAGGTCCTGTCGACGTTCTACGAGCCGGAGCGCCCGCAGGGCGTGAAGGCGCTGAAGGAGCTGGAGAGGCTCGCCGGCATCCTCGTCTCCGAGGTCACGGCCAACATCGGAGCGGCGTACAAAGAGGTCAGCGCGGAAGACCCCAACGACTACCTCGTCTGGCACTCCGTCCACGTCGCCGTCCTTCTCTTGCTCGCGATGCGAGGCGAAGCAACCGATAAGGCCGCGCTCGAGAAGATCGCGCTCGCAGCGCTCGTCCACAACGTCGGGATGACGCTCGTGCCGCACGACGTCGTGACGAAGAAGGGGCCGCTCACGCGCGAGGAGTTCGCGATGGTGAAGCACCACCCGATGCAGGGCGCCGCGATAGTGAGCGAGAGGTGGGACGTTCCGGAGAACCTCCTAACTATGATTGAGGCGCACCACGAGCGGGTGGACGGCCTTGGCTACCCCCACGGCCTGCGCGAGAACGAGGTGTCGCGGCTGGCGCTGATGCTCTCGGCGTGCGACGTATTCGACGCGCTCGCGAGCACGCGCCCATACCGCGAACGGCTCCCGCTGCCGTCGGCGTCGCTCGCCCTCATCGAGGAAGGGGTGTCGTCGTTCGGCCTGCGCACGCTGAACAGCTTCATCCGCGCGATCGGCGTCTATCCGGTTGGCTCGACCGTCGCGCTCGACGGAGGCGACGCGGCCGTCGTGATCGCCCCGGGGCGCGACGACCTCACGCGCCCGACCGTGGCCGTGGTTATGGACAGGAACCGCAGGTGGCTCGACCCGCCGCAGAAGATAGACCTCACGCTCGACGCCCACCGCCGCATCGTCGGCGTGATCGACACATAGCGTAAAGGAAACGTAGGGGCGTTCAAATGAACGCCCAGCTGTAGGTGCGGTTCGGATTCCCTGGGCGTTCAATCGAACGCCCTGTACGGGAGGCATGCATGCCTCCCCTACGATTCCTTTGCGTTCTTTGCGCGCTTCCGCCTCCGCGCCTGTGAACCGTCCGCCCCCCGCGCCCTCGTGAAGCCCCGCTACGTGTTGAGGCCAGGGACGTTGTTTCACTTTGGAAGGCGAGACGCTGGTGGTTTATACCCAATTGCGCTGTGGATGCGAACGTAATTATACTCGTGGAGCCAAGCGGGTAAGGCAGCGTTGCGTTCTTGGGAGTTCTGATAGCGTTTTGCGAAGGCCCACTCGTTGCTCATAGTCTGGATGAAGCGCTCTACCTTGCCGTTGGTCTGAGGGCGTCGGATGCCGGTGAAGGTATGTTTGATGCCGAGTTTCTCGACGGCTTCGGCGAACTCCTTGGAGCGGTAGCCCGGTGCGTTGTCGGTGAGGATACGGCGGACGGTCACGCCCTTTCCCTTGTAGAACGGCGATGGAGCGCACCAGGAAGTCGATGCAGTCGGTCGCGGCCTCGCCGTGCATGACGTCCGCGTCGGCGACGCGGCTGTAGTCATCCTCGCACGCGTGGACGAAGTCATGTTTGGCGCCCCGCTTTCTCTTGCCGCCCTCGTCGATGTAGCGGCGCCCCGGCTCGTCGAACTGGCGCAGCTTCTTCACGTCGAAGTGGATCAGATCGCCGCACGCCTTGTGCTCGTAACGGATGAGCGGTTTCTTCGGCTCCAAGGGCGGTCGGCGCTGCATTCCCAGGCGGCGAAGCACCGCGCCAACAGTGGACCTCCGCAGCTTCAGTTCCTGGGCTATCCGCAGCCCCGTCTTGCGCTCAAGCCGGAGCTCCTTGATCTGTTTCTCCACGTCCGGAGGCGTCTGACGGGGTCGGCGAACGGGCGCACTGGTTCGGGTCTCAAGCCCCTTCCGCCCTTCGGCCCGATACCGCTTCACCCACTTCCGCACGGTCGCCCGGCAGACCCTGAACCTATCCGCCGCCGCCCGAACGGACATCTTTCCGCGTACGACGTTTCGCACCATCTCCGCACGCGTCACCCGCGTGGTTCTCGCCAATTTGTGAGTGGCCATGAAGACGCTCCTGTAGACGTGTCATTTCAGTTGCCCACAGCCTACCCTAGCGTCTCCCCTGAAACAACGTCTCTAGCCTCCACACGTAGGGGCACGGCACGCCGTGCCCGTACGGAGTCATGAGTCTGGAGTCCTGAGTCGAAACCGAACCGCAAAGACGCAAAGAACGCAAAGCAGACAAGCCACGAGGACAGAAGGATGATCGGAGGAAGAATCCTATCTGCAC
>Ga0315281_10010176_pt1 | contig 12973 bp, 8 predicted proteins | sample YL17G07_0_MG_FD_204540 | JGI IMG/M metagenome (GOLD analysis project Ga0315281, IMG submission 204540) | Sediment microbial communities from Yellowstone Lake, YNP, Wyoming, USA - YL17G07_0 | ecosystem: Environmental > Aquatic > Freshwater > Lake > Sediment | place: USA: Wyoming | collected... | reverse complement strand
CTTCCAGGACCCCACCCTGTCCATCAACACCAACCGCGTCATCGACCTGTGCCGCAAGATGATCGACGGCGGCCTCCGGTTCTCCTGGAGCTGCAACGCGGACATCAAATCGCTGAACGAAGAGAAGATCTCCTGGATGAAGAAGGCCGGCTGCCATACCGTCTCCATCGGCATCGAGAGCGGGGATGACGCCATCCTCCAGAAGTATTCCAAGCCCATCTCCACGGATCAGGTCCGTGAGACCGTGGGCCTGCTCAACAAGTACAAGATCGCCGTCCTGGGCTACTTCATCCTGGGCCTGCCGGGCGAGACCAAGGAGATGGCTGAAAAGACCATCCGCCTGGCCCGGAGCCTGAGGATCGACGTGGCCTCCTTTGCGATCGCGACACCGGACATCGGCACCCGCCTCCGGCAGGAAGCCATCACCCGGGGCTGGATCCCGGCCGACCTGGAGAGCTTCGACAGCACGGAACCGCCCCTCATCGCATCGGGCGATATGACGCGGGAGGAGATCTGGTATTTGCGTCGAAAAGCCGTCCGAAGCTTCTACCTCCGGCCGTCCTTCATGCTCCGGACGCTCGGCCGCCTCCGATCCTGGAACGACGTCAGGAACCTGGTCTCTAACGCCTTGTCCCTTCTCAGCAAATAGCCCTGTTTGTTGACACTTTCCTCGGATGTCCGATAAACTGAGCCGAATCATGGCCAAACCGAAGATCACCCCGGCGCAGGGCCTGCTCATCGCCCTCATCGTGCTCGGCCTGCTCACGAGGCTGCTGGGCATCGGCTGGGGCCTGCCCTATTTTTACCATGTGGACGAGAAGGGCTTCGGCAAGTTCACCATCCACTACTTCACCGGCGACCTCAACCCGCATTTCTTCCAAGTGCCCTCGTGCTACACCTACATGACCGCGGCGGTCTGGGGAGGCTACTATCTCGGGGGCAAGGTCACGGGACGGTTCACGTCGAGGGCCGATCTCATCAAAGCTTACAACCAGGACCCCACGGTCTTTTTCCTGCTGGGGAGGCTGTTGACCGTCATCCTGGCGGTAGGGACCATCATCCTCGTCTTCATGATCGGCCGGAGGATGTACGGCACCCGAGCCGGGGCGCTGGCCGCGCTCCTGCTCATCTTTTCCCTGGAACACGTCAAGATGTCGCATTACTTCATCCCCGACGTGACCATGGTCTTTTTCCTGATGGTGTCTTTCCTGTTCATCTGGTCGATCTACACCACGGGCAAAGCCTCGTCCTACATTCTGGCCGGGTTGTTCGCCGGGCTGGCTTACGCCACCAAATACGGCGGGCATTTTCTGGCCCTGCCCCTCCTCCTGGCGCATTTTTTCCGGGCTGCGGAAAAGAAAGAGCCTTTGTTCCGCAGTTTGTTCAGCCCCAAGCTCGCAGGGGCTTTGCTGTCCTTCATCGGCGGCTTTTTGGCCGGATGCCCCTATTCCGTCCTCGACTCCCACAAGTTCCTCAAGGATTTTCGCTGGCAGACCAAGCATCTTTTCACCGAAGGCCACTTTGGCTCCTCGACGGCCGAGCCGTCTTGGCTGTTCTACCTCAAGTACGGCTTCCGGGATAACGTCGGCCGCGTGGCCCAGTTCCTGGTCCCGGCCGGGGTCATCTACGGCTTGGTCAAGCATCGCAAAAAGGACATCCTCCTCCTGTCCCTGCCGGTGATCCTGTTCCTCGTCACCGGGACGATGAAGTCCTACGCCACCCGCTACCTGCTGCCCATCACCGCTTTTTTCATCCTGATCGCCGCCCTGTTCCTGGATGAACTCCTGACCTGGATCGGAACGGGTCTCAGAAGGATCAAGAGACCGGCCCTGCCGTCCTGGGCCGTCGCGACCGTCCTCGTCGTCGCGGCTTTGGTCTTCATCGCTCCCTCGGTCCTCCAGGTGGCCCGCTACGACGATTCCATCACCCGGACCGATACGCGGACCGTGGCCAAGAATTGGGTCGAGGCCAATATCCCCAAGGGCTCGCGAATCGCCCTCGAGATGTACGGCCCGCCCCTGGACCCCAAGGACTACCGGTTCTTCTACCGCCACACGCTGGGGCAGGTGGACCTGGATTGGCTGGCCCAGCGGCGGGTGGAATACGTGATCATCAGCGACATCATGTACCTGCGCTTCACCCAGTACCCGCTCGAATTCCCCAAGGAGGCCGCCTTCTACCGGTCGCTGGACGAGAAAGCCTATCTGCTCAAAACGTTCACGCCGCGCTGGGACGAAGACCTGACCGACCTCCACAACCCGACCATCAAGCTCTATTGGCTAAGCCGCGCTCCGAATTATTCGTTCCCGGGCGGCTTCCGGGAGTACGCCGAGACCGTCCGCATCTCGGCCGCGGCCGACGGGCGCTGGGCGGTGCGGGCTCTCATCGAGGGACGCGGGCCGACACCCTCGGACGAAAAACTCGGCCGGCCTTACATTCGCTTCACTACGGTTCAAGGGCGAGAGACCTGGAAAGCGCCGCTCGGAGCTGAGCCTTTGCCCGCCGGCCAGGACTTCCGGCTCACGGCCGAGGCCGTCGGGCCGCCGGCCGCTGAACCGTTCCGGATCATGATCGGCTATGAATCCACTCTGACGCCCGAACTGAGATCGGACCGGCCTTCGATCTCTTTGAACAAGGAAGCCCTCCTGGCCGGCCCGGTCGAGCCGGCGATCATCAAATCGCGCGGGTTCGAGGGTCGTTACTTCTATTCGCAATTCCCGGGCAAACGCGGGGACCTCTATTTTCAGAGCGCCACCCTTACCCGGCAAGGAGAATCCTGGAGCCTGGCCGGCACGGCCTTCGGCGGCAAGATCCGCTGGGGCTTGTGCAACGTCCTCAACCCCTTCGTCAAGATCACGGACAAGGCCGGTAAAGAGGTCAGCCGCCTGACGCTGTTCCAGGGCAAGGTGGGCGGCCTGGAAGCCGGCAAAAGGGCGCCGGCGAGCGCCAGGGTTTCCGGCATCACCCTGCCCGAGAATTTTCGTTTGTTCTTCGGATACGAATCCTTTTATGACCAGAGCCTGCCCAAGGAAGCCGGCGGGCCGGAAGAGGTCGAGATCCGGTCAATCCTTCAAGATCGTTGAGGGCGCCCGGGCGCGCCGCTTCGAGGATAGCGCCGGCGTGCAGGAGCCGGAACGGGGGGAAGGCCATAGAGCCTCTATTTCGAATGTGTTATAATTCCCGCAATGAAGAATAAAAAAAGGCGGAAAACCGGGCTTCCTCCCCAAAAAAACGCACCCGCAGCGGCCAAAAAGACCCGGAACAACGCGCCTAAAAAACACATCCCTTACGCTGAGATCGCCGGCGTTCTTCTTGTTTTCCTGGCCTTGATCTGCGTCCTGAGCCTGATCGGGTTCAAAGCCGGCGACCCGACCCTGAGCTCCACTTCGTTCGAAGAAGGCCCGCACAACTATGCCGGCCGCGTGGGCGCCACTCTGGCCTGGGCCCTGCTCCGCGTGTTCGGCCTTATGGCTTTCCCCTTGCCCTTTTTCCTGGGATACATCGGTGTCCTGAGTTTCTGGCCGTCGGCTCGAAAAAGAATTCCGGTCAAGGTCCTGCTCGCCGTTACCCTCCTCCTCCTTCTGGCCGCCCTGTTGTCCATCCTGTTCCCCATCTTTTCGTGGCGCGGGGCGGACGACGTGATGGGCGGGGGCGACATCGGACATGCCCTGGCCCGCTTCCTGACCCAGAACCTGGGCACAGCCGGGTCCTTGGCCCTGCTGCTCGTCAGCCTGCTTCTGTACGCGGTCCTGACCACAAGCCTGACCTTCGGTCATATCGGCCGTTTTTTCACTCGTCTTTTCGGGCTGACGCAAAAAGGCATCCGGATCAAGATCGACGACTTAAAACCCGAAAAAGGGAAAGGCCGTGAGGCTGAAGAAGAAGAGTCCGAGGAGGAAGCGCCCCCGCCCCGCCTCAAGGACGAGAAGAAAGCCGACAAGAAAAAAGACGCCGCGGACGGCAAGGGGGCCCGGCGGCCCAAGACCGTCCCCCTGATCATCCGCAAGACCAAGCTCCTCGAGCCGGAGCAGTTGAAGCTCCCGGAAATGGATAAGAAGACCGGCTATCAGTTCCCGCCGCTCACCCTCCTCGACCCCGGCAGGCCCTCGGAAAGAATCGACAAAGAAGAGCTCATGGAGAAGAAGCGCCGGATCGAGGAGAAGCTCCGCGAATTCCGGGTCGAGGGCGAGGTCCGGGAATGCCATCCGGGCCCGGTCATCACCACCTACGAGTTCTATCCGTCCTCCGGGGTCAAGGTCAGCCAGGTCGCCAGCCGCGACGAGGACTTGTCCCTGGCCCTGGGCGCGGAGTCCGTCCGCATCCAGCGCATCCCTGGCAAGATGTCCCTGGGCATCGAAATCCCCAACAACAAGCGGGAGCTCATCAGCCTGCGCGACATCCTCCAGTCGGACAAGTTCATCAACTCGCCTTCCAAGCTGACCCTGGCCCTGGGCAAGACCGTCCACGACGAGGTCTACGTGACCGACCTGGCCATCATGCCCCACCTGCTCATCGCCGGGGCCACGGGCAGCGGCAAGAGCGTGGGCCTGAACGCCATCATCGCCAGCATCCTCTACAAGGCTACGCCCGACGAGGTCAAGTTCATCCTCATCGACCCCAAGCGCCTCGAGTTCGCCCTGTACGACAACATCCCCCACCTCATGAGCCCGGTCATCACCGACTCCCGCAAGGCCGGGGCCGTGCTCATGGACGCCATCCGCAAGATGGAAGACCGCTATCACATGCTCCACCAGGTCAAGGTCCGGACCATCGAGCAGTACAACCAGCAGATGAAACTTATGCTCAAGGAACACCGGGGACGCCTGACCGAGGAGGAGGCCGAGAAGCTCAAGCCCCTGCCCTACATCGTCATCATCATCGATGAGCTGGCGGAGCTGATGATGGTCGGCGCCCAGGACGTGGAGTACTGCATCACCCGCCTGGCCCAGCTGGCCCGGGCCGTTGGCATCCATTTGGTCATGGCCACCCAGCGGCCCTCGATCGACGTCATCACCGGCACGATCAAGAACAACTTCAGCAGCCGGATCGCCTACCGCGTGCCGTCCAAGATCGACTCGCGGATCATCCTCGACGCCTCGGGCGCGGAAAAACTCCTGGGCCTGGGCGACATGCTCTTCATCCCGCCCAACTTCCCGCGGCTCACCCGCCTGCACAGCGCCTTCATCTCCATCCCCGAGGTGCGGCGCCTGACCAAGTTCGTCAAAGAGCAGGGCATCCCCGACTACGACGAGAAGATCGTCAGCGTCCTAAAAAGCACCTCGGACCATTTCACCGGCGACCTGGGCGAGAAGGACGAGCTCTACGACAAGGCCGTGGAGCTCATCCTCAACTCCGGCCAGGCCTCGGTCTCCTACCTCCAGCGCCGGATGAAGCTCGGCTACGCCCGGGGCGCGCGGATCATCGACCAAATGGAGCAGGAGGGCATCCTGGGCGGGTCCGAGGGCAGCAAGCCGCGCGAGATCCTGGTGGACCCCAAGGCCTATTTCCGGAATAAGGAAGACCGGTAAGCGGTCGCCCGACGGAAAAGGAGACGGCGGGGAAGCTTTTGCGGAGAGGGTTGCTTTGGGATTCCGCCTGCAATCGGCTTCCCGCTCCAGGCCGCGGGAATCGTAGGCCGATCGTTAATGGCTCATCGACGGATCGAGAGCGGGCAGAGTCTGCTGTTTCACCCGCTGCCAATCATGATCCGACATGCACCGGAAGGCGTCCACGACTTCCGGGTCGAATTGTGTCCCCCCTGAGCCGACAATCTCATCCCAGGCCCGGTCGAATCCGCGGCGGGGACGATAAGGGCGGTCCGAAGTGATGGCATCCAGCGTATCGGCCACGGAGAAGATCCGGGCGAGAAGGGGGATACTGGCCCCCGAAAGGCCGTAGGGGTAACCCGTGCCGTCATATCGCTCATGATGGTAGAGGACCACATGGCCCTCGCGGCCCAGGACGCCCTGGCCGCGGATCAAGCCATAGCCGATCGCCGGATGGGCCATCATGATCTCGCGTTCCACGGCCGTCAAGGGGCCGACCTTGCAGAGAATGGAGCGGGGAATTCCGGCTTTGCCGATATCATGGAGGTGGGCCCCCCGCTCCAGTTCTCGCAAGATTAACTCATCCGTCAAGCCGAGGGTTTGGGCCAGAAGGAGGGCGTATCGGGCGACAACCCTGGCGTGACCTGGGAAATCTTCTTCGATATCCGCAACACGGCTGAGGGACCGGAGGAGGTCATCCCTGAACCCTCCCCCGGGAAGGAAACTGCTCGGGAGATATTCATCCCTGTGTCCCCAGACCATGTCGCCGGCGCTCCGGGAGGCGGGCCAGTTTGAACCCGCAAAAAGATCATAAAAAAGCGACTTTCCGCCGGCCTGGTCCTCAAGGACCAGAAGTCCCCGCGTCGGGGTCCGGCCGGCATCGCCCGGAACGAGGTCCCGGCTCATGGCCGGGACCGTGACGAATTCAGTGCGGCTCTTCATGGGCAAATATTTAGTCGCCCTAGCCCTGGAGAAATGGAACGAAAGATTGACCGAAGAATGAAATAAAGCCCCATCCTCTTGGAAACGCCCTGGAAAGGGGCCGCTTTGGAGAAGACGCGAGCTTGAAACTCGGCCGGCCGGGGACGGCCGTTTGAGAAGAAGGGCCTCAGCCGGACGCCCTCCCCAAAAATCGAAAAACCCCGATTTCGAGGCTTGCCAAGGAGCAGGACAAACACTATAATTCCCTCGTGCCAAAGGTTCCAGAGGACCTGGAAAAAACCATCCTCGACTACAAGCAGGTCGTTTCTTTCCGCGTCAGGAAAGCCTTGGGGAGCCTTACCCCGGACTGGGAGGACGTGGTCAACGAGATCATGACCCAGGTCCTGGAAAAGGTCCGCCGCCAGGAGTTCAGGGGGGAATCCTCCATCGGCACCTTCATTTACATCGTCACCAGCCGCCGCATCGTGGACCATATCCGCAACAAGACGAAGGTCCTCCGCCACGCCCCCGACCCCGGCTATATCCCCGAACCGGAAGAACCCCTGGAACAGAAAGAGCGGGCCGACCTCCTGGCCCGCCTGATCAAGCAGCTTAAGCCCCAATACCGGGATGTTCTGCAACTCTATTATTATAAGGAGATGTCGCGGGACGAGGTGGCCGGCCATCTGGGGATCTCCCCCAGCAAGGTCAGCGAGAGGTTGCACTATGCTCAGAAGCTGTTGCGCAAAAAACTCCGGCCCTGATTTTTTCCTTTTTTCGGGGGGCAACCCGACTAATATGGTTGAAGGTGCTGGGAGTAAAAATGTGTTTTAAAGACGAGGAAATAGATTCCTACCTCCTCGGCCGGATATCCGAGGGGGAAGAGAAGGCCTTGGAAGAGCATTATTTCAACTGCCGCAAGTGTTTTCGGCGGGTCGAGGAGCGCCGGGAACTCCTGACCGTCATCAAGACACGGGGGGCGGAGATCTTCCCTGAGTCTGTGCCCAAGGTCGGAACCAAACCCTCTCTGGTGTCGCGGTTCCTCGATTTCTTCACCCCGCGGCAGTGGGTTTTTGTCTCGCTGACCGTCATCGCCCTGCTGGTGATCATCCTCGGCTACATGCCTGGACGGCGTCCGGCGCCTCCCCGCTTCGTGTTGGACGGCGAGGACATCGTCCGGGGCGAAACCCTGACTTTGATCTCACCCGTCATCGACGTCAAGGCCGTTCCCGCGGCGTTCGAATGGCGGCCGCTGGAAGGCGCTTCCGAGTACAAGGTTTATCTCTATGCCGAGAAGCCCATTTGGTCGGCCTCGACCAAAGACACCAAAATCGCCTTGCCCGATGAGATCATGTCCAAGCTGGAGCCGGGTCACAAGTACTCCTGGCAGGTCAAAGCCTTTTCGCCCCAGGGGTTTCTCGTTTCGGTTTCAAGCCGGGTCCATTTCCAGATCACTCGCTGACGGACAGACATCCGCCTTTCCCTTTCTTTTTCTAGGATTGTTAAGGTCTATCCAATTTGGGCCCGAAGTCAACTGGGAGGGGGAACCCGCTCCGCGTTTCCCCCTTCCCACGCTCGCCACAAAAGTCCGGGTCTCGCTCCTCCCCTTCCCCACCGCTCTCATGATCGGTGTGCGACCAAGGGGGCGACTCCCCCTTGGAACCCTCTCGAGCGGCTCCCCGCAGCAAGCCACGGGGCACATTTGCCGCTCGTCGAGGACTGAGGGGAGTTCGCAGACAGGCTTCCTTTTCCCAGGAAAGAGAACCGACGACAGACCACCCCGAGCTTCGTGTTCTGGTTCGAGGATCCTTCAGGAGTTCTTATTCATCGACGATTTTTTCGTCGCTGGTGTAGAGCCGGCCTTTGCTGTCCTGCTCGAAAGCGAGACAGCACATCAGGCGGCCGCACAGCCCGGAGATCTTGGTGGGGTTGATGACGATCTGCTGTTTGCGGGCTTTCTGGATGGTGACGGGCTCGAAGGTCTTCATGAAGCTGAAACAGCAGAGGGCCCGGCCGCAGACGCCCAGGCCGCCGATGAGTTTGGCTTCGTCCCGCACCCCGACCTGGCGCATCTCGATCCGCATCTTCAGCTCCTTGGCCAGGTCCTTGACCAGCTCACGGAAATCGATGCGGCCGTCGGCGGTGTAATAGAAGATGCCCTTTTTTTCGTTAAAAAAGTAGCGGACCGCGGACAGTTTCATGGGCAGGCGATAGGCCTTGATCCTCTGCAGGCAGAATTGATGGGCCTTTTTTTCCTTTTCTCGCAGCCAATTGTACTTGCGCAGGTCCTCGTCGGTGGCCTTGCGGACGATGTGGGGGGCGTCTTTCTCGGATTTGGGGTGGCAGCAGACCTCGCTGCCCTCGTCGACGAGCACGGCCATATCTCCGCCGTAATCGGACTCCACCAGGCAGATATCGCCCCGCCGGAGGGGTTCCTGGCCCTTTTTGGCCCGAATGATCTTCCCGGTGCGTTCCGAGATCAAACACACAATCTCGCTCATGGTCCTTCTATTATACTCGAATATAGAGTGCTGACAAGGAGGCCCACGTTCAGGCTTCGGTCCAGGCCGGCCAGGGCCGTGTCCACCCGGGCCAGGAAATGGAGGGCCTGTTCCAGGCTGAAGGCCTCGGTTTCCTGCCGGAGGAGGGCCTCAAAATCGGGGTTGAGGAGCAGGTCGGGGCTGCCGCCCTCCTTGATCAGGATGAGGTCCCGGCCGAAGCTGGAGAAGATCTCGAGCACCGCGGGCAGTTCCTTCTCGGCGTCCTTGCGTTTCAGGTAGCCGTAGCTCTCCAGGAATTCCGAGGCGTTCTCCCGGCGGATGAGGGCGCGAAACAGCCTCCAGGCGGCCTGGCGACGCTCCGAAACCTCCGCCCAATCCATATCCAGGGCCTGTTCCAGGTTGCCCCGGCTGAGGACGGACAGGATCTTGGCCTTGTCCTCATCCAGTCCCTTATCGCGGAGGGCTTTCTCGATGTCGAACTGGGAGATCGGGGAAAAACTCAGGATCCGGCAGCGGGATTTGATCGTTGGCAGGACCTTGTCGGCGTTGTCGGCAATGAGAATGAGGTGAGTGAACGAAGGCGGTTCCTCGAGGATCTTGAGTATGGCGTTCGACCCTTCTTCCGGCAGGTAATCCGTTTCGGCGCCGTCGATGATGAACACGCGCCTGGTCCCCATGAGCGGCCTGATATAAGCAATCTCCTTGATGCTCCTAATCGTATCGATTTCGATTATGTCGCTTTTCTTCGGGTTGGGAAGGATGAGCATGACATCCGGATATTTGTTCTCGCCCTTGCTTTCTCCTTCGCTGATGAACCGGCACGGGACGCATTCCTCGCAAGCATCGTCCTTGAGCCGCTGACAGCACAAGGCCTTGGCCAGGACAAAAGCCATCCGGCGCTTGCCCACGCCCCTGGGCCCGCAAAAGAGCAGGGAGTTCGGCAGTCTCTGCTTCTCGAGGGAACGCCGGAGGATGTGCTTGATCCGCTCGTTGCCGACGATATCCTTAAAAGCCATGGCGGTGCCTCGTTGCGCTCAAGGTAGTCATGACGGACCCGGGGCGAATACTTTCTCGCCGGCCAAGACCCGCTTCAGGTACTGCCCGGTGAAGGACCGTTTCTCGCGGGCGACTTCTTCGGGCGTGCCGGCGGCCACGACCCGGCCGCCCTCCTCGCCGCCCTCGGGGCCCAGGTCGATGACATGGTCGCACTGCTTGATGACGTCCAGGTTGTGCTCGATGACGATGACCGTGTTGCCCCGGTCCACGAGCTCGGCCAGGACTTCGAGCAGTTTGCGGCAGTCGTCGAAATGCAGGCCGGTCGTCGGCTCGTCGAGGAGGAAGAGCGTGCGGCCGGTGCTCTTCTTGCCCAGTTCGCGCGAGAGCTTGATCCGCTGAGCCTCGCCGCCCGAGAGCGTCGTGGCGGGCTGGCCCAGGCGGATGTAGCCCAGGCCGACCCGGCGCAGGACGCCCAGGCGCCGTTTCAGGATGGGGTGGGCCTTGAGGTCCTCGTAGGCCTCGTCCACGGTCATGGCCAGGAACTCGGCGATGTTCTTGCCCTTATAGTGGACGGCCAGGGTCTCCTTGTTGTAGCGCCGGCCCCCGCAGCGGTCGCAGGTGACGAACACGTCGGGCAAAAAGTGCATCTCGATGCGTTTGACGCCGGCCCCATCGCACTCCTCGCAACGGCCGCCCTTGAGGTTGAAGCTGAAACGGCTGGCCGAGTAGCCGCGCAGGCGCGCTTCGGGTGTTCCGGCGAACAGCTCGCGCAGGGACGTGAACAGGCCGGTGTAGGTCGAAGGGTTGGAGCGCGGGGTGCGGCCGATGGCCTTCTGGTCGATGGCCACGGCCTTGTCGATCTGGTCCACGCCCAGCACCTTCTGGTGCTCACCGACCCGCTGGCCGGCTTTGTAGAAGACGTTGAGCAGATGGCGGAAAAGGATATCGTGGATCAGGGTGCTCTTGCCCGAGCCCGAAACTCCGGTAACGGCGGTCATCACGGCCAGAGGGATCTTGACGTCGATATTCTTGAGGTTGTGCTCGCGGGCCTTGACGATCGTCAGCCAGCCTTGGGGCGACCGACGCGTCGAGGGCACGGGCACGCTCTTCTCGCCGCGGAGGTACTGGGCGGTGAGCGAATCCGGGGATGCCAGGATCTGGGGCAGGGTTCCCTCGGCGACCTTGTAACCGCCCGACTCGCCCGCGCCGGGCCCGAGGTCCAGGATGAAATCGGCCGCCCGGATGGTCTGCTCGTCGTGCTCGACGACGACCACCGTGTTGCCCTCGTCGCGGATGACCCGGAGGAGCGAGATCAGCCGGCCGTTGTCGCGCTGGTGAAGGCCGATCGTCGGCTCATCCAGAACGTAGAGGACACCCCGGAGCCGCGCCCCGACCTGGGCCGCCAGCCGCACGCGCTGGGCCTCGCCGCCCGAGAGCGATGAAACGGTGCGGCCGAGCTGGAGGTAGGACATGCCCAGCTCGTTCAAGACGCCCAGGCGTTCGAGCGTTTCCTTGAGGATCCGTGCGGCGACCTTTTCCTTCGAAGAAGAGAATTCGGCGCTCCGCAGCGAATCGGCCAGCCGGTTCAACGACAGGTCGCTGAGCTCCGAGATGTTCTTGCCGGCGACCGTGACGGCCAGGCTTTCGGGCTTGAGGCGGGCGCCGCGGCAGGCGGGGCAAACCTCGTCCGTCAGCTCCACTTCGTCCCATTCGTTGAGGACGGTCAGGTAGCCGAGACCGTGACAGCTCGGGCAGGCGCCGTAGGGCGTGTTGAAGGAAAACGTCCGCGGCTCGAGCTCGGGCAGGCTGACATGACACGTCGGGCAGAGGCCCTTGAGCGAGTAATAGACCTCCTCCCCGTTGGGCCGCAGGACCTTAAGCTCGTCCCCGGCCAGGGTCAAGGCCCGGTCCACGGCTTCCTTGAGCCGCGCCTCTGCGGCCGGGGAAACCATGACCTCGTCCACCAGGGCGTCCACGATGTGGGCCTTGGTTTTTTCGAGGGGGATGCGGCTTTCCAAGTCGCGCATGATTCCGTTGACCCGGACGCGGAGAAAACCCTTCTTGCGGAGCTTGTCGAAGAGCTTCTGGTACTCGCCCTTGCGGCCTTTGACCACGGGCGCCAGGACCATGATCTTTTCGCCGCGAAACGAGCCGGCGATCCCGCGGAGGATCTGCTGGGCGGTCTGGGAGCTGACCTCGCGGCCGCAGCGCGGGCAATGGGGAACGCCCACCCGCGCGTAGAGGAGGCGGAGAAGGTCGTAGATCTCGGTCACGGTCCCGACGGTCGAGCGCGGGTTGGTGGAGATCGTCTTCTGCTCGATCGAGATCGCGGGCGAGATGCCTTCGATCGACTCGACCTCGGGTTTTTCCATCTGGTCGATGTACATCCGGGCGTAGGTCGACAGGCATTCGATGTAGCGGCGCTGGCCCTCGGCGTAGAGGGTGTCGAAGGCCAGGGACGATTTCCCCGAGCCGCTCGGCCCCGTGACGACGATCAGCTTATTGCGCGGAAGGGTGACGTCGATGTGCTTGAGGTTGTGCTGCGCGGCCTTCTTGACGCGAATCTCTTGGAGCATGAGCCCTTATTATACCAGATTCGTCCGCGACGGCCCGCGCGCGGGTTGGCGCCGTGCCTTCAAAATGGTGCCAGAGATGCTTTTCCCCTATTTCCTCATGGACATTCTCATCATACCCGGAAATTGGGGAAAAGCATCTCTGGCACCAATTTATCCGCTATATTTCTTCAAATTCTTTTAGGGTCTTGTCAGTGACCACGTCGCCGGTGTGCTTGATCTTCGACGATTCCAGAACCATCAGCCAGGTTTCCTCCGCGGCGAAGGGCTTGTGCATCATGCCTTTGGGAACGATGGCCAATTCGCCTGGCCCGATGTCGATGGTCCCCTCATCCAGCTCGATGCTGAATTTTCCCTTGATGACAAAGAACAACTCGTCCTCGTCCTTATGGTCATGCCGGACCAATTCGCCTTTGGTTTTGACGATCTTCACGTC
>Ga0315281_10010175_pt1 | contig 12973 bp, 16 predicted proteins | sample YL17G07_0_MG_FD_204540 | JGI IMG/M metagenome (GOLD analysis project Ga0315281, IMG submission 204540) | Sediment microbial communities from Yellowstone Lake, YNP, Wyoming, USA - YL17G07_0 | ecosystem: Environmental > Aquatic > Freshwater > Lake > Sediment | place: USA: Wyoming | collected... | reverse complement strand
TCACCCAGCGCTCCAACTCCCGATGATCGGATTCACCTATGGTTACCTGCATAGCGCGTCGTGACATGAACATAGTCTATCACACTTCGCAATATAATTCCACTTATTTATGAGACACTACACTAGACAGTGTGTAGCCTTTTTCAGAATATGTAAGATAAAACTGTCGGATATTCTTCAGTTGAGGAGAGCTAAATCCTTTACCAAATTTTTTTGTCAGATCCTCTGAAATTTTCCTTAAAGTGGATTCACCATATTCCGCTCTCACCTTTCCTTTTTGCTCAAACTCCACAATTCTCCTTCCCATGAGCCAATAAGTCGCAACCAGGGCTGTATTAACATATCGGACCGCTGCATTTCGCCCGTGTTCTATGAGAGATGTTAGGTCGGTGATGAGATCCGAATAGTTTTGTGTTTTAGCAATTTTTCTCATTTTCTTAACCCTTGTTTAGAAGAATTATAGACACAATGTCTCGAACTCAAAAGTAAATTTAAAGATTCTTCTTCCGGCTAGGTTATGGAAATCTGTTATATTAAGCAATCCTCCTCTTTCGATGTACCTCTCTTTCCAATTCCTCCTTAACTTGAAGATGACCTTCAATGGCATCCTTGATCATATCCAAGGCCTCCTTAACACTATCCCCCTGTGGCCGGTGGGACATTAGTTGAATTCTTTCACTTATTTTTCCCTTTCAGAAATCTCATCCACTCTCACCTTTCAATTGTTCCGGCGTCCTTTCCTCCAACCACAATTTACAAATATTTTTCCAGCCTATCCTGCGCCATTTCTTAAAAACTGCCTTCAACTCGTTCAAGTCCTTCGCTTCCAGAAGATCTCTCTGGACAGTTCTCAAATCTTCAATAGATGCAATCGCTGGCATATAAACTCCTTACAACTATTTTTAAAAAATAAAAGCCTATTCTTTTTGAGAACAGGCTTTAATGTATTCCCGAGATTTTTCAATATTTGAATTCCCGACCGAAATTTTGCCTCACTATACCAGAAAAGCAACAGGATTACAATGATTCAGCATTTTTTGTGCCAAGAGGATTCCTTTATAATACCTGGATATCAAAGATGTTTTATGCGGTGGGCAAGACTGACCTGATCAATAACTGACCAAAAACGGCAGCAACCTGACAGATTGTATCCTTCTCTATCTCCTACTTCTTTTGTAGAGACAACTCTTATCTCTTTTTCTTAATCCGTTTCTCCAAGCTCTTTTAGAATCTCTGGAAGAATTGAATCAAGAAATTCTGAAGGGGTCACGACATGAAATGGATATTTGTCAAGTTCCTTCATCTTTCCAAAGTGCTGTTTATCACCGGTCACCAAATAATCCACTTTACTCCGGATGGCCGAAATAAGGACTGGAATGTCCTTCTCTGCAATCTTTCCAGAAAAGTCTCTTACCTCCTCGGGCCGAGGGAGAGGGATGACCTTTAGGTTCACCTTGGGGAGATACGATTTGTACAAGAAGAGAAGACTGGGCATTTTCTTTTTTAGATTTCGCTCGATTTCGATCAGATTGTATCTCCCTGTTGCACCAACAAGAAACGGGAGTCCGAGGCTTAACAGGTCGAGAAGTATGCGCGGCGCACCCCTCTCTGAAAGGAGGCCAGAGAGAATCACATTTGAATCGAGGAATACGCTAACGACTTTTTTTCCCATAAGTCTCTCGGTATAGCTTTTCCCGTTCTTCTTCGAGCCCCGCCACGAGATCTTCTAAAGATAGTCCGGATGCCTTGAGGATCTTCTTCACCTCTCTTCTCGCTTCTTCCAGTTCAAGTCTTTTAGGGGTAATGATCACTGAATCCCCCACCGGGATGATCGAAACCACCTGCCCTTCCTCAAGATGACTCGCCACCCTAATTTTTTTGGGGATGGTAACCTGACCACGGGACTTGATTTCTGTAGTTGATGGTTTCATTATTTGCATTTTAAGCCTCCCATATTCTATCTGAATTCAGAATATCAGAATTCTGAAAAAATTGCAATGGACAATACCACGTTTCTCCCAAAGAGTCTTCCAGCCTACTGAATCAACCAGGCGTTATTACCCTCTTTTTTACCCTCTTTTAGAGGTAATACCCTTTCTTCCTTAAAAACAGAAGAATTCGAATTTCAGATTGGAGATTAAAAAAAAGATCCCCGCTTAAATCATCCGCTTGCCGGCAGGTCAAAAAATTTCCTACCCCGATTCTAAATCCGGAACTCGATCAGGAAGGGTCCTCGGCGGCCGCAGGCAGCGCGGAACGTGTCGGCAAAAGTCTCCAGGTTCTCCACCCGAACTGCTTCCACGCCCATGCCCCTGGCAAGCCCTACCCAATCGAGGTCCGGACGGCCGAGGTCGAAGAGAGTGTCTGAGGCACGTCCGGGTGTGGCGCCTGTTGCGCGCAGCTCGCCGTACAGGATCTTGTAGACTCGGTTCGCAAAGACCACGTCCACCACGTCGAGCTTCTCGCGGGCCTGCGTCCACAGGGCCTGCAGTGTGTACATGCCAGCTCCGTCGGCCTGAAGGCAGACGACCTTACGGTCAGGGCAGGCCACTGCAGCGCCTGTGGCGCAAGGAAAGCCGTGGCCGATCGCACCGCCGGTGCTCTGGACCCAGTCATGGGGCGGGGCGTTGAACGTGGCAGGAAAGACCGCGCGGCCGGAGGTGACCGCATCATCGCAGACGATCGCGTTCTCGGGCAGAAGCGCAGCAAGCGTCATCCCGAAGGCTTCGGAATCGAAAGGGCCGGTCGCGATGTAGGGCTTTGGCCCCTCCTCCTCGATCGGTACATTGCGCGGCGCGCCGATCTCGTCTGCAAGCCATTGCAACGCGGCCACTGCGTCTTGCTCGGGTCGTGCGAGCAAGTGGATCGCGCAGCCTTCTGGCGCCATGAGGCTGGGCTTTCCGGGATAGGCAAAGAACCCCACGGGTGGCTTTGCGCCGACGAGGATCACATGCTTGAACCCCGCGAACAACTGGAGAGCTGTGTCCACCACATAAGGAACGCGATCCACCGGCACCCTGCCCCGACCGCGAGCCATGCGTGGAACATGCGTCGGCCCACGAAGCATCGCTCCGGTTGCGTGGGCAATCCGGTAGGCGGCTGCGAGACCTGCCTCACAAAGCGCCTGTCCGTTGAGCAGCATCATCGTTGGCTCTGACGAACGGAGGATATTCGCCGCTCCCCTAACCACCTCCTGCGCCACTTGCGGCCTAGGTGCCACGGGCAGCGGCAAAGCCGGGCCGCTCGCCTCGCCCCAGACCACATCACCTGGCACGATCAGCGTAGCGATCTGTCCTGGAGGACTGGCTGCAGCCTGCACTGCTGTCGCGGCGTCAGAGGCAACTTGAGACGCAAGGCTGCTCGTCCTGACCCAGTGCGACACCGAGCGTGCGAGCCCTTCGGTGTCCGCGGTCAGGGGCGGATCGAACGGACGGTGAAAGGTGGCCTGGTCGCCGACGATATTCACCATCGGCGTGTTCGCCCTGCGCGCATTGTGAACGTTGGCAATGCCGTTGGCAAAACCCGGTCCGCAGTGGAGCAGTGTCATCGCGGGTTTCCCTGCCATCCTTGCATACCCGTCGGCACAGCCCGTGACAACGGTTTCAGCCATGCCGAGTACGCAGCGTATGGACTCAATCCTGTCGAGGGCAATGACCAACTGCAACTCGGTGGTCCCTGGATTGGCGAAGCAAACCTCAACACCGGAGACGAAGAGGGTACGGATCAGACTTCCTGCGCCGGTCATACTGTCCTCACTTTAAAAGTAATTTTAAAATCCTTCTTCTATTAGCTTCATTTCTATTCTCTAATTATCCACCCTTCCCTTTCAAAAGTCTTGATCATCTTCTTGGATTTCAGATCATGAAGAGTTGCCATTGAGTTTTAACGGGTCGATTCTTTTGATTTCATGAATGAGGTCGAAGTGAGGGTCGGTGGAGATGATCTCTTTTATCCCGTTGTGGATCATGGTGGCGGCATGGACCGCATCACGGGATGTGATTCCATTAACCCTTTTTAAAATTTCAAGGGCCTTATCTGTGTCCACAACCCTTACCGGAAAAATATCTGTGCAGAATTCGATCATCGATTGATAGGCGATTTCGCCAAGTGTTCTTCTTTCTATTGAGAAATATCGATAGAGGATCTCCTGGAGAACTTCTGTATTCGTTACGCCGAGAATTTCTCGAGACTTTATTTTTTCAAGGAATTTTTTGCAGGGTTCACGAAGAGGATGAGGGCTGCCGATGGAATACATGATCAGATTGGCATCGATAAACAAGACGGGTGGCGAATTTATCGACATGAATATTTCCCCTCAAGGTATTCGGCTTCCCATTTCTGGTAATCCTCTGGGGCTGGAACTTCAGGAAGCGAAAGGAGTCTATCGACCGCTTCGGCGATCTCCCGTTTCTTCTTGGTTTTCAGGTAGTATTCTTCAATGGCTTCACGGACGAGGGTGCCGAGCTTCTTATGATTCTCCGAGGCAATCTGTTCGAGGTCTTTAAACTGCTGCTCGGTCAGTAACACTTGAACTTTCTTCAAATATTTTGCCATATAAACTCCCCAATATTATACTCTTAAAAAAAGAGTATAATATAAATACTCTTTTGTCAAGAATATTTTTGATACTAAATGCAAGTAGATCTATGATGGAAGGTATTGAGATGCCGGAGCAACAAACATCGCTGATCTGGAGTCGGATGAAACACCTCATGGACAGGTGTCTTCCTCTTGCCCGTGTCTTCTATCCTTATCTTTCTAACTCCAATTGTCGGTCTGAGGCTGGGGGAGTTGGTAGGTTTTTAGCATCCGTATGTACTCGTCGAACCCATGTTCTACGCCGTTCCTCTCTATTTTTTCTATCTCTGGCACCACCTGATCCAGGACATTCTGGTCGTAGACGACGCTTAAAGGATAGCGACTGTAACCGGCATAGTGGAGCAGGGTATAGACCTGTTTCTGTCTCTTTGTCATGGACAGAAAGGTATCGAGTTCTTTCAGCATATACTCTTTCTCCTCGTCCAGAAAACCATCCACTTGCATGAGGAGGTTCAGACTGAAATCGTTACACGAGAAATAGCTATGCATACTGTCGAGGTGATTAACGAGAAGACGTATTCCAGCAACGATTTCGTCGTCCGTCAGGGATACGAACGTCCCTTCTTGGACCATCTTCTGCATGGGCGACTGGGGATGCATGGCAAAGGTTCTCACCCTTATAAAATGGGGACGGACGAGGTTAAGCAACCTTGCCGTCTCTATTGCATGTTCCTCGCTCAATGCCTGGCCGGCGACACCTGGCATAATATATTCAGAAAGCTCGATCCCCGCTTCCATCACATGCCTGCCCCCAGTAACCACTTCCTCGGGTGTCATCCCCTTCTTGATCATCTGCAACACCCTTGCCGATCCGCTCTCCATGCCTGTATGGATTCTTGTCAGACCTGCCTGCCTGAGGCGTTTGAGGTCATCGACACTCTTGTGACTCAACGTGCGTGAACGGGCGTAAGTTGTGATCCTGTCGATCTTTGGGAATTTCTCCTTGAGGTAATCCAGAATGGCAACGAGATCGTCCACAGGTAGAATAAGACTATCTGCATCCTGTAAAAAAGCGGTTCTGACGCCTGCGTATCCCCTGATCTCATCGGCCATGCTGTCAATATCCATCTTTACTTCTTCCACAGTCCTCTTTGAGAATTTCACGCCCTTATAGGCCGGGCAAAAGAGACACTGATTCCACGGGCAGTTGCGCGTTACTCGGATTAGAAGGCTCGATGCTTCACTCGGCGGTCTTATCACTCCCTGTTCAAACATGTTTACTCCTTATCAGGTGCTTCCTTCTTGGGCTAAACTGATTACTTCTTTAAATCAATCATCTTATTGAGGGTATAAATAATTTTAACATCTTTCAGGTCACAAAAGAAATACGCTTTATAGATAACCTTAATCCATCAAAATATTTTTTTAAGTATAATTTCAAGGAAAGAATAAGAAGCGTTATCAATAGACCTGCTTACTCAACCCCATATTGGCGGCGGTAGGAGAGGATATAATTTTTTACATCTTTCTTTGTCGTGTAAATTCCAAAGTGTCCTTCACAAAGAATATCTGCATCGAGGTCAAGCAACTTTTTCGTTGAACAGCCATAATCTTCGAGGTTCGATCCAAACTCGGAAAGCAAAGGACCGTGAAGGTCTTGACCAAAAAGGATTCGCTTTCCGTCTTTATCCAAATAGATACATATCGATCCCGGAGTATGACCTGGTGTATGAAGGCAGACAATCTTCTGTTCGCCAATCGTTAATATTTCTTCTGGAAGATTCAATTTCACATCCACTGGGGTGGGTGGAAAACTTGTCTGATACCATTTGGCAGCCGTTAAAATTTGATCCCCAGTCTCAAGAGGAGGTGCATCCAATTTGTGAATGTAGATCTTAGAACCAAACCTCTTTTTAATTTCTGGCACCCCTCCGATATGATCGATATGACAGTGGGTAAGAAGGGTTTTGCTTAGATTTTTACAATCAAATCCAAATCTTTCAATATTTTTTAGAATTTTCTCAACACTCCACCCTGCCCCTGTATCAATTAATATTAGTTCTCCCAAGTTCATGAGATAGACGCAACCATCTCGACCATCTGTGATGTCTGGGCCTCCTACAATAAAAATATCTTTAATAATTTCATGTGGTTTCATTTACTTCCCCCTCACTTTTTCTTTCACTCTTTTATAATCTGCCATTGTAAACCCATCCCACCGACAAGGAAGTATGGAGTTGTTATGAAATAAAGGTTCATTTTCGAGGTCAAATGGCGAAACCCTTTTCGCCTTCTCAAACAAAGGAGTATGAGGGATAGGTGAATATTCCACCAGCATTGGCTTTGCACCCGCTTCTTTCACATAGGCCATGCTCTCCTCTACCTCCCCTACCCTTTGCCCTGGTAAACCTGCCATGATATAAACTCCAATTTCTTTGCCCGAGTACCCTGCCCTGTTTAAATTCTTTATCGCTTCCTTGAACTCTTGATTACCCACCTTCCCTCCAGTTTCGAGCTGTGTGGCCTCATGCGATGTTTCAAGGCCGAGACGAAGGGTTTTAAATCCTCCTTTAAAAAGCACGCCAGCTACCTCTTTATCTATCTCCTTAATATGGAGGCCATTGGGAGTATGGAAGTTGCATCGAATCCTTCTTCTGATTATCTCTTTCAAAATTGGAATGATATGTCCTGATGGCTCAATGAGAAGGGCATCATCGTAGAAGGCAATATTATTGATATGAAATTGAGTTGTCCAGTAATCAATTTCATCAACTACTTTGAGAGGATCCCTTCTGAAAAAACCCCTTGTTAAAAATGGGGAAGCACAATAAGTACATTGAGATGGACATCCTCTGGAAGTAGCAATACACACATAATCAAGTTGAGGATAAAGGTCGAAGGAAGGATAGGGTATAAGTTCGCCCCGAATCCTGTGAGGTTCAGGGCTGCCATGCAATCCTACGTGGTGCATGGTGGAGTTCGCCTGCCTACGCCGAGGCTCCGGCAGGCAGGGAGTTCGGAGTTTCATACCAGTTAGATCTAAAATTAACTTCAATGCCTCTTGCTCCCCTCTTCCATTGAAGACGATATCCACACCTGAGTGTTTTTTAGCGTGCTCATAACAGAGGGTGGCGTAGATTCCACCCAGAATTATAGGAGCCTTTTTAAATAATTTCTTTGTAATTTCAATTAGTTTGAATACTCCTGGATACCAGTAAGTCATCCCTGAAGTAACACAAATGAGATCTGGTTCTTCAATAAATAATAGCCTTTTCAACAGGATTTCTTCAGGTATTCCATACTGGCTATAATTCCGCGGGATGGATTTGAAGAGAAGAGGTTTCTCAATCTTAGTTTTAAAAAACCTCCCATCCCCGTATCTTTTGGTTTTTATTGAGAAATCGAGGCAATCAATCAGGGTGACTTGAAACCCGTTTTCCCTTAATAGGCTGGCAATAGAGAGGAGACCGAGAGGTTTTATCCAAAAATTATAAGCCGCAAAATCCGTGATCCAGGGGTTGATGAGAAGGATGTGGGGAGCTTTATGTTTCACGTGAAACATCTCTACCAATGGATTCCCGCTTTCGCGGGAATGACAAATTGATACTCCATATCAGGGATTACTTTCCGATACAGAATTGTTCGAAGATGCGGTTTAATACCTCCTCTGTAGTTGTCTCTCCAACCAACTCTCCGAGGGCTTCCAATGCAGCGCGGATTTCAAAGGCGATAAACTCAAGAGAGATCCCCTCTTCCAATGCCTTCTTGGCATTCGAAAGATTATCCCTCACCTGAGTAAGAGCAGTTTTGTGCCGGATATTTGCAACGATCAGGTGCTCTGGCGTTGCCCTCACATCTTTATGAACTAAGGAGCCATAGATGGCCTGTTTCAGGTCATCTATCCCTTCGTTTTTTAATGCGGAAATTGAGATAGTAGGATCTTCCGGAAAAAATCTCTTTACTTCTTCTAATGAGATCTTTAAAGGAAGATCGTTTTTATTGAGGACAACCACCCTCTTCTTGCCTTTGATTTCTTCGAATATATCCTTATCATCATCGTCGAGGGCTCGACTTCCATCAAGCATCAACAGGACGAAATCAGAATCAGCCACCCGCTCCTTTGCCCTCCTCACCCCTTCCTGTTCAATGGAATCCGCGGGTTTTCTCAAGCCTGCAGTATCCATCAAGCGAACTGGAATCCCATAAATATTCAGGACCTCCTCAATGACATCCCTGGTCGTCCCTGGGATCGGGGTGACAATGGCCCTTTCCTCTTTCAACAATACATTAAGGAGACTTGACTTACCGACATTGGTCTTCCCCACAATCGCACAAGAGATTCCCTCACGAAAGATCCTTCCTTCTTCATAAGAGGCAATCCACTCCTCCACCTGATGGATCATTCTCTCCAGGTCTCTCTTCAACTCTCCAAAAGCAATCGGCTCAATTTCCTCCTCTGGAAAATCGATGTGAGCTTCAATCAGGGCCAAATGTTCGATCGTTTGTGCTTTTAGCTGGGCCATTTCCTTGTATAGGTATCCTCTCAGTTGCTGGTTGGCGATTTCAAGGCTGGTGTGGGTTTTTGCTCTGATCAGATCAATCACAGCCTCTGCCTGAGTGAGATCAATTCTCCCACTGAGAAATGCTCTCTTCGTAAACTCTCCGGGCTGGGCCATCCGGGCCCCTTCCTTCAACACTAACTCCAATACCTTCTGCAAAATGAAGTACCCCCCGTGACAGTGGATCTCCACAACATCTTCCTTTGTATAAGTCTTTGGAGATTTCATCAGCACGATCAACACTTCATCAACAGGATTTCCACTTTGATTGTCGATGATTTCCCCATAATGGAAATGATGGGAAATAAAGTAGGATTGGTCTTTTTTGGTTTTAAATAATTTCCTGGCGATGGGTTCGGCAGAGGAACCGCTGATGCGGACGATGCCAATACCGCTTTCTCCAAATGGAGTTGAAATGGCTGCAATCGTCTCTTCTGGATTAGGCGGGGTCCTTTTTAAAGAACTGAATGAGGAGCCTCTATTCACTTTTATTCAAGTGGTTTCAAGAACTTATCCCTCTTTTTTCATTGGGATAATTTTGACCTTCTTTAACTCCCCTTCCCCAAGGCTCTCCGTTTTGAGGGAAGGGTCTTCCTTGAGGGTGACGTGAATGATTCTCCGATCATAAGCATTGAATAGACCAACGGTTAGGGAATGACCTGTCTTGTTTGCTTTTTCGCCCAATCGCTGGGCCATCTGGGCCATGCTGTCTGCCCTTCTTTTTCGGTAGGCGTCGATATCTAAAATTACTCTCCTGGCGTTTTCCAACCTTTTATTGACCATTCGGTTGATGAGCAGTTGAAGCGATTCGAGGGTGCGGCCATGTTTTCCAATGAGGATTCCTTCCTGATCTCCCTTGATCTCCAGATAGAGGACTCCTTCCTTTTAAAACACCTCTACCTCTGTCTTGACCCCCATTCGCTCAAGCAATTCTATTGTGAGCTGTTTAGCAATCTCAATTTCTTCCAAGACTCAAACCTCATGTTTTTTTATTCATGTAATACTGATGAGCTATGGATAAGACATTATTGGTCAACCAGTATATAACGAGACCGGATGGAAAATTGAGGAAGAGAAAGGTGAACATCACTGGCATCAGCAGAAACATTTTAGCCTGTGTTGGATCGGCGGCTGTAGGGGTCATCTTTTGCTGGAGGACCATGGTGGCACCCATGATAATCGGAGTGATATAGATGGGGTCTTTAGCGGCAAGGTCCTTGATCCAGAAAAAGAAAGGGGCATGCCTCATCTCCATGGTATATTGAAGAGCATTATAAAGAGCAATAAACACAGGGATCTGAATCAACATGGGGAGGCACCCGCTCATGGGGTTGATCTTCCTTCTTTTGTAAAGGAGCATAATCTCTTGCTGAAGCTTTGCCTTATCATTCTTGTGCTGCTCCTTGAGCCGATTCATCTCCGGCTGTACCTTCTGCATCTCCTTCATCGATTTCATACTGATCTGGGTTAGTGGAAGAAAGATGATCTTGATCAGAATGCTGAGAATGATGATATCGATCCCATAATTTTTAGTGACGGTATTGGTGAGCCTCAAAACCCAGAGGAGAGGTTTGGCAACGATCGTAAAGAAACCAAAATCTACCAGTTTTTCTGCGCCAACACCCAATGTTTTCAACAAGTCCTCATCCTTGGGACCCAAATAGATCTGGTATGAAACGTTGACTTTTTCCTTGGAGGGAATGGAAATAGGGGAGGTATTGAGATCTGCTTTCAGCAGATTCTTTTCGGTCCCTTTTACTGACAAGGTGATCTCTTTGGATGGAGGAGGGATTAAGAGGGCGACAAAATATTCACCCTCAAAGGAAAACCATTTAATATCCCCTTTCTCTGTGGTTTCGAAAGGCTCGGTGGTCGTCTTCTGTGTTCCACAACCGGGGATGCAGCCTGAGGTGGCTGATCCTCCGAACTCCTTTTTCTCCACCTTTTGATTCCTGAAGAAGGAATATTTCAAGCCGAAATCCTTGTTTTCCTCCTTAGCCCGTTTTGCCAGCTCAATCTCTCCGATCCATTCAAGTCCCAATTGATTCGTGATTTCTTTTGAAGAATTATTTTGAACCTCCACCTCGAGATTGATGGTGTATCGATCAGCGGTAAACTTGAAGCGTTTTAATACTTTCAACCCGTTCTCCAAGCTCTTTGAGAAGGTGATTTCACCCTTTTCACTGCTTTCGAGCAAACGGAGTTGGTCTTTATCCACTTCCCAATTCTCATCAGAAAGCAATAAGGTTAGCCCTAAAGGAAGATTCTTCTCCTCCCTTGTATTGACGAGATCGAGAGGTTCTGGTTTTTTGGGCGTTTCCACTTTTTTACCAAGAATCTCTTCAACGAATTGGATCAACTTTATTGTCAGGGCAGTTTCATCCACCCTGTCTTCATATTTCTTAAGTTTGAAATGCTTTAATCTGGCATCCTCAGAGGTGAAAACTGCCCAATAATTCTGGGTTTCAATAGAGATTTCCTTTTGGGGAACGACCTTTGGCTTCCCGGGAGCCCCTTCCTTTGCTAGCCTCTTTTCTTCACTAACTTTCTTTTCAGCCGCCTTTTCTGCCGGAGTGACTTGATCTTTTTTTACCTCCTGAGGTTGTGGTTTACTGGGTGCCTGAGGAAAGAACTTTGATTGGATGAAAGTCCAGGCGATAATAATAAAAAATGTCAATAATATTGCGTAGATAGCTCTTTTTTCCATATCTCTCTTGCTCTAAATCTGATGGTTTCGTAAAAAGTCTTAATTTCTCCAATTTTGTCATTCTCGCGAAAGCGGGAATCCAGTAAATTCAAATAGTTCTGGACTCCTGCTTCCGCAGGAGTGACAGTTTTTAGACTTTTTACGAGATCATCATATCTCCTTCCTAATATTTTTTGATAATTTCGGGAACTGGATCGTATCCACCAGGATGGAAAGGATGGCATTTGATAAGTCTCTTGAATATGAGCCAGGCCCCCTCTATGATTCCGAAACGTTGAACCGATAGCAAAGCATAAGAGGAACAGGAAGGAGTGAAACGACAGCAAGGCCCAAGGAAGGTTGAAAGCATATACCGATAGAGATGAATCAGAATGATGAGTCCTTCTTTAAACAACTCGTGGGTCGTTCTCTTTTTCATAAAATAAAGAGCCCTCTTAGTTCTTCTTCCGCTTCCTGATATCGATTGAACGAACATCCCTTTTTAATCATCAAAATAATATCGTAAGAACCTTTAATCTGATGTTTATGGAGACGAAAAAATTCTCGGATATAGCGTTTCATTCGATTCCGAAAAGTGGCCGGACCAATTTCTTTCTTTACTACAATCCCCAATCGGTGAAACGTGTTCTCACTCTTCTGTATAAAGAGGATAAAGTTCCTGGAGGGATGTCTCTTACCTAATTTCATCACCCTTCTGAAATCCTGAGGATTGGCAATCCGCTCCTTTTTTGTAAACCTGAAGGATCCTTTCACGGCGACCCTCATCATCTATCTGCTGAATGGATTCTCTTCCCGTCCTCAGGCATTCAGGGTTTAAACGGTCAACCTCTTCCTCCCCTTCAATCGCCTCCGCTTTAAAACATTTCGACCGCTCTTGGTACTCATCCTCTCCAAGAATCCATGGGTCCTCTTCCTTCGAAGATTGCTGGGCTGGTATGTTCTCTTCATTGAATCCCTTTTTGTTAGAGTGGCTTATTTTTTGAAATGATTAAACTTTTAATTTAAACCATATTTATGATTCATTGTCAAGATTCGCTCTTAATTTTGTCATTTAAAGTTGAAAAGTGCACTGTTTTTATAAATTTAAAGTTGAAAAGTGCACTCCTGATTTATTAGTTTTTTTATGAACAATATATAAGAATCGCCGCCGGCTTTGTAGGACGGCATT
>Ga0315281_10010174_pt1 | contig 12974 bp, 5 predicted proteins | sample YL17G07_0_MG_FD_204540 | JGI IMG/M metagenome (GOLD analysis project Ga0315281, IMG submission 204540) | Sediment microbial communities from Yellowstone Lake, YNP, Wyoming, USA - YL17G07_0 | ecosystem: Environmental > Aquatic > Freshwater > Lake > Sediment | place: USA: Wyoming | collected... | reverse complement strand
GGCTACAATCCAGCCACACTCGCCACAAGAGACAAGGGCCTAGGTTTCCCTAAGCCCTTGTTTGAATGGCGCGCCTGGCAGGATTCGAACCCACGACCCCTTGGTTCGTAGCCAAGTACTCTATCCAACTGAGCTACAGGCGCGAGGCGCGGATTATAGCAGAAGCCGGCGCCGGCCTGCTACCGCGGATCGGGCCGACGCGAGCCGGGCTTTGCGCGAATGTTTTTGCCCGCCGGCGCACTGGATATGGGAAGCCGTTTCGATTACCCTTGCGCAAATGTACGCGCCTGCGTGACGCAGATTCACTCGTTGCCATAGAACCATGTCCCCCAATCCCCTGCCCATCGAACCTGCGGCCAGAGCCCGGCCACTGGCGTCCCCCAATATCGCCGCGTGGCTGCTTGCGTGCTGCGCGCTGGTATTCGCGATGATCGTGGTCGGCGGCGTGACCCGGCTGACCCGCTCCGGCCTGTCGATCGTCGAGTGGCAGCCGATCCTCGGCACCCTGCCGCCCTTGAACGAGGGGCAATGGCTCGAGACCTTCGCCAAATACAAACTCACTCCAGAATACGTGAAGGTCAACCGGGGGATGAGCCTCGAAGCGTTCAAGGGCATCTTCTGGTGGGAATATTTTCACCGCCTGCTCGGCCGCATGATCGGCTTCGTGTTTTTCCTGCCTCTGGTCTGGTTCTGGTGGCGCGACCGCATCGACCGGCCGCTGGCGCTGAAGCTCGCCGGCATCTTCGTGCTCGGCGGACTGCAGGGAGCGATGGGCTGGTACATGGTGAAATCGGGCCTGGTGGATGACCCGCGCGTGTCGCAATACCGCCTGACCGCGCATCTGAGCCTCGCCCTTGCGATCTACGCCGCGATGCTGTGGACGGCGCTGGGACTGCTGTACCGGGAATCGCAGGCGGCGAGCGCGCCGGCGCTGCGCCACTTGGCCTGGATCATCACCGCCGTGGTCGTCTACATGGCCGTGACCGGCGGCTTCGTCGCCGGCATCCGCGCCGGGTCTGCTTACAATACGTTTCCGCTCATGAATGGCCATCTGGTGCCGCCGGAAATCTTCCTGCTCGATCCGTGGTACGCGAATTTCTTCAACAACATGGCCACGGTGCAGTTCGATCACCGGCTGGGCGCGTGGGTACTCGCGTTGCTCGTGCCCTGGTTCTGGCTGCAAACGCGGCGCGCCGCACTCACGCCGCGCGCAAATTTCGCCGTCTGGCTGCTGCTCGGCACGCTCGCGCTGCAGATCGCGCTCGGTATCGCCACGCTGCTTCTGGCGGTGCCGATTACGCTCGCGGCCGCGCATCAGGGCGGCGCGGTGCTGCTGTTCACCGCGGCGTTGCTGGTGAACCACGCGCTAGGGGCGCGTGCGACGCCCACTCACGCCGGCGAGAACCTCAAGGCATGACTTCGACGTACTCGTAGACGGCGCAGCCGGCGACTTGCTCGCGCACGGACAGCGGCATGCGCGCGAACCAGGCATGGGGATCATGCCGGTCCACTTCCTCGCCCAGGAATCGCACCAGATCGCAGATCGGTTCGACCACATGATCGCGGTAGCCGGCGTCTCCCTTGACGTAAGCCAGATGCAGATTCTTCATGCAGTTGCGGCGGCAGTAGGTGAACGCGGCGCATTGCTCGCAGGGCATGTCGGGATGGGGTTGGAGCGGGCTGCGCTTGAGCCAATTCCCGACGATGTCCCCCTGCAGCATTTCCGGCAGGTACATCAGGTCCGGGCAAGGATAGATCTTGCCGTCGGGCATGACGTTCAGTATGTGCGTGGACGCACGGCACTGCGTCAGTCCTGCGCACAGTTCCAGGGCCCGCGACGGCAGCACTTTGTTGCGCACCGTGCCCATGATCGGTATGAATGGATAAAGCGTATCCGAGGAAAAGAATGCGCTCACCAGCCGCGTCATGACCTCGCGTTTTTTCGCCACCGCGTCGGCCGTGTAGGCGCCCTCCTGCGCGACGAACTGAAAATAGACGTAGTCGAAATCCTGGGTCAGCTGGTCCAGTTCCTCGAAGCTGGTGTCCGCGCTGCTCCAGGTGACGCGCGCGGTCAGCGTGCCGCCGACGCGCTCGCGTATCGCGTTGACGTTCTTCAACACGCGGCGGTAGATCCCGCGTCCGCGATAGCCGTCGGTGACTTCCTCGCCGCCGTCTATCGACACCAGGATATTGGAAAGCCTGCCGAGCACCCAGTCCGGCAGCCGATCGAGCCGGGTACCGTTGGTTTGCAGCTGGAAACGAAACCGGGGATGACGCTTCATTACCGCCGTCATCAGGTCGAGCTTCAACGTCGGCTCGCCGCCGTAGAAGGTGACATAGATTTCGTGCCCCGCGAGATGCGTCGCGATGAATGCATCGAGCGCGTCCAGCGAGTAGGTGACGTTGCGCTGCGAACCCAGCACATCGCCCACGCCGAGAGAACAATAGCTGCACTTGAGATTGCAGCGCAGCGTGGTGAGCAGCTGCAGCTCCACGCGGTTGCCCAGAATGGGCGGCACGTGCGCGGCCGGTTCGGCCAAACCGGAACCCTTGAATGTCGGATTCACCTGCATAGGTCTCCTCAAAACACGAAACCATCGCCGATCGTGGTCATTGCTTTTTGCGCGCGCAGCCCCTCAATCTACCCATACGCGCGCATTTCTGAACATGCGCATCCAAGGACTATACTCCCCCCATCCCGCTGGATGCCAGGACTGCTGCACGCTGCGGAACACGCGCTCCGGATGCGGCATGAGGATGGTGAAACGGCCGTCGGCCGTGGTCAGGCCGGTGATGCCGGCGGGGGAGCCGTTCGAGTTGGCCGGATAGGCCTCGGTGACTGCGCCGCGGTTGTCGACGAATCTGAGCGCCACCAGCGCCTTGGCCTGTGCTGCATCATCGGCGAACACTGCCCTGCCCTCGCCATGGGCGGTGGACACCGCCATGCGGCTGCCGCCCATGCCTGCGAAGAACAGCGACGGACTTTCCGTCACTTCGACCATGACGAAGCGCGCCTCGAACTGCTCCGACCGGTTCTTCAGGAACCTCGGCCAGTGCGCGCTGCCGGGAATGATTTCGCGCAGATTGCTCATCATCTGGCAGCCGTTGCACACGCCCAGCGCAAACACGTCGCCGCGGCCGAAGAAGGCCTCGAACTCGCCGCGCGCGCGCGCGTTGAGCAGGATCGACTTGGCCCAGCCTTCGCCGCCGCCGAGCACGTCGCCGTAGGAAAAGCCGCCGCAGGCGGCCAGGCCCGTGTAGCTCGAGAGCGAGATGCGACCGGAAATGATGTCGCTCATGTGCACGTCCGTCGCGTCGAAGCCGGCGCGGTCGAAGGCCGCCGCCATTTCGACCTGCCCGTTCACGCCCTGCTCGCGCAGGATGGCGATCTTCGGCCGGATGCCTGTCGCGACGTAGGGCGCCGCGATGTCATTCGCCGGATCGAAGCTGAGCTCGGCATGCAGACCCGGATCGTTCGCGTCGAGTATCCGGTCGTATTCCTCGCGCGCGCAGGCGGGGTTGTCGCGCAGCGTCTGCATGCGCCAGGTGGTCTCGGACCAGGCGCGCTGCAAGTCGATGCGCTTCGCCACGTATAGCGGCGTCGCGCCGCGCGCGAGGCGGATTTCGTCGCGCTCGTTCGGACTGCCGATCGAGTGCGCGTGCAGCCCCTCGGCGTGCAAACGCGCAAGCACCGCGTCGCGATCCGGCGCGCGCACCTGCAGCACGGCGCCCAGTTCTTCGGCGAACAGCGCCGCGAGCAAGCGTTCGCTGCTCGCGCCTGCGCAAAGACCGTCGAGGTCCAGCGCATTGAGATCGAGAGTCAGGCCGCAATGCGCGGCGAACGCCATCTCGCACACCGCGGCGAACAAGCCGCCGTCGGAGCGGTCGTGATAGGCGAGCAGCAGGCCGTCGCGATTGAGCGCCTGCATCGCGCCGAAGAAACGTTTCAGCGCCGCGGGGTCGTCCAGGTCCGGCGCCGCGTTGCCCATCTGCCCGTAGACTTGAGCCAGGATCGAGCCTCCGAGGCGGTTTGCGCCGCGCGCAAGATCGACGAGGATGAGTTCGCTCGCGCCCGCATCCAGGCGGAGCTGCGGCGTGAGCACGCGGCGCGCGTCGGCGCAGCAAGCGAAGGCGGAGACTATAAGCGAGAGCGGCGCGATCACCTCTTTCTTCTTCCCCGCATCCTCCCAGGTGGTTTTCATCGACAGCGAATCTTTCCCCACCGGAATGCCGATGCCCAGCGCCGGGCACAGCTCCAAGGCGACCGCGCGCACCGTGTCGTAGAGCGCCGCGTCCTCGCCCGCATGCCCCGCCGCCGCCATCCAGTTGGCCGAGAGCTTGACACGCGACAGGTCCACCGGCGCCCCGGCCAGATTGGTGAGCGCCTCGCCCACCGCCATGCGCCCCGAGGCCGGCGCATCGATCACCGCGAGCGGCGCGCGCTCGCCGATCGAATAGGCTTCGCCCGCGCAATTGCCAAACCCAAACAAGGTCACGGCGCAATCGGCCACCGGCGTCTGCCACGGACCGACAAAGGGATCGCGCGCGCACAGGCCGCCTACGGTGCGATCGCCGATGCTGACGAGAAAAGTCTTGTCCGCCACCGTCGGATGACGCAGCACGCGGTAGCAGGCTTCATCCAATTCGATGCCGGCGGCGGAGAACGGCGGTAGCGCGCGCGCGCGCCGCGTGACCTCACGCAGCATGCGCGGCGGCTTGCCGAGCAGCACGCCCAGATCCATGTCCACGGGCCGGTTCGCATAGCGCTCGTCGGCGAGCGTGAGCTGCGGCTCCGAGGTTGCCACGCCGAGCACCGCAAACGGACAGCGCTCGCGCGCGCAGATGTCGCGAAACGCGTCCAGCCGCGCAGGCTCGATCGCGAGCACGTAGCGCTCCTGCGCCTCGTTGCACCAGATTTCACGCGGTGACATGCCCGGCTCTTCGCTCGGTATGGCGCGCAGATTCAGGCGCGCGCCGCGGCCGGCGCCATGCGCCAGTTCGGGCAGTGCGTTGGACAAGCCGCCCGCGCCGACATCGTGAATCGACAGGATCGGATTCGCGTCGGCGAGTTGCCAGCAACGGTCGATGACTTCCTGCGCGCGGCGCTGGATCTCGGCGTTGCCGCGCTGAACCGAGTCGAAGTCCAGGTCCTCGGTGTTGCTGCCGGTGGCCATGCTCGATGCGGCGCCGCCGCCCATGCCGATGAGCATGCCCGGCCCGCCGAGCTGGATCAGCAGCGATCCCTCCAGCAAACCCAGCTTGAACGCATCGCGCGCGGCGATGTTGCCCACGCCGCCCGCGATCATGATGGGCTTGTGATAGCCGCGCAGTTCGCCGCCCGCTTCCATTTCGAAGCAGCGGAAATATCCGGCGAGATTGGGGCGGCCGAATTCGTTGTTGAACGCCGCCGCGCCGATCGGCCCTTCGAGCATGATGTCGAGCGCCGAGGCGATGCGTGCCGGCTTTCCATGGTCCGCTTCCCACGGTTGCACGAAGCCCGGAATGCGCAAATTCGACACTGAAAAACCGGCGAGACCGGCTTTGGGCTTGGCTCCGCGGCCGGTCGCCCCTTCGTCGCGGATCTCGCCGCCCGAGCCGGTGGCCGCGCCCGGGAAGGGCGAGATCGCGGTCGGATGGTTGTGCGTCTCCACCTTCATCAACGTATGCGTGGTCTCGCGGTGATAGGCGTAACGGCTGCTCGCGTCGGCGTAAAAACGCTCGATCTCGCGCCCTTCCATGATGGCGGAGTTGTCCGAATAGGCTAGCACCGTACCCTGCGGATTGGCCTTCTCCGTCTCGCGGATCATGCCGAACAGCGTGTGCTTCTCGGCCACGCCGTCGATCACCCAGGACGCGTTGAAAATCTTGTGGCGGCAGTGCTCGGAATTGGCCTGCGCGAACATGGTGAGTTCCACATCCGTGGGATTCCGGCCGATGGCGCGAAAGTGTTCGAGCAGATAGTCGATCTCATCAAGAGACAGGGCCAGGCCCATGGCGCGATTGGCCTCTTCCAGCGCCGCGCGGCCGCGCGCGAAGACATCGACCGAGGCGAACGGCCGCGGCTCGACATGGCGGAACAGCTGTTCGGCTGCGTTCACGCTGTCGAGCACGGTCTCGGTCATGCGATCGTGCAGCAGGGCCGCGACCTCTGCACGGTGAGCGTCCGCACCCGCGGCGTAATAAGCGACGCCGCGCTCGATGCGTTGCACCGCCGGCAGGCCGCACTGGCGCGCGATGTCGGTGGCCTTGGATGCCCAGGGCGAAATCGTGCCGAGACGCGGCACCACCAGATACAACTCGCCCGCGGGCGGCACCGGCCGCACCGGTTCGCCGTAGACGAGCAGTTGCTCCAGCACCGCGTGCTCGCGCGCATCGAGCGCGTGCGCCGTTTCGACGAAATGCCAGAATTCGGCGCCGGCGATGCGCGCGCCCGGCGCGACTTCGGCCAGGCGGGCGTGGAGCTTTTCCAGACGGTACGCGGAGAGCGCGGGACTGCCGCGCAGCTTGAGGATTTCAGCCATCAGCCATGAAAGCTTGCGCCGTTAAAGCGCGATTATAGCGGAAGCGGGCCGCGATTGAAGATCGAACAGCCGGGGCGCACAATGACGCCAGACTCGGCATAGAGGTCTTTGGCGGGAGCAATTTTTTTGGTGGGAGCAAGCTTGCTCGCGAACTGAAATTCGCGAGCAAGCTCGCTCCCACATAATCGGCGCAAGGCACGCGGAGGATTGGCACATGCCATCGAACAAGACGCCACCGGACACCAGCAAGCTGGACCGGATCGTGGCCGAAGCCAGGCGCAATCGCGAGCTGCGCGAACAGGACTATCGCGAGCAGGCGCTCAAGATCTACCCCTGGGTGTGCGGGCGCTGCGCGCGCGAATTCACTCGCGTGAATGTGCAACAACTCACCGTCCACCACAAGGACCACAATCACGACAACAATCCGCCCGATGGCAGCAATTGGGAACTGCTTTGCATCTACTGCCACGAGAACGAGCACGCGCGCTACCACGATTCCGCCGGTCGCGGCGAAGCCGCGCGCGGCGGACAGGCCGATGCGCCGTCTACCTACAAGGCGTTTGCCGACCTCAAGAGCCTGCTGAAGGACAAGAAGTAGCCGTTGAGTTGCGCGCGCGTCGATGAACCGGCGCCACGCTAGCGGTTGAACCGCGGCTCTCTCAGATTGCCGGATACGGTGAGATTGGCGCGCGCCTGCGCGACGGGGGATTTCAGCTCGACGGCGAAGCGGCCGCTGATATTCTTGGTGCCATCGACTTCGGCGCTGCCGCCGGCGGACACGGGACCCGCAGCGAGCCGAACCTGGCGCAACTGGGTCCTGCCGCCCTCGCGCACGAAACTGCCGGTCAGTTCCGTGAAAGCTGTTTTGCCGCCGACGCCGCCGGCCTGCAACAGGCGCGCCAGATCCACGCCGAGCAATGTTCCCTTCTGTATGTCGAAGGTGCCTTCCACGCGCGGCGCGGCAAACAGGTCGTCGTACGATTTCGCGCGCATCGTATATACCGCCTTGCCTTCGAGCTTGCCCTCGTCCAGCAGCGCAGGGACGACTTTGCCCGGTTCCATTGCCCGCGCCCCGATCTCGCCGCCCAGGCTCCACTCCGCGCCCCATTTGAGGCTGGCGTTGCCCGACAGGTAGCCGCCGTGAATTCCGCCTTTGAATTCGCTCAGCTTCAGTTCGTTGCGGCCGAATACGCCCTTGGCGCTGAAATTATCCAGGATGAATATCGGACCCAACGGCATGCTGAACGCATTGGTGTCGACCTCCATCTGTATGTTCTCGCCATTGGGTTCGAGCTGCACGCTCGTTTTGTGGTCCGGCGTCTCGAGTGCGATTTTCTTCCAGGCGCCGCCTTCACCCATGGCGATCTTCGCGTCGAGCACGGGCAGGGTAAGGGTCTTGGATTCGAGCTTGCCGTTCTTGACGGTGATGTTCGCGATTCTCAAATCCTGCCCCTGGGGTTTGCCGAACAAGAGCGCGATCAGTCCGTCCTCGCTCAGCACCGGCGAAACGAGTTCGATCGATTTGAACGTCTTCTTGTCGCTGAACATGCTGCCCAGCTCCGCCACGGCATTGATCTGCGCCACCGCGAGCTGGCCTTCGCTGCCCACGGAGACGCCGTCCATGCGCCAGTGAGGCAACGGCACCAGCGACAGGTGCAGCGCCTTGATTTTCACCGGTTGCTGCAAATGGGCGCCGGCGAGTTTCTCGAACTGCGGTATCTGGCCGTCGAATGAGACGAAGTGGATCGCGCCAATGCTGAGAACCAGGACCATGAATAACGCGAGCGCAATCGGCTTACCCCAATTGATCGGCGTGCGGTAGGCCACCGGGGCTTCCTCGGCTGCAACGCTGACTACGTCGGCGCGCATTGCGGCGTCGGCGCGGGCACGCTCCTTCGCCGCCTCCTTGTCTCGTTGGCGCGCCTCCTCGCGCGGCTCAAGCGGTTTCTTCGGATCCTTGCCCGCGGCCGCCTCCGCCTCGAGCTCTTTCTCCATATCGGCAAAATGCCGTTCGGTTTCCGCATCCTGGGCGTCGAGCTGCGCCTTCGCCTCGGCGTACTCCCGCTCCGGCGTCACCGGTTCCGTACGCGCCTTGCCTTTGACCGGCTTCGTCTGTGGCGCCTTTTGGTCCTTGCGGCGGCTTTCTTCCTCTTCCTGCTTTTCCTTGGCTTCTGCCTCGATGCGCGCTTTTTCTTCCGCTTCAAACCTCGCCTTCTCCTCCGCATCCTTGCGCGCCTTTTCCTCCAGCGCCCTGAGCATGCTGTCGTCGGCGCTCGCCGGAGGCTGCGCCACCGCCGGTTTCGCCTCCTTGCTTGCGCCCTGAACCGCATCAAAGTCGACCTCGATCCTAACCAGATCGTCGAGTGACCGGTCGGACTTGGCTGCAGTCTCCGCCTGTGCCCGCTCTTCGGCGTCGCGCCGTGCGCTTTCCTCAGCGCCTCGGGCCGCGTCGGCTTCGGCCTTGGCCTTGTCCTCGGCATCCTTGCGGCTCCGCTCTTCGGAATCGCGCCTATCCCGCTCCTCCGCTTCGCGCCGCGCGGCATCCGCCTCTTCGCGCGCTTTGGATTCTGCGTCGCGCCTGGCTTGGTCTTCCGCTTCCTCGCGCGCGCGCTCCTCGGCTTCGCGCCCTACACGCTCCGCGTGTTCCTTCGCCTCACGCTCCGCTTGTTCTTTTGACTCGCGCTCTGCTTGTTCCTTCGCCTCACGCTCCGCTTGTTCCTTGGCGCGGCGCTCGGCGTCTTCCCTGGCTTTGCGCCCGCTATCGCCACCGGCTTTGCGTTGCGCGTGTTCCTTCGCTTTGCGCTCTTCTTCGATCTTGGCGCGCAATTCGTCGGCTTCGCGCCGCGCCGTTTCTTCCGCTTCCTTGCGCTGGCGTTCTACCTCTTCCTTCGCCTTGCGCTCCGCTTCCTCGCGCGCTTTGCGCTCTTCATCGAGCGTCGCGCGCAGTTCATCGGCTTCGCGCCGCGCCTTGTCCTCGGCTGTCTTGCGCTCGCGCTCTACTTCTTCTTTCGCCTTGCGCTCCGCATCCTCGCGCGCTTTGCGCTCTTCCTCGAGCTTCGCGCGCAGTTCATCGGCCTCGCGCCGCGCCTTTTCCTCGGCTTCCTTGCGCTGGCGTTCTGCCTCTTCCTTCGCCTTGCGCTCCGCTTCCTCGCGTGCTTTGCGCTCTTCATCGAGGGTCGCGCGCAGTTCGTCGGCCTCGCGCCGCGCCTTGTCCTCGGCTTCCTTGCGCTGGCGTTCTGCCTCTTCCTTCGCGTTGCGCTCCGCTTCCTCGCGCGCCTTGCGCTCTTCCTCGATCTTCGCGCGCAGTGCATCGGCCTCGCGCCGCGCCTGCTCTTCCGCTTTCGCGCGCGCTTCCGCTTCTGCTTTGGCCTCAGCTTCCGCTTTCGCTCTGGCTTCCGCTTCGGCTTTGGCTCTGGCCTCGGCCTCGGCTTTTGCCCGCGCTGCAGCTTCCGCCGCGGCCTTGGCCCGTGCCTCCGCTTCCGACTTGACTATGGCTTCCGCCTCGGCCTTTGCCCGCGCTTCCGCTTCCGCCCTCGCGCGCGCAGCCGCCGCCGCGGCTGCGGCTTTGGCCTTCTCCAGCGCCTCGGCTTTGGCCTTGAGTTCGGCTTCCGCCTTGGCCCGCGCAGCAGCTTCCGCCGCGGCTTTGGCGCGCGCTTCCGCTTCCGCCTTGGCCCGCGCAGCGGCTTCTGCTGCAGCCGCCTGGGCCTTCTGCCGTGCGGCTTCCTCGGCTTGCTTGGCTATGGTCGATATCGTGGGAATCGCGGTGGTAAAGTCGAGATCCATATCGCTGTCCGCGGCGGGAGCTTTGGGCGGCGGCGCTGGGGCTCTTGCCGCTGGCGCTGCGGGTCTTGCCGCCGGCGCAGCGGTCTGCGCGAATTCGCGGATGAAGTCGTCCTTGGCCAGGATCTTCAGCGCTTCCTGAAGCTTTGCCTCGGGCAGCTTGCCAAACTTGGCCTGCAGTTCACCCAGATTGGCCTTGCCGTCGATTTCTTTCAGCAGGGCACGCAAATCGCGCGATAGGACGCTGGTCTTGCCAGTCGCCTCCATCAGGCCTTTGGTAGTTTTCGTGAAGACGGTTGTGCGGTCCATGCGGTCTCAGTGGCTGAATGTTTCCCGTGCGAACTGGTGATTATAGAAAATCTGCAGCGAACCCGATAGGCATTACTTCACCTCCGGCGCGGAGACACCCGCCGTCCCGGGCACTGGTCTGGCACCGAGGGCTTCACGTTTCCGGCGCTCCATATCCCCCGCCGCCCGGCGTCTCGATGACGAACACGTCGCCGGGCACCAATTCCGCCTTGTCGGCGCCGCCAAGCCGCAGCGTGCTGCCATCGGCGCGCTCGACCCAGTTGCGTCCGACTTTGCCCGGCCCGCCCCCTGCCATACCATAGGGAGGAATGCGGCGATGCCCAGACAGAATCGCCGCGGTCATGGCCTCGAGGAAGCGCACCCGCCGCACGATACCATCGCCGCCGCGCCACTTGCCGATGCCGCCCGAGCCGCGGCGGATCTCGAAACTCTCGAGCAGAACCGGAAAACGCCATTCCAGGACCTCCGGGTCGGTGAGCCGGGTATTGGTCATGTGCGTGTGGACCGCATCGGTGCCGTCGAAACCCTGCAGCTCGCCTTTTTCGCTGGCGCCCACCCCACCCGCGCCGGAGCCGCCGCAAATGGTTTCGTAATACTGGTATTCGGCGTTGCCGAAAGTGAAATTGTTCATCGTGCCCTGGGAGGCGCCCATTACCCCGAGTGCGCCATAGAGGGTGTCGGTGATGCATTGCGAGGTCTCGACGTTGCCCGCGACCACCGCCGCCGGGTAGCGCGGCCGCAGCATGCTGCCCTCGGGAATGATGACATTGAGCGGCTTCAGGCAGCCCGCGTTGAGCGGAATATCATCGTCCACCAGCGTGCGGAACACGTACAGCACCGCCGCCATGCACACCGCCGAGGGCGCATTGAAGTTGTTGGGCAACTGCGCCGAGGTCCCGCTGAAGTCGATGGTCGCGCTGCGCGCCGTGCGGTCGATGCTGATTTTGACGCGGATCAGCGCGCCGTTGTCCATCTCGTAGCTGAACTCGCCCGGCTTAAGCACGTCGATCACGCGGCGCACCGACTCCTCGGCATTGTCCTGCACGTGCCGCATATAGGCGTGCACCACGTCGAGGCCGAAATGCTCGACCATGCGGCGCAGCTCCTGCACGCCCTTCTCATTGGCCGCAATCATCGCGCGCAGGTCGGCGAGATTCTGCTCGATGTTGCGCGCCGGGTACCTGCCCGAGCCGAGGAGCGCGGCGGTTTCTTCCTCGCGCAGCCGCCCTTCCTCGACCAGCAGGAAGTTGTCGATCAGCACGCCTTCCTCTTCCACCACACGGCTGTCGGGCGGCATCGAACCCGGCGTGATGCCGCCGACGTCGGCGTGATGCCCGCGCGAACCGACATAGAAGAGTATTTTGCCCCCGGCGTCGTCGAACACCGGCGTGATCACGGTGATGTCGGGCAGATGCGTGCCGCCGTTGTACGGCGCATTGAGCATGTAGACATTGCCCGGCAGGATCCTGCCGGCGTTTTCGCGCATCACCGTCTTGATCGATTCGCCCATCGAGCCCAAATGCACCGGCAGGTGCGGCGCGTTGGCGATCAACTGCCCCTCCGCATCGAACAGCGCGCAGGAAAAGTCGAGCCGCTCCTTGATATTGACCGAGTAGGCGGTCGCCTCCAGCCGCAGGCCCATCTGCTCGGCGATTGACATGAACAGGTTGTTGAATACCTCCAGCATCACCGGATCCACCGTCGTGCCGATGGCGACGCGCGCCGGGCGCGCCTCAGTGCGCTTGAGCAGCAGGTGGTCGCGCCCGGTCACTTCGGCCTGCCAGCCGGGCTCGACCACGGTGGTGGCGTTGGCCTCGGCGATGATCGCCGGCCCCTTGATCTTGTCGCCCGGTCGCAGGGCCTCGCGCCGAAACACCGAGGTTCGATGCGATTTGCCTCCGGTGTGCATGTCCACGGTGTCCGCCGCTTGTGGCGGGTTGTTGCCCGCGCGCGCGGCCGGCGCTGCTTCGACGGGCGCGTCGGACACGCCAATCGCCTCGACCGAGACTGCTTCGGCGAGCAGCGCGCGCTTGGGCATGAGGAAGGAGTAGCGCTTCCGATACGCGGCTTCGAACTGATCGACCATCTGCGCCATCGAGCCGAAATCGACGACCAGCGCGGAATCGGTGCCGTCGTACCTCAAATGCACGCGCCGCGCGATGCGCACCCGCTCCGCTGCGATACCCTGGCGCAGGACTTCGTCCCTTGCGGGACTCGCCAGTTTCTCCAGCGTCTGGACAAGAAGGTTCAAGTTGCCTTGCTCCAGCTTCACCTCCACCGCCTGCTCGCGCATGGCGGTGATATCGGCGAGGCCCATGCCGTAAGCCGAGAGCACGCCGGCGAGCGGATGGATGAACACCTGGG
>Ga0315281_10010172_pt1 | contig 12977 bp, 3 predicted proteins | sample YL17G07_0_MG_FD_204540 | JGI IMG/M metagenome (GOLD analysis project Ga0315281, IMG submission 204540) | Sediment microbial communities from Yellowstone Lake, YNP, Wyoming, USA - YL17G07_0 | ecosystem: Environmental > Aquatic > Freshwater > Lake > Sediment | place: USA: Wyoming | collected... | reverse complement strand
CGCATCATGGGCCGCGTGCGCAACATGCTTGCGCTGCCGAACGGGGAGCGGCAATGGCCCAGCCTGCGTTTCGACGTCGTGCATGAGATTGCCCCCATCCTTCAGCTCCAGGTTGCGCAGACCGGGCCGAACCGGCTGGAGGTCCGACTGGTCGTGGCGCGGGCGCTGACTGCGGCTGAGGAAGCTGCTGTGGCCGAGCATCTATGCAACAGCCTGCGGCACCGCTTCGACATCGCGTTCCGCTACGTCGGCGAGATACCGCGCGGCCCGACAGGAAAGTTCGAGGAATTCGTCTCCGAGCTCGATGCCTAGCAGCGCGCCGGGGCGCGCCCGCTGCCTGCCTATCGGACGATGCAGTCGGAGGAAGGCTTCGGCCCGGCCGAGGGGCCAGGCGCTTGCGTCCCGGGCGGCTGAGCCTCGCTTCGGGTCACGAAGCTCGCCGGCGGAGTAATCGTCCCGACGCCCGGATCGCTCGGCAGCTGCACCGGCGGGCCGGCAGGCGGCACGTAACCGAACTGCCCCTGCGCGAGAACCAGCGGAGCGGCTGGCCGCGCGCCCGCAGGCGGTGTCGGCGGCGCCACGACGCCGGGCACCGGCACTACGGGAATCACCGGGGGCGGAGCGAGCGCCACGCTGCCTTCGATCACGTTTACGTAAGTCCCCGGAGCCAGCCCGCCGCAAGTTCCGGGCAGGCAAACCGTGACTCCGAATATCGTGCCCCGGATGCCGATCGTTGCCGTCGCAGTGCTCAGTCGGTAGGCGTCCTGGTTGCCACGCCGTCCGACCAGTCCGGTCACGGTGCGCAGCGCCCCCTTAAAGAGGCGGAATGCCAGGCCGTCCTTGTCAGGCGCCTGGCGATCGAATGAATAATTCTCGATCTGAAACTGCGTGCTTGGCCGCAGCGTCACTTCACTCTGGTCGGAAAAGCGCAGGCGGGCATAGGTCTTGTCCTCGGTGACCAGCATGTCCCCGCTACTCACCACCGACTGCGTCGAGAGCACCCGCCGCGAACCGTCCGACTTCACCGCAAACAGCGGGCCGGAAAGATTCGAAACGTAACCTGCCCCCTGCTGCGCAATAGCCGCCCCCGCGACGAGGGCGGCCGCAAGCGCCAGCAGCCCGCTAGTTGCAATAGTTCTTTGGCGGTTCATCGGTCTTGATCCCCTGCTGTGTGGTCTGCGTCTGCTGCTGCTGCTTCTTCTTCGCCTCGTCTTCCTTGGCCGTGTCATCGGTCGTCGATGCAAGCGCCGTATGCGTGGTCGTGACCGTCTGCGTCCAGCGCACCACATCTCGCTCTGCCTCATGGATTGCCGGGTCGATCTGGGCGGTCGGCGTCGGCGTCGGCGTCGGCGTCGGCGTCGGCGTCGGCGTCGGCGTTGGTCTCGGCGTTGGCGTTGGCGTCGGCTCAGGCGTTGGCGTTGGCGTCGGCGTCGGCGTCGGCGTTGGCGTCGGCTCAGGCGTTGGCGTTGGCGTTGGCGTTGGCGTTGGCGTTGGCGTCGGCTCAGGCGTTGGCGTCGGCGTGGGTGTGGGCGTCGGCGTCGGCGTCGGCGTCGGCGTCGGAAGCACCACGGAGCAGCCAGGAATGGTCGGATCGGCCGTGCAGGCCGCCAACGATGGCAGCACGACTGAGCAGCCCGGCGCGGTCGGCGTCACGATGCAGGCGCTCAGGCTGGGCAGCACGGTAGAACAGCCCGCAAGCGCAGGGTTCGCCACGCATTGATCCAGAGTCGGCGGCGGCGGCGGCGGATTGTAATATGTCAGCTGCAGCGTATCGCCGGCAACCGCGGGATTCCCGGACACAAAGATACCGGTCCCGCCATAGGCCGGGACTGACCCGGCCACGCCATTGATGACAATGCCGTTGGACTGGGTATGTGTGAAGTCAAGGTAAACCGTGGCGCAGGCAACTGTGCAGGGCGGATTCGATTCGATCCTCGCATACGGGCCGGAGAACTGCCCGTACAGATAGAGCTTGCCCCCGATGCTGAGGGACACGTCCCCGTTATTGGCCACTATGGTTGCGTCGCCAGGCCAGGTCGCGCCAATCGTGCCGCCGGCGATCAGCGTGACGTTGTTCGTAGTGCTGATCGACAGGTTGCCGTTGGTGGTATAAATGCTCCCCCAGGAGTAGTCTCCGCCGTAGACGGTTACCGATTTGGCGAGAATGTCCATCGTTGGGGCGGAAATGCTCGCGGAGGATTCTGCGCCCGGCGGCCGGACGACAAATTCATTGGGCGTAATCAGGGAGAGCGTGCCCGCGTTGGAGTTCACATTCGAACTGACCAGGATGCTCGGGCCGATGATCGACACCTGCGGCGCGTGGAGGTAGGAGACGCTGCCCCCAGATAGGGCGAGCGAAGCCGGGAGGCCGCCCGCGGCGCCCAGATCGACGGGTATGTTGCTAGTCGGGACCACCAGAATGGCGCCGCTTCCGCCGTACTCTGCGCTTACCGGCGCCGCTATGGTCATCGCATCGCCCTTGAGCCCGATGACCCCATTGGGCGCATTGGTGGCAACGATGCTCCCAGAAGTGATGTTCAACAGGCCCGTGCCCGCGTCAAGGGTCATGCTGGGACCGGTGATTGATCCGCCGTCATTGGTGACGCCGGTTCCGACGAGCAGGACCACGCCGCCGTACGCGGCATGCGCGACGATCGTACCTTCGATGTCATTGAAGACCGCGCCGGCGCCGGCATTCAGGGTGACATTGAGTCCCTCAATCCATCCCGCGTTCGTCACCCCTTTTCCTGAGAGCGATACGGACCCACCCGCCAGGATCTGATTCTGCACGCTCACACTTCCACCGCCGGATGCGCTAAAAGCAACGTCTCCTGTTGTCGCGATCGCATCGACCGGTGCGGAAATGATGAGATTTCCCCCGTACACCGGGCCGCCGCCATACACGGCAGTGACCGAAATGCCGGCAGTGGGCGCCGTCACGAGTAGCCCCTGACCGGAGACCCCAACCGTCAGGTTTCCGGTGCTGCTGAAACTGAACGGGCCGCCATAGGCGGAACCGGCGAGTTCCGACACGCGGTTGCCCGCGTTTGTCAGGGTCACGCCTCCACCGGCCGTAACCTTCAACGTGTTCGCAACAATCGGCGCGAGCGCGTCCTGGGTGATGTTGCCTGATACGGTGGTGATGTCCACCACGCCACCGTAGATGATTCCGGGCAGTCCCGCGACATTGGAGATCTTGAGCGCCGAGGCATTGACGATCGTCACGCCGCCGTAAGCGGCGAAGGAGGCGACCGCGTTGGCCGGACTAGCGAGCGTCGCGCCACCCGTCGAACTCACTCCCAGGGACGCAATCGTGATGGGCCCCGCCAGATCCTGCGTGATCCCCCCACCGGCGAACAGTCCCAGCGCCGTGAAAGCGGAAGTGGGGGGCGCGATTCCGCCGTAGGCGATCGTGATGTCTCCAATGGTGCCGACATAAAGCGTCTTGGCCTTTATCCGCCCGAGGTCAGCGTTGGAAAGGCTGAGCGCCGTCTCTGGGCCGCTGTCCCCAAGCCAGACCGTCCGCCCCTCGGTTACCGGGTTGACCAATACGTTGCCGTTCGCGGCCGCGATGGCGGGGCCGGTTCTGGCGACAGTGGATATGAGGTCGGTAGCAAGGAATACGTTGCTGCTGCCCGAAACGATCGAGGAACCGCTGTGATCGAGTTTGATGCCGGCTTCACCTGCGGCTCCGACACCGCTGATGTAGACGTTATTGCCCGCGCCAGCGGCGCTAACTGTTCCGGCGCCCTCGCCCGGCACGCCGAGCCGCAGCCCGTTGCCGCCGTACCCTGCATAAGCGTCGACCGTTACCGGGCCCTTGGCCGCGCTGATGCTGCCGCCATAGGTCAGCCGCACGCCGTCGCCATTGACGGAGCCAACACCTCCACCGCCAGTCCCGTCGACGAATATCCCGCCATACCCGAGTGCAGAAATCGACGAGTTCTCTTTTACGTAAACGCCGTAATTCCTGTCGCCAACGGCACCGCCCGCGCCCATTACGTTGATCACGCCTCCATAGGAGACGGTCGAGTTGCTTCTGACCGAGGCTCCGGTCGAAAGCACCACGCCACGGTCATAGCCGTCGGTGGTCGAGCCGCCGCCATAGCCCACGATCGTCAGACTGCCGTTCTGGACCGAAATCTGCGTCGAACCTGCGCTTGCCGCGCCGCCATAAACCTCGACCCCGTACGCAGTGTCGGTGCCGGAGGCGCCGCCTTGGCCTTGTACGAAGACCGACCCCGACCCGCTCGCGCTGATCTTGGCGCCTTCTTCGACGATCACCCCTTTGGCGAAGGTTCCCGAGCCGCCGCCCAGGCCATATACGACTACCCCGCCGCCGTACGCAGAGATCTTGCTTCCGCTGTCGCTGACCAGAATGCCCTGGTTATAGTTCGCGCCGGAGCCGCCATAACCGGTGAGGTTCACCTGCCCGGTGCCGGTTGCGGCGATGGTTCCGCCAACGGCGATCCGAACGCCCCGGCTGGAGTCGCCGAACGTGCCTCCGCCGCCATGTCCCTCGACGTACAGGGAACCGTCCACCGCGGAAATTGCGCCGCCGTATACCAATACGCCGTGATTGTGGCCGCCGTACATGGTGAGCCAGCCTCCGCCGATCCCGGACACGTCCACCGTCCCTGTTCCGGCAGCGCGGATCTTTCCGCCCGCCGCGACATTCACGCCGAAGTTATCGTCAAAGTATGGTCCCCCGAACCCAGTGACGGTGACGCCGGAGTCGGCAACGCCTTCGATCGTGCCGCCGTAGACAAGCACGCCGAAGCTGGCGCCGCCGTAAACGCTGTCGCCGCCGCCTTGGCCATACACGTTGAGGAATCCGCCCCCGCTGTTGCTGATGACGCCGCCCGCATCAACCATGACGCCGTGAGCGCCCGTCCCGGTCGCTGCGCCTTCTCCCGTGATCTCAAGAGTGGAGGTACTGGCATTCTCGATCCGGCTGTTGGAATCGGTTACCCGTATCCCAATCCCACCCTGGCCGCCGCCAGTGCCGAAAATTTCTCCACCGTCGATCTGCGCGCGGATCACGCCGCCCGCGTCGACGAGGACACCGTGGCCTGCGCCAGAATAGCTTCCCTGTCCCTCCATGTAGAGATACCCATCGGCCGATATTTGAGAGCCGCTGCCGGTAACCCGAACGCCGTGATTGCCGCTACCCGAGCCGCCACCCGTGCCGTAGATGTCGAGCCATCCTCCCGCGTACGCGGCAGTAATTCCGCCGCCGCCCATGACTTGCACCCCGACGTTGCCGTCCGCGCCGTGTCCGCCCCAACCGATCACGTCAATACCGCTGCCATTCGGCGCTTCAATGCGACTGTTCGAACCGGAGACCAGAACGCCAATGTTGTCGCCCGAACCATCGCAGCAGCCGCGCGAGCCGGACCCCTCGATGTACAGCAACCCGCCGCCCAGGTTGCGGATGGCGCCGCCCGCATCGACGTGCACGCCGCGGTTGCCGTTGCCGGTCTCACCGCCGTCGCCATGCAAACTGACGTCGCCGTCGTGCGTCTCGATGCGGCTGCCCGTTCCCGAGACGAGAATGCCCGTTCCGGACGAGTTCCACGGCCCCACTCCCAATATTCCGCCGTAGGCCGAACCAAGCGCCTGGATGGCCCCGCCGCCGTTCACGACGATCCCGTGGCCGGTGCCGGCACTGCCGCTATCGCCAGCATAGCCGTTCAGGGTGAACGGGCCGTCAGTCACCACGATGGCCGAGTTCGAGCCTGAAACGTGAATCCCGTGATTGCCCGCCCCCGATCCGTTGCCTCCGGACCCGTCGAGATAAAGCGTTCCGCCGCCGTAGACTTCGATCCTGCCCGCGGCAAGAACCTGCACGCCCACATTGTTGGCCGGACCGCGTCCGCCGGAAGCTTCGACGCGCAGGTACCCGCCATAGGTCGACTCGATGCGGCCCCCGTAGACCAGAACGCCGACGTTCCCTCCGGATCCGCTGCTGAGGCCTTTCCCCTGCCCATAGACGTAAAGGGCGCCGCTGCCTAGGTTGCGGATCGCGCCGCCCGCATCGACGTGCACGCCGCGGGTGCCGTTGCCGGTCTCACCGCCGTCGCCATGCAAACTGACCTCGCCGTCCTGTGTCTCGATGCGGCTGCCCGTTCCCGAGACGAGAATGCCCGTTCCGGACGTGTTCCACGGCCCCGCTCCCCATATGCCGCCGTAGGCCGAACCAAGCGCCTGGATGGCCCCGCCGCCGTTCACGACGATCCCGTGGCCGGTGCCGGCACTGCCGTTATCGCCAGCATAGCCGTTCAGGGTGAACGGGCCGTCAGTCACCACGATGGCCGAGTTCGAGCCTGAAACGTGAATCCCGTGATTGCCCGCCCCCGATCCGTTGCCTCCGGACCCGTCGAGATAAAGCGCTCCGCCGCCGGAGACTTCGATCCTGCCACCGTCAAGAATCTGCACGCCCACATTGTTGGCCGGACCGTATCCGCCGGAACCATCGATGCTCAAGTTACCGCCACCTGCCGAATCGATGCGGCTGCCAAGACCGCTGACCAGGACGCCGACGTTCCCGCCCGTTCCGTTGCTGACGCCGTACGCGTACCCGGAGACTGAAAGGGCGCCGCTGCCGACGCTCCGGATCGCCCCGCCCGTATCTACGTGGACCCCGCGGTTGTTGCTGCCGCCTTCCCCGCCATCGCCGCTGACCTCCAGGGTGCCATCTGTAGTCAGGATGGTGGCCCCGTTCCGGACCAGCACCCCGGTTCCGGCCCCGTCGCTGCCATAATTGCCGGGCGCGTACCCACGTATTTCACTTCCATTGACGCTGCCGAGCGACCGGATCGCACTGCCGGACCCGTCCACGACGATCCCGTGGTTGCCCCCGGCGGCGCCATTGCCCGCATCGCCGTGGAGAGACAGATAACCGTCGGTTTGGATGGAGCCAGAGCCGCCGACATTAATGCCGTGATTCCCGGTTCCGGTCGAGCCGTTCAGGTTTCCGCCGATTCCGGCTATCGTGACCCACCCGCCGCCGCCCGCGTAGGCCGCTTCGATGGCGCCGTAATCAAAGACCTTTACGCCTACATTGCCGGATGCGGACGACCCGTTTCCTCCCCGCCCCGTAATGCTGACGAAGCCGCCGTACATCGCGTCGATGCGGCTGCCCGAACCTGACACCAGCACACCCACGTGGTCTCCCGTGCTGCTAAGGCTGCCCCCCGCCTCGCCGACTATGCTTACCGTTCCGGTGCCGAGGCTCCGGATTGAGCCGCCCGCATCGACGTGCACGCCGCGGTTGCCGCTGCTGCCGCCGATGCCGGTACTGGGATAATTCCCATATATGTTCGCGGTGCCGTCGGTGGTCTCGATGGTGCTTCCGCTCCCAGAGACCAGAATGCCGGTGCCGGTCGCGGACCCGGGGCCGTACCCGTAAATGTCTCCAGAATAGGAAGCGAGCAGCCGGATGGCACCAGCCGCGTCCACGACGACGCCGTTGTTGCCGCCGCCGGCGGCACCCTCGCCCGCGGTCCCAGTGACGGTGAGATAGCCGTCAGTGGAAATTTCGGAACCGGAGCCAGAGACATGCACGCCGTGATTGCCGGTGCCGTTTGAGCTCCCGCCCCCTTCGCCTTCAACCTCGAGTTCTGCTGGTTCGAAGCCGTCGGTTGTGGCGACGATCTTCGCCCCGTTGATCAGCCTCACGCCGGCGTTCCCGTTCAGTCCGGCGCCGCCGGTGCCATTTACGGTGATGCTGCCGCCGTTCATTGCCGTGATGGTGCTGGCATCCACGAGCACGCCGACGTTTCCACCGTAAGCTGCGCTGCTTGTGCCGCCTACGCCGGTGACGGTGATGATGCCACCATAACTCAGCATGCTGCTGTTTCCACCCACAAGCACACCGACATTTCCACCGTATGGTGCGCTGCCACCTTTGCCGTCGACGGTGATGTCGCCACCATAAGTCAGCAACTTGGCGCCACCCACGATGCCAACCCCATGGGCGTTGCCAACGCCAGTGCCCCCGGACGCGCCCTGGCCAAGGATGGTTATGGATCCAATGCCGGCGTCCAGCGTCGCGCCATCGATGGAGACGCCGGGTTTGCCGGGAGCCGTCCCGATCGCATACCCCGACGTCCCGCCGCCCAGAGTGATGTTGCCGCCATAGGTGACGATGGACGCACCGGAGTTGATCTCGATGGCGCCGGTCGAACCATTGGCCGCGCGTGTGTTGAGGGTGACGCTGAGCGAATTTCCGCTCGCGCTGCCGCTGATCGAGGCGCCGCCGTACACGATGATCGACTTGTCGGCCTCCAGCAGTAGCGAGAGCGGGCCGCCGCCACCGTTGAGGACCGCGACGCCGCTGGTGACCTTGATGTCGCCGGCGCCTCCGTAGGTACTCGCCGTCTGGACCGTGACATTCGTAGAACCATTGAGCGCCGCATTGATGTCGAAATCGCTGATGTTCGCGGTCGAGGAATCAAAGTTGTCGCTAAATACGGAGCCCCCATAATTGGTCGCGATCGTCCCGCCGCCGTAACTGGAAGAGTTCGAATGCGTGATGGTGACATCGGTCGGATCGAGCAGCCATGTGCCGCTCGCCCCTTTCGGCGCCGAGGCATTCACCCTCGCCCCGGCCACGTCGAGCGAGTGACCCGAGGTTTCTATCAACCCGCCGTTGCCCCCGTCCGCGCCGCCGCGGGCGTCGATGGTGCCATACACGCGCGTCACGTCGTTGCCCCAGACGATGACTTTCCCGCCGTCGCCCTTGCGCGCTGCGTTGGCCGCGATGCTGGCATCGGGCGAAACGTAGGTTCTGGAGGCGTTCTGGATGGCCGCGCTCTTGCCCTGGTAGTCGCCGCCTACCAGTACGGTGCCGCCGCCGCTGGCGCCCGAGGCATCCACGCTGGCGTTATCCATCAGCCCGACCCGCTCGCCGAGCAACTGCACGCTGCCGCCTTTGCCATCGGTGCCCCTGGCCGACACCTCGCCGTAGGCGAGCGTGGTCCCTTCCTTCGACTGCACCGTGATGGTGCCGCCTGCTGCGCCGTCGGCCGTGGTCCTGCTGCCCGCGGCGAGCGTGACATCCTTGCTCGCGCGGAAAACGATGTTCCCGGCCGCGTCGGTGCCGACGCTCGACGCGCTGACGATGCCGCGCTGCGCAAGCATGGCGCCGAAGAGGCCAGCGCGCCCGCCCTCGACCAGGATCTGGCCGAGATTCACGGCCTGGTCGGTGGGCGCGCTCACGACCATCTGCACATCCGGGTGCCCGGCTTCGACGAGCGATACGCTGCGCCCCGCCGCCAGCATCACTTCGCCGCCGGGCGAATGAATGATTCCGGAGTTCTCGATGTTGGGTGCGACCAGATAGACGTTACCGCCCCGCGCGGTCGTGATGCTGCCCTGGTTCTGGATGCCGCCGGCTACCGCGCCGGCCTCGAAATTCATCTTGCCGGCGAGAAAGTCCCGGTTCGAGATCGCGAGCGTGGAAGCCACCAGCCCCTGCACGTCAATCCTGGCAGAGGGCCCGAACAGGATGCCGTTCGGGTTCACCAGCCACACCCGGCCGTTGGACTGCAACGCACCCAGAATCGCGGAGGCCTCCGGCCCCAGCACGCGATTCAAGACGCTGCTCTGCGCGCTCTGCTGAATGAACCGCGCAGCTTCGCTCGCCCCGATGGAGAAGCCCTGCCAATTGATGATGGTGCCGGGAGTGTTGGTGACTGTGAGCGCGCCGGTCTGCTGCGAGAACGCGGCGCTGCCCACCACCACTTGCGGACCGGTGGGTAATGCGAAGGCGACCGGCGCCGCGAAGCATGCGGCCACCGCCACACTCACCAGACGCGGCTTCAGCAGAGAAACAGCATCAACTCTCGGGCGAGGTTTCATAGCGCAATCCAGAGTCTGAGCGGCAACATTGCCATACTACTCTCCCGCGGTACGCCGCAATGTGAATCCATGCACATCCGTGAATATGTCACACTTGTGCCGCGTGCCGACAGCTCGTTCGCCCGCCGATCGCGGCGATCAGAATGACAGCCCGATACGGGCATGCAGTTTCCACGCACCGCGGTTGAGGTTAATGCCCGGGTCGACAACCTGGGCGTAGTCGGCCTGGAAGGTCATGCGCTTGCCAAGCACATAGCGCACCCCGAATCCGGCGCTCGCAACATGCTCGCTGGCAGACTCGCCGGGAAGGGGCTGATTGCGCTTCAGCGCGCCGAAATCGTAGAACCCGACCATGCGGCAACTGGCGCCCAGGGCCGCGCACAGTTCGGGTGTATAAACCTCCAGATTGCCCTGGAAGCCCATGTCGTTCGACAGTTCCCGCTCTTCGAACCCGCGCACCGAGGCATTGCCACCGACACCGAACTGCTCGCCGGGAACCAGCGGCGAGCTTGTCCACTGTCCAGTCACGTTGACGCGCCACTGCCAGTCGGCTGCGAATGCGCGCGACAGGTTGACCCCGCCGCGCAGGACCTGGAAGCCGGCGGGGGCATCGGCGCGCGCCCTGTTGATCGCGTCCTGATCCGCATTGTTGCCGCCCGGCAGGTTGCGCGCGAGCGACACGAAAAACCCTGTCTCGCTGCCTGGCAGCATCCAGCGGCCGTTGTAGGCGACGCTCGCCGGCCGCAGGGTCACGTCGTTGCCCAGTTGCTGCCCCGAGGCGAGCACGCTGTTCTTGAATGCCTTTTCGTCGATCCCGAACACCATCTGGTGCTCGTAGTCTTCGTGACGTTTGAGGTTCCAGTTGTAACGCGCGCCGAAGGTCGCGCCCTTGCCCGTGACCGCAAGCGGCAGCGTTCCCGCCAGGATCGTGCCCACGTTGACATCGGAGTAGGTGGTGAACAGATCGATGCTGTCGCCCCGCCCGTAAAGCGGGATGCGGTATGACGCGGCATAGATCTTGACGTCGCCCAGTTTCTGCGGGGAGGTCTGATACTGCAGCGCCAGTTGATGATCGAGGTTGAACAGATTGCCGTTCTGCCAGGTCAGGCCGAGGCGGTGGTGCCCGGTCTGCGTGCTGCCCGTGTTGTCCAGCGTCGCGCCCACCCTCCAGGGCTTCTCATCGGTGACGGCGACGATGGCGTCGAGCTCGTCCTCTTTTTCGCCCGGAGTCAGGCGCACGCTCACCTTTTTCATCGGGTGCTCGTTTGCCACGCGCAGGCTCGCCGACAGGTCGTCCATGATCGGCACCTCGCCCTCCTTGAGAGCGGGGAGGCTGGCGCGGATGTTGGCGGGATCGAAGAACGTATGGCCCTCGACCTTGACCAAGCGGATGCGCCCTTCGATGACCTGCAGCAGCACCTCACCGCCCTCGAGAGCCTGCTCGGGCAACAGTACCGATACCGTGGTGTAGCCGCGATCCTTGTAGACCTGCTCCAGCGCCTCTACCGCACGTTGCACGTCGCCGAAGTCCTTCTGCGCCCCGATGAAAGGCGCGAGCACTGCATCGACGGTCTGCTGGACGAGCAGCTTGTTGCCCTCCACGCGGAAGCCGCGGACTTCGAAACGGGGAATGTCCTGCGACGCCGCGGGCATGCCCGCCAGAAGCAGGGGAACCACAGCCCCAACCCGGATCAAGATCCTGCAAACCTGTCTTGCATTCACGCCGGTTGACTCCTACAGCGCTGCATCGCTTTGTTATGCATCTATATTAGCACTCAAGAACGCCCGGCGTGCACAGGCCGGGAACACCGGCGTCCCACATGCTCATGAGTTGGCAGGTCCGAGCGGTGCCGATGCGATGATTTCCCGCACCCTCTCGCGCTGCAGATCCTCGGGACGATCCACATCCCAAAGGGTCGACAGCTCGAGATGGCGCCAGCCGAGGCGCGCGATGCGCGAGCGCGTCACCGCGAGCACATCCGAAGCGCTCCAGCGGATGTTCTCGAACAGTCCGGCGTCGACCCGCGAAAGCCCGATCAGCACGTAGCCCCCGTCTTCCGCGGGTCCCAGTACTGCGTCGTACCCCTCGGCGAGCGCCGCGTCCGCCGCCCGCAGGTAATCGGGCGTCATCGCGGGGATGTCCGATCCGACGAGCAGTGCGCACCCGGAATCCCTCAGCAGCGCCTTAAAGGCGCGCTGCATGCGCGCGCCCAGGTCGCCTTCGCCCTGGTGCATCAGCGTCACGCCGTAGCGGCGGCCGCACTCCGTGAAGAACGGATGCCCGGCGTCGGGCGCGCACCACAACTCGACCGGGCCGATGCCGGCCCCGACCGCGGTCTCGATGGCGCGCGTGACCAACGCCCGATGCAGCGCCGCCGCGCCTTGCTCGCCGAGCGCCGGTACGAGGCGCGTCTTCACCTCGCCGGATATCGGCGCCTTGGCGAATACCGCGACCCGAGTTCCCCCTCTAGTTCCGGTCGCCATGGTGCCGTGGTAGCTGCGGTAACTGCCATAGCTGCGTGCCAGCCGCGATGGGGCGGCGCCGAAGAAGAAGCGAAGCCGCAGCCACCACATCAGGAGGACCGTGCGCAGCACGCCGCGCCGCTCCCAGCGCCGGCCCGAGGTGACCACGATCTCCCGCAGGCACACCGGCGGCGACAGACGTTTCAGGCCTGCGCTCATGGCAACGTCCTCCATGAGTGCAAGCGGCGGAAAGCCCCCCACGCGTGCAAATGCCTCGCGACGCACGAACATCGCCTGGTCGCCGGTGGCGATGCCGCTTGCCCGCGAGCGCAGGTTCATGAACCAGGCGACGACCGGCAGCAGCGGACTCGCCCCGTCGATACGCACGTCGAACCGGCCCCATGCATGGTTGGGCCCGCTCGCCGCAAGCCCGGCCTCGATCGCCCGGTCCGCTCCGGCGGGCAGCAGGGTGTCCGCGTGGAGAAATAGAAACACCTCGCCTGAGGCTGCGCGCGCGCCGGCGTTCATCTGGCTCGCGCGGCCCCGCGGCGCTGCGAGCACCTGGTCCGCACCGCCGCGCGCCAGCTCCGGTGTGCCGTCGGTCGAGCCGCCGTCGACCACGATCACTTCGTGCCCGCGCCGTCGCAGCG
>Ga0315281_10010171_pt1 | contig 12978 bp, 10 predicted proteins | sample YL17G07_0_MG_FD_204540 | JGI IMG/M metagenome (GOLD analysis project Ga0315281, IMG submission 204540) | Sediment microbial communities from Yellowstone Lake, YNP, Wyoming, USA - YL17G07_0 | ecosystem: Environmental > Aquatic > Freshwater > Lake > Sediment | place: USA: Wyoming | collected... | reverse complement strand
CGACCCGTGCGATCCGCTGGAGCAACTCGGTCGCGCACACCTTGCTCATCGCGGCTTCGACCGCGGGTGCGCCGCCGGCATCCTGCAGACGCAGCACGCGCTCGGCGAGCCGAAGCGCCACGAACAGGCGGATCGTGATGCCGGCGAGCATGTCGCGAGCGATCGCGTCCTTGGTTCCGCGGAAGGTTTCCACGAGCGCGTGCACGTTGCGGCTCGCCCACCCGAGCCATGCCGCGCCGGAGCGTTCGCTCAGCAGCGCGGCGCCCAGTTGTCGCCATCCGTGATCGCGCGCGCCGAGCAACGCGTCCTCACCGACGCGTGTGTGCTCGAAGCGAATGGTCCCGAGTGTCCAGCCGTTGGCCGTCGGCACGCGCTCGACGCTCACTCCTGGCGTCCGCATGTCGACGAGGAACATCGACAGGCCGCGCGAACCCCGTGACGTCGAGTCGGTGCGCGCGATCGTGCAACACCAGTCGGCTTTGTGTGCGCCCGTGACGAGCACCTTCTCGCCGTGGAGGACGAAGCCGCCACGGCCGTCGTCGAGAGCGGTGGTCGCGATGTTGGCGAGATCGGAGCCGGCCTCGGTCTCGGTGTAGGCGATGCACGCGAGGGTGGACCCGTCGCTGGCCGCCGGTAGGAAACGGTCGCGTTGAGCATCGGATCCGAACTCGAGCACGGTGGGCCCGACCAGCACCGCCGCGGTGTCGATCAGGGGTGCATCGTGGTACGCGGCCTCGAAGCTGACGACGGCCTGCCAACTGCGCGGCCGACCCGCGCCGCCGTACTCGCGGGGAAGGCTCACGCCGACGAGCCCGGCCGCGCCTGCACGCGCCAGTAGCGCGCGCTCGAATGCTTCGTCCCACCCGGTGAGGTCGCGCGTGTCGCGGTGACCTTCGGTTCGTGTGGCGGCCATCTCCGCGCGAAAGAAGGCGCGTACTCCTTCTCGGAAAGTCGCAAGTTCGCGCGGGAGCAAGAGGTCGGGGTACGCGTCGGCATGTTACGTAGGACGGATACTTGCGACGCGGCACGACCCGACCTAGCCTCGAAATCCACTTCGCACAGGGGGATCGCATGACGCAGCTCGCAGGCGACCGGTACATCGTGATCTCGTCCGACGGCCATGCCGGCGCGCCGATGGTGGAGTACCGGGGCTACCTGGAGCCCGGCTGGCTCGACGAGTTCGACGAGTGGGCGAAGTCGTACGTGAACCCGTTCACCGACCTGCGCGGCGTGACCGCGTACCGCAATTGGGACTCGTCGCAACGTCTCCAGGAACTCGAGGACGACGGCGTCGTCGCCGAGGTGCTGTTCCCCAACACCATCCCTCCGTTCTTCCCGTCGGCCAGCCTGGTTGCTCGCCAGCCCAAGACGCGAGACGACTACGACCGTCGGTGGGCAGGCCTCAAAGCGCACAACCGCTGGCTCGCCGATTTCTGCTCCGACACCCCGGGGCGCCGCGCGGGTGTGGCGCAGGTCTTCCTGAACGACATCGACGACGCGGTCGCCGAGATCCGCTGGGCGCGCGACCACGGGCTCCACGGCGGCATCCTGCTGCCCGGTGTACCGCCCGACGCGGGGCTTCCGCCGCTCATCGCGCCCGACTACGAGCCGCTCTGGGCGGTCTGCGAAGACCTCGACATGCCGGTCAACAACCACACCGGTCAGGCCGGGCCCGACAACGGCCAGTACGAAGCGTCGATGGCGATGTTCATGATCGAGCTCGGCTGGTTCTCGCACCGCGTGTTCTGGCACCTCGTGTTCGGCGGAGTGTTCGCACGCCATCCCCGGCTCAAACTGGTGCTCACCGAGCAGTCGTGCGGGTGGGTACCGAGTGTGCTCGCCATGCTCGACCACCAGTACCGCCGCTTCCTCACGCCCGGCGCGGCCGAGGCGAACTTCGGCGGCGAGCTGGCCAAGAAGATGGATCTGTCGCCGAGTGAGTACTGGTCGCGCAACTGCTACGCGGGCGCGAGCTTCTTGCGTCCCAACGAAGCGGCCCTTCGCTACGAGATCGGCGTCGACAGCATCATGTGGGGTCAGGACTACCCGCACGTCGAGGGTACGTATCCCTACACCACCGAGGCGCTGCGTCACACCTTCGCGGGTGTCGACACCGGTGAGGTCGCGGCGATGGTGGGTGGCACCGCGGCGGAGGTCTACGGCTTCGACCTCGACGCGCTCGCGGCGACGGCGGCGCGGGTCGGGCCCACGGTCGACGAGGTCGACCGACCGCTCGACGAGATCCCGGCCGACAGCGTGTCGATCGCCTTCGCCGGGGAGGCGGTCAAGCCGTGGTGACCGGGGTCTGACGCCGACTGCGCTCGCGGCCGCTGAGGGTGCCGGCGCCCGGCTCTTACGAATCCCTTGCACGCGCTGCCTACGCTCTGTGGTGTGAGCGAGGACTCCGCCGCCCGGGTGCTCGTCGCCGAGGACGATCGCAGCGTCCGCGAGTCGCTCGTCCGTGCCCTGCGTATGGAGGGCTACGCGGTCACCGCGGTGACCGATGGCGAGCAGGCCCTCGCCGCGGTCGACGTGGACCCTCCCGATCTCCTGGTCCTCGACATCATGATGCCCAACGTCGACGGCCTCACGGTGTGTCGTCGCCTACGGGCCCGCCAGGTGACGTTGCCCATCCTGATGCTCACGGCGCGCCACGATGTGTCGGATCGCGTGACCGGGCTCGATGCCGGTGCCGACGACTATCTCTTGAAGCCGTTCGCGCTCGACGAGCTTTCGGCGCGCATGCGGGCGCTGCTTCGCCGCACGAGTGTTTCGGGAAGTGCAAACGTGCTCGGCGTCGGTGACCTCGTGCTCGACCCGCTCGGTCGGACCGCCGAACGCGCTGGTCGCGAACTCCGGTTGACGAAGACCGAGTTCGACGTCCTCGAACTGCTGATGGTGAACGCGGGCATCGTGTTGTCGCGCGAGACGCTCTACGAGCGCATCTGGGGCTACGACTTCGAGACGAGCTCGCGCTCGCTCGACGTCTACATCGGCTACCTGCGCGCCAAGACCGAAGCCGGGGGAGAGGCGCGGCTCGTGCACACCGTGCGGGGGGTCGGCTACCTGATCCGCAAACCGTGAGCCTTCGCTGGCGGATCGCAGCTGCCCTCGGTGTCGTTGCCGCGCTGGTGTGTGCGTTCGGTGCGATCGCGGCGTACGTCTCGACGTCGCAACGGCTCCAGAAAAGCGTCGACGAGTCGCTCTACGCGCGGGCGGGTGACTACTCGCGTTATGAACGGTTTCCGCGCGCGCTCGAGGCGCCCGTGGGCGCGGATTCGATCCGCTCGGACGCCGATGACCCGGGGCATGGTCTCGTCAGTCCGCGCGACTGCCCGCAGCCCGGAGCGTTCGCGCCGGCGACCGCCGCGCAGTTCGTGAGCATCGACGGTGCGACGAAGAAGTGCATCGAAGGCAGCCCGCTCCTGCCGGTCGATGCGGCCGATCGAGCGATCGCTCGCGGGACCGCGAGGTCGCGGCTGAACACGGTGACGGTGAAGGGTGAGCGCTTTCGCGTCCTGACCACTGCCAGGGTTGGAGGGGGTGCGTTCCAGGCCGCTCGAAGTCTCGACGAGGTCGATGACGTGCTGCGTTCCTTACGGGTGCGGTTGGGTCTGATCGGTGGGATCGGTGTTGCCACCGCGGTGCTCGCCGGCTGGCTGATCGCCGGGCGAATGGTGAAGCCGATCGATCGTCTGCGCGTCACCGTCGAGGACATCGCGCGCACCCAGGATCTCACCACTCCGGTACCCACCGACGGCGCTGCCGAGATCGGGAGCCTCGGCCGTAGCTTCACGACGATGGTTGACGCGCTCGCTACGTCGCGTCGTGAGCAACAACAACTCGTCGGCGACGCGAGCCATGAGCTCCGCACGCCGCTCACCAGTCTCCGCACGAACGCCGAGCTGCTGGCGCGAGCCGACGAGTTGCCTCCCGGGGAGTATCGCGAAGTGGTGGAGAGCGTGCAGCTCGAGGTGCAGGAGCTCACCGATCTCGTCTCCGAACTGGTCGAGCTGGCTGGCGGTAGCTCGGCCAACGACGAGATTCCGCAATCGGTGGAACTGGCCGATCTCGCGCACGGTGTGGCGGCGCGTGCGCGCCGTCGGAGCGGGCGCGAGATCACCGTTACTGCCGACGGCGATACGACGGTGCTGGTGCGCCCGCAGATGATGGAGCGCGCGATCGGCAACCTGGTGCACAACGCGGTGAAGTACAGCCCCGATGGTTCGCCGGTCGAGGTCGTGGTCATCGGTACTCGACTCGCCGTCCGCGACCGCGGGCCCGGGTTCGCGGCGGAGGACCTCCCGCGCGTGTTCGACCGCTTCTACCGGTCGGTCGCGACGCGCACGCAGTCGGGCTCAGGTCTCGGCCTCGCGATCGTGCGGCAGGCGGTCGAGCGTCACGGCGGCACCGTGTGGGCCGCCAACCGCCCTGACGGCGATGGGGCCGATGTGGGCTTCGAGCTGCCCGTAGTGCCCAGATCCTGAAGGCCGCGCCGGCTACCCGAACGGATCGAGCGAGTTCGACACGATCCACATCGCGAAGTACTGCATGTTCGCGCCGTAGGCCTGCCCGAGCGCGACCCGCGCACCGTCGACCTGGTGCTCGCCGGCCATGCCGCGCACCTGGAGGGCCGCTTCGGCGAACCGGAGGAGGCCCGACGCGCCGATGGGATTGCTGGAGAGCACGCCACCTGAGCAGTTCACCGGGAACGCTCCGCCGATCTCGGTTTCGCCGCTCTCGACCATCTTCCAACCCTCGCCGACCTCGGCGATGTCGTGACCCTCGAGCCAGATCGGCTCGAACCAACTGAACGGCACGTACAGCTCGGCCATGTCGATCTGTTCGCGTGGGTTGGTGATGCCGACCTGACCGTAGAGGTCCCACGCACAGTCGATCGCACCCTGGGGTCGGACGGCATCGCGGCCCGGGAAGCTTCCGGGTTCGCTGCGGACGGCGGTACCCAGGACCCACGCGGGCTGACGGCCGTCGCTCGCCGCGGCCTTCCCGCCGTCTTCGTCGGTGAAGATCACCGCGCACGCGCCGTCCGACGACGGACACGACTCGAGATATCGGATCGGCTCCCACATCATGGGCGAGTCGCGCACCTTCTCGAGGGAGATGTCTTCGATCTTGAGATGTGCGTACTCGTTCTTCAGCGCATTCTGGCGATCCTTGACCGCAACCTGCCACCCGATGTGTTCGGGTGCACCGCTGCGCTTGATGTAGGACCGGACGAAGGGAGCGAAGGCACCGCCCGCGCCGAGGCTGGCACCGCGACCACTTCCCAGTGCGAACTGCGCGTTGCCTTCGGACTGCTTCTCGAACGCGACGGCCATCACCCGCTTGTGTACGCCGGCCTGCACGTGGTGAGCGGCGACGATGCCCGTGGTCCCGCCCACGCTTCCCGCGGTGTGCACGCGGAACATCGGCTTACCCGTCGCGCCGAGTGCGTCCGACAGGTACAGCTCGGGCTTCATCACGCCTTCGAAGAGGTCGGGCGCCTTTCCGAGGACGATGGCGTCGATATCACTCCACGTCATGTGTGCGTCTTCGAGCGCGCGAACCGCGGCCTCGCGGACGAGACCGGGAAACGACACGTCGCGGCGGCGCGACTTGTGGTGCGTCTGCCCGATGCCGACGACGGCGGTTGGTTGGAAGCTCACGAGTCGCCCTCCAGGATGCAGACGAGGTTCCATTGCAGGCACGGTCCCGACGTGGAGTGCGCAAGCGTGCGTTGCTTGTCGCCTTCGACGATGTGGCGAGCCGCTTCCGCGATACGCACGAGCCCCGTGGCCATGATCGCGTTGGCGGCGAGCGCACCGCCCGACGGGTTCACCGCAACCGAGCCGTCGAGGCCGAGCACCTCTCGGAGGAGCAGCTCTTCGTGGGTGAAGGCCGCCTGGAGCTCGGCCACGTCGATGGGTCCGTCGGCGATGCCCGCCGCATCGGCTGCCAAGCGGGTCGACGGTGAGTCGGTGAGGTCGCGCAGTGCCGGGTTGTGGCACTCGGACCGGTGCTCGAGGCCGGTGATCCACGCCGGGCGTTCGCGGAGCTGCTCCGCGCGTCGCGCGGTCGCGAGCACCACCGCGCACGCGCCGTCGCTGATCGGCGGGAGGTCGTGGCGGCGCAACGGCGCGCGGACGTACTCGGCTTGGAGCAGTTCGTCGACGTCGAAATCGCCGGTGACCTGCGCGTGAGGGTTCGACTTCGCATCGCGCCGGCTGCGGGCGGCAACCTCGGCCATCTGACGCTCCGTGATCTTGCCGGCGTCGATCAATGCACGCGCCTGCAACGCGGCAAAGGTCACGGGATCGGCGCCCAACGGAGCGAGGTAGTACGGGTCCATTTCCATCGGGTAGATCAACGCGGGGTCGGCGGTGGACGAGCGGCCCGAGCCCGTGACCACCGCGATCTCGATGTCGCCGTGGTGGAGCCGGAGCCACGCCTCGTAGAGGGCCCACGCGCCGTCCATCTCCACGTGGGAGTCGCGCTTGGGTGGCCACGCGCCGATGGCGTCGAGGTTCCCGACGAAGGAGAACGTCGCGCCCGAGATGTAGTCGCAGCTCCCCGCGCACGTGAAGTCGACGTCGGCGCGGGTGAGCCCGACGGGTTCGAGCGCATCGGTGATCGCGTGGAGGAGCAGCTGCGTCTCGCCGTAGGCGGTCTGGCGGACCATGGGTGTCGTCGCCCAGGACACGATGGCGATGTCGGTGTCGTTGCGCATCACAGCACCTTGTTCAGGAGGTCGGGGTTCGTGTCATCGGGCTCGCCGGTCGGGATCCAGCCGACGAGACCCGCGATCGTGCTGCGTCCGGCGCCGTAGTCCTCACGCTCGGCCTCGGACGCCCACATCGCGGCGACACGGATTCCCGGGTGGATGTTCTCGACCGGGACGTCGATGAGGATCTGGAAGCCGAGCACGACATCGACGCCGTCGAGACGGACCATGACGCGGGCGAACGGTTCCGTTTCGGTCTGACCGGGATATTGCACCGGTGTGACGATCGTGTAGTTGCTCACGACGCCTCGCTGGGGCAGGTCGATGTCGTGTTCCGTGGTGAGTTCCACCGCGTCGATCGGGCAGTAGCCGCGGCCGCCCGCGTAGATGCGCCCGCACACCGGACACTGCTGGCCGAGCAGCCGCTTCTCCACGCCGGCCTCGAAGGAGCGCTCGGCGTTCTCGGAGACGGGGTTCCGGTAGAGGATGGACGCGTTGTACTCCATCATCGTCACCGGTTCCTCGGGCGCTTGGCCGGTGTCGCCCGCAGGGATCTCGGGATCCTCGCCCGGCACGAAGCACGCGATGTCGTTGATGCGGCCCGTGCGCTCGGCGGCCCACCGCGGCGCAACCCGCATGCCCACGGACATCGCGTCCATGCTCCCCGCGTCGACCGCGTGGAGCATGGAGTTGTCGGCGCCGTCGAGCGTGATCATCGCGAAGGCGAACGGCCGATCGAGGGGATGCTGCTCGCTGGGCGCGGGCACCCACGTCCAGTTCGTGACGGTGCCCGCGGGGCCGACCTCCACGAGGTCGAGTGCGAGTTCCTCGCCGGTCTGGGGATCCCACTCGAGCGGGGGGGCGAGGACCCGGCTGCCGTTGCGGATGCCCAGGATCTTGCGTTCGACCAGCCCGGTCATGAACGCACCGAACACCGGTCCGAGCGAGCGTTTGTACGGGAACTGGATGCGGTTCTCGACCAGCCGCGGCACTAATGCACCCCCCACTGAGACGACCTCGCCGGCGCGGTGCCGGACGACGGGCGCCAATCTAGAGGCGCGGTCGGGCCCCGGTCACTTCCGGCCCCCTCGTTTTGGCGTCAGCGGGTAGCGAATATGGCGACCTGCTGACGCCAAAACGGTCGGGGGGCTCAGAGTTTCAGGTTTTGGTTGGCGGCCGGGACGATGGTGACGTCGCCGCTGCTCGGGCAGCCGGTGCACCCGTATTGGGGGAACGTCGGCTCGGAGGCCGGGAGCGAGGTGAAACTCTGCACCGACTTCGACGCGTCGAAGAAGGCCGGCTTGCCCTTCGGGAAGTGTCCGGCGATGTAGCGGCGTCCGTTGTTGAGGTACATGTAGGCGCCCTTCCCCGCACCGCCGATGTTGAAGTTGGCGTGCCCGGTGATCGCGGAGTTCCACCAACCGAGCGCGGAGCCACGCGGCGTGATCTGGCTCTCGGGAACGGTGACGGATTCGAACGTCGACATGCTCTTGCTGTAGTAGCCGCCGACTGCGCTGCCCTGCGGGAGCGGCTTCTGCATTGCCTTCTTGGTGAGTGTTGGACCCGTGTAGTGGATCCGCAGGTACAGCAGGCCGAGGTCGGCAGTCGCTCCCTGCCAACGCGTGCCCTGGTCCTTGCCCCAGAACCACTGGAAGGTCTGGCTGAGTACGTCGGTCTGGCCCTCGACGTAGGGCAGGAACCACACCATTCCGAACGCGTGGGCCCACACGTCCTGGTCGAAGGAACGGGCAAGGATGTCGAGGTCGGTGTACGGGTAGGTCGTGACGATGATCTCGGGGAACCACTCCTGGCTCTTCATCGCCTTGGTCGCGCCCGCCGTCGCCGTGTTGTTGGCGAAGTCGATGAGGGTGGTGACGCCCGCCGACTTCAACTTCGTGACCAGGGTCGGCAGTTGCTCGGCGACGTCGCCCGAGGTTCCGGCGTTGGCGACGCTCTCGTTCGCCGGCACCGTGTACTCGGCCTTCGCCGCGAGCTTGATCCCGTACTTCTTGACCTGCTGCTCGAAGAAGGCGATGTTGAAGTTGCTCGCATAGAGCACGCCGTAGACACGGGGCTTGTTCTTCAGATCGGCGCCCGCATATGCGGCCTTTCCGCCCTTCAGGTACTTGCCCAGGAACTCGGCGGTGTTCAAGCCGTAGACGCGAGTCGCCTCCGTCGAAACCACGGGCCGGGGCGAGACATACGGGACGCCACCGTTGATGACGGCTTGCTCGAACACCGGACCCCCACCGACCGCGGGCGTGCCGATGCGCGAGGCGGCGTCGATCACGCCGAACGGCTTCATCGCGTTCACGGTGACGGCGTCGGCCCGCTGCGCGGTCTCGTCGGTGCCGCTCGATCTCACGAACTTGAACTCGACGTCGCGTCCCCACGTTTCGTAGACGTGCTTGTAGATCTCGTTCTGGTCGACGAGCGCGTTGACCGCGCCGTCGAGGTCGTTCTGCCCGGTCGCCTGGTTGGTGTAGAGGCCCGATCGGTTGCCCGACTGCTCGGGGTTGAGCAGGTTCCAGAGCACGACGACGAGGATCGAATTCTTGGTGACGCCCTGGGCGGTTGCCCCGCCGTTGTCGGCACCGTTGTTCCATGCCTTGACGCAGAGGGGGGCGGCGTAGCTCTGCAAGCGGATCCGCCCGACCGTCGGATCGCATTGGGGGTTCTTCAGAGCCTCGGCGCTGCCGATGCCGGGGTCGTTCCTGGCGACCGCGTTGCCCACCACCGCGGTTGCCGGTGCCAACCCGACCAGCGTCAGGGCTGCCAGCGCGGCAACCAGGCTCCCGATCGCGACACGGGCGTGTCGGCTCGTCCGTCGATGCATCATCCCCCCATTCAATCTGCGCCAATCATGGCCGGCTCGCCGTCCGGAGTTCGGTCCAGTCGGTGACCAGGCGCCGCTCGTCCACGCGCCAGGTGCCGTCGCGCCGACTGTAGGTGTCCTGGTAGCGGATCAGCATCACGTAGTCGGTACCGCCGTGGCGATCGGGAGTGAGATGGTGGGCCAGGCAGTACACCTCACCCGTTGCGCGATCACCGTCGATCTCGTAGTGCGTGGTGCCGACGAAGTGGAAGGTCTTGTCGTAGCGGGCGATCAGCTCGGTGATGTCGGCGAGCTCACCGTGCCCGCGTCGCGTCGCGGTGACGACGCTTTGATCCTTGTGGTCGAGCAGCACGAGCGCGGCGTCGGGGTGGAACACGGCGAGGAAGGCGTCGCGATCACGACGGTCGACGGCACGGGCGTACTGGTCGGCCAGGTCCCGCAACTCCAGCCGGTCGGCGATCTCGTCGGGGTTCATCGCGCCCATGATGTCGCGTGAGCGATACTTCGTGCCCATGACGACCGAAGATTTCTCGGCGCGGCCAGGAGCGGCTCTGGTCACCGGTGGCAGCGGCGGGCTCGGCTCGGCCGTCGCGCGCATGCTGGCGGCACGCGGCAGCAACCTGGCGATCACGTACCGCCTGAACGACGCCGGTGCCGCGAGCGTCGTCGCGGACGCCGAAGCGCTCGGCCGGCGCGCCCGTGCCTGGCAACTCGACCTCGTCGACGTCGACGCCACCCGCGAAACCCTCTCCGTGATCGCCGAACGCTTCGGGGGGATCCACACGTTGGTGCACGCCGCCGGCCCGCACGTACCGCAGATCCACCTCAGCCGTGTCGACCCGGCGCGCTTCAAGCAGCAGGTCGAAGAAGAGGTCGTGGCCTTCTTCAACCTCGTCCAGCCCGCGCTCCCGTATCTGCGCGAAACGACCGGGTGCATCGTCGCGATCACGACCGCGGCCACTCGGCGGTACCCGGTGCGCGACGGGCTCTCCGCCGGCCCGAAGAGCGCGATCGAGACCCTGGTTCGCGGTATCGCCGCCGAGGAAGGCCGTTACGGCATCCGTGCCAACTGCGTCGGGCCGGGCATGCTCACCGACGGGATGGCGGCTCGGCTCATCGCGTCCGGCGATCTCGACGACGAGGCCCTCGACGTGACGATCCGCAATATCGCGCTGCGCAGGTTCGGTGAGGCTTCCGACGTCGCCGAGGCCGTCTGCTTCCTCGCGTCCGATCGCGCTCGCTTCATCACCGGACAGTTGCTCGCCGTCGACGGCGGATACGGCATCTAGGGGAGCGAACGTCCGCGAGCCGGGTATCCCGGCTCGCAGTGAGTGAGCCAATCAGCGAGGGGGCGAGCTTCTGAGCTCTCGTGAAGCGGACGGGCATGGCTTCGGGGCCGACGATGAAGTTCGAGGCTCGGAACTCGAGCGGCTCGTCGGTCGCGAGCTCGATGTCGGGGAGACGCCGACTCAGCTCGTCGAACATCACGTTGAGCTCGAGTCGCGCCAACGATGCGCCGAGGCAGAAGTGCGTTCCGAAGCCGAACGCGAGGTGCGGATTCGGGTCGCGGCGCACGTCGAGCCGGTACGGGTCGTCGAACACGGCTTCGTCACGGTTGGCCGACGGGTACAGCAAGATGAGCTGGTCGTCTTCGCGCAGCACCTGCCCGCCGACCTCGACCTCCCGGGTCACGGTGCGCGACATGTTCTTGATCGGCGTGACCCAGCGCAGCAACTCCTCGATGCCGGTCGTGAGCGTCGCCGGGTCGGCGCCGGCGAGGATCGCGCGCTGATCCGGGTTGTCGATGAGCGCGAGCATCCCGGTGCTGATCACATGGCGCGTCGTCTCGTCGCCACCGATGAGGATCAGCAGCGTCTCTTGCACCAGCGATTCGTCGTCGAGCTTCTCGCCGTCGATCTCGGCATGGCAGAGGATGCTCACGAGGTCGTCTTGGAGCGGCTTCGCCCGCCGATCGGCGATCACGCCGAGCTGGAACTCGCGGAACGCCATCGCCGCTTCGCCCGACTTCCGCGCCGTCTCCTCGTCGGGTTCGAGCGTGGTGCCCCGGATCAGGTCGTCGGACCAACGCAGCAGGTCGTCGTAGGCCTCCTCGGGGAACCCGAGCATGTCGGCGATGAGCAGCAACGGCAGGGGTGCGGCGATGTCCCAGACGAAGTCGCACTCACCGCGCTCGCACACGTTGTCGATGATCTGTGTGCAGATCCGGCGGATCGTCGGTTCCTTGTCGCGCACGCGCTTGGGTGTGAACCCGTGGTACACGAGCCGGCGTCGACGCGTGTGCATCGGGTCGTCCATCGAGATCATCATCGGGAGCCCGCCGCCGTGCGGGCGCGGGCTGCGCTTGCTCGAGAACGTCTTCGGGTTCTTCTCGATGGCGAGCACGTCGGCGTGACGCGTGATGCCCCACACGTCGCGTCGCTCGTCGTAGTAGACGGGCGCGTGGTGGCGCATCCACTCCCAGAGCTCGTGCGGCTCCTGCGCGTACCAATGGCCGTCGAGCAGGTCGATGTCGTCGCGGACGGGATGGGTCGCGGTCACGGCGACTCCCACGGTGAGCCGGGCGGTTGGCGGCCGACTCTACGCCACGGTGTCGGCAACCGTCTCGGGCGTCTCGACCTGCGCCGCGCTCCTGTGGGTTAGCGTGATGGCCGTCCGAGCTCGACCAAGGAGCCGTCGCATGTCGACCACCGAGTACGAGACCTTCGCGGGCTTCCCGATGCCGCGCGATGCCGACGCGCTGCCCGACCGATCGCGCCGACCGATCGTGCGCACCCAGAAGCCCGGTGAGAAGCGATTTCCGTTCCCCGTGCCCGATGGTTGGTTCATCATGGCCGAGGGCCGCGACCTCGATCCCGGCCAGACCAAGGCCATGCACGTGTTCGGGCGCGACGTCGTGCTCTTTCGGACCGACAGCGGCGAGGCGCGCATGGTCGACGCCTACTGCGCCCACCTCGGTGCCCATCTCGGCGTCGGCGGCAAGGTCGAGGGTGGGTGCATCCGCTGCCCGTTCCACGGCTGGAGCTATGACGGCGCGACCGGGAAGTGCACCGAGATCCCCTACGGCGACACCGAGCACATTCCGTCGCAGGCCAAGGTGCGTTCGTATCCCACCCTCGAACGCAACCAGATGATCTGGGCGTGGCACTCCGGCGTCGACGCGCCGCCCTTCTACGACGTGCCCGAGGTGTCCGAGCTCCACGACGCCGACTGGCTGCCCTACGAGATCAAGGAGTTCGACGTCGCGACGTGCTGTCAGGAGATGGCCGAGAACAACGTCGACTTCGCGCACTTCATGTACGTGCACGGCACCCCGACCATCCCCGACGACGAGTTCGAGGTCAAAGGCACCTACAAGAAGACGGTCGGAGGTGGCGGAACCTTCATTCGCGAGGGCTTCGGA
>Ga0315281_10010170_pt1 | contig 12980 bp, 11 predicted proteins | sample YL17G07_0_MG_FD_204540 | JGI IMG/M metagenome (GOLD analysis project Ga0315281, IMG submission 204540) | Sediment microbial communities from Yellowstone Lake, YNP, Wyoming, USA - YL17G07_0 | ecosystem: Environmental > Aquatic > Freshwater > Lake > Sediment | place: USA: Wyoming | collected... | reverse complement strand
TTCTTCCAATTGAATTCGACGTGACTCGAGTTCACGAAGGCCCCCATGTAACTTATTTTGCCCTACCCCTAAACTCAATCCACTTTTCGTGGACAACTTGTGGGGAGCATCCGTTGGGCGATATCCCTATCTTACTGTGGGCGATTTATACCGGTGGGTGCCAAGGGTGTCAATGCGCCTTGTTGGCGTGGTGCATGTAAATCTTTTCATGCCTGCATCAGAACACCTGCGTTATCCTTGCTCTGGAACAACTTTTTGCCATACCACCGAAATTCTACCGGAGCATATATCCGACAGACGGTCACAGCGCAGCACCCGCTGGCATCCACTTACATTTATTCCGGCCCCGACAACACTACTCATTACTACTCATAGCGCTACATATAACTACCCATTGCACTACACACAACAACCAACTGTGTTACTCGAGTCTTCATGAGGGACGAACGTGCTGACAATCGATTGTGGACAGCGTGCTCACGCGATATGCTGTTCCCTCTCAGAGGCCTTGCGCCAGCGCTAAGGCGCAGCCATTACATTTTATTCAGCGATACAGGGACAAACATTCATGGCGACCAAAATCAAGGCGGCCGGTACCGCTCCAGCGGCGAAGACAGATTCGTTTGAATCTGATGAACTCGTGGCGCTGGCACGGCTCAACATCGAGCGCGGCGAAGTGGATGAAGCCCTGTGGAAACTCAAGCAGGTAATTACCGAGACGAATCCACCCGCTGAAGCGCTGGCAATGAGCGCGCGCCTGTACGCGCAACTTGGGCTTTTTGAGCGTGCCAAGCCACTGTTCCAGCGCTACCTCGAACTGCAACCCAACGCCGTGAATGAGATTTTCCAGCTCGGCATGGTACACTTCGACGCCGGCCAACAGGCCGAGGCACTGAAAATCTGGGACGGCCTGCTGAAAACCCAGCCGACCCATCCGCCCGCCCTGTTCTATCGTGCCCTGGCCCTGCATCAGCTCGACCAGTCGCCGGAAGCCCGGCATTCGCTCGACATCCTGCTCAAGTCCGCGGCGCCCGATAATCTCTACTTCAATCGTGCCAAGGAATTACTGCAGACCATCGAGAATCCGCCGGCCGGGCGCGTTGCCGCACCGACCGAGGCCATGCGCATGGCGCCCAAGGACGCCTACAAGACCGAACATTGAGCACACCTGTCCAGGAACTACAATCCCAGCTCGAACGGTTCACGGCCTACCTGGCCCAGGATCCTGAGAACCCGAGCCTCGCCAATGAGGTCGGGCAAGTGCACCTGCGCCTTGGCCACTTCGCCGAAGCGCGTGCTGTGCTGGCGAGCGCACTCACCCGCCACCGTGATGACCCCGCATTGCGCTCGACCCTGGCTTCGGTGGCCATGGCCAGCGGTCAGGCAGATGAGGCAATAGAAATCCTGAAAGGGCTGATCGGGGGTGGTCACGATCATCCGGTTAATCGCTACAACCTCGCTTATGCACTGATGTATGCGCACCGCTTTGCCGAGTCGCGCGAACAGCTCGTAACCGTGCTCGACGACCCCGCTGCGCCCGAGGCACCAGTACTACTAGCGCGCTGCCTGCATCACCTCGGCGAGATGGATGAAGCCATCGAGCGTCTGAACAAATTCCTCGCACTACACCCGGGACACAGCGAAGCACTGGGTTTCCTGTCTCTTCTGCATCTCGACTCGATGCATAGCCAGGAGGCCCGCCGCAGCGCCGAACAAGCCATTCAGCACAACCCGGATGACCAGAGTGCACTAATCACACTCGGCTCGCTGGCCCTGGAGACTCAGGACGACAAGGCTTCAACTGTATATTTTGAACACGCCCTGCAACGCAACCCCAAGAGTGGCCGCGCCTGGAGCGGGCTCGGGCTCGCCACCATGTTGCGGCTCGATCTGCCCAAGGCCAGGGAACAACTGCGTCAGGCCGTAACGCATATGCCGGACCACATCGGTACCTGGCATGCGCTCGCCTGGTGCCAGATCTCGGCCAATGATGTCGAAGGCGCGCGCCGGAGCTTTGTGAAATCCATGGAGATCGATCGCAGCTTCGCCGAAACTCACGGCGGTCTGGCGGTCATTGCGGTAATCCAGAATCGCCTCGACGAAGCACAGAAGTTAATCAAGGTCGCCTTGCGTCTCGATCCCAATTCGTATGCCGCCCGCTTCGCCGACAGCCTGCTGCAAAGCAAGTCCGACCCCGCCAAGGCCCAGGCCGATATTCAGAAAATGCTGGCCGCCCCATTACCGGGCGCGACAGAGTCTTTGCAGGATGCCTTGCAGCGCTACATGCGCCGCGCTGCGCCCCCCGCAAAACCGGGCAACGCTGGTCCGCCGAAAGATACCCGGAAACACTGATACGGTCACATTCGACAGCTTACGTTTGGCATCCAAGTGAAGCTTGCCCTCGCTGCACCACAAGGGTCGTCATGCTCACCACCGCCTTGCAACAGAAACTTGATCAAGCCCGGTTTGTAGTCGAAGAAGCGTTCGACACGTTTCCGCCGGAAACCATGGTCATCGCCTGGAGCGGCGGCAAAGACAGCACGCTATTGCTGACACTGGTTCTGGAAATCTGTCGCGCTCGTTCCCTGAAGCCGCCGCGGGTACTGGACATAGATCAAGGTGATGCGTTTTCCGAAATTATCGAGTTCCGGACCCGTCTCGTGCAGAACTGGAATCTTGACCTGGTCATCGTGCGTAACAACGACTTCCTCGACAGGCTCAGCCAGATCGGCGATGTCATTCCCGTCAAACTTCTCAATAACTTGAATCGTGCAGCGCTGGGCGAGATTGGACACAACGGAGAGGCCATCACATGGGATCCAGCCGCGCCGGCCTGCAACTATCTGATGAAGGCCGTGCCAGTACGTGAGTGGCAGCGCGAGCATCACATCCAGGCGATGTTCACGGGCATACGCTGGGATGAGCACTCAGCGCGACAATCTGAAACCTTCTTCAGCACACGCACCAATCCGCCACATACGCGTATCCACCCGTTGCTGCATCTTACCGAACGTGACATCTGGGATGCTACGTTTTCCCTGGATGTTCCATTCAATGCGCTGTACGAACAGGGCTACCGCTCCATCGACACGCGCACCGGTACGCACAAGACGTCGGACCTCCCGGCCTGGAAACAAGATCTGGATAATACCCGCGAGCGCGGCGGACGCAGCGAGGAAAAAGAAAAAATGATGGAGCAACTAAGGGCGCTGGGTTATATGTAGCTTTTTAGAGTACATACAGGTGCACGCGCTATCTGCTACTCAGAATGGCCAGATTTCCAATCCATGAATGGCATTGCGGATATCGTTGGTGATCTGCACTGACGCGACGGGCTGAACATTGCCAATTTCATACACACTGATCGTTGAAGGCGACGACCCGGCGATAATACGCTGGTCATCGGTCACGCAAAGACCTCGCCCAAACGCCTGACGCGCGCGATCTGCCGTCAACTGTGTCCAGCTCAGCGACTCCTGTGGATATCGAACCAAAGATAACGTTTTCTTCACGGTCCCGTCACGATCCAGATACGCGACCTGGTCGCTGCCGGTATCCTGACACAAGACGCCATCGCGATATGGTCTGGCATTATGCGTGGTGAAGGGAATCGTGGCGTAGGCTTCCAGCCGCGAGCCCTCTAGCCTCCATAGCGTGTTCATCTTGGTGCCAGAAACATAAAGCGCCCCGTCCATCCAGCTGACATTGTTGATGTGGCACTCCATAGACAGTGCCGGCCCATCCGTGCTGCAGGGATCAAAGACGTGGAGCTGTGGCTGTGAGGCATTCTGACGATTCAGGTAATATCCCTGCACAAACTGTTCATGGCGCAGATCAAACTCCAGAACGGAGTCGAAGCCAGTGGATGTCAGATACAGCGAGTCACCCTGCACACAGATCTCGTGGCAGTGTTTAAGATACGGATTGCGGTAGGACTTTACCCGCTTAAAATCTGGTGTATAGACAAATATCTCGTCACTCGCCGCCAGGTAAACATTACCAGCATAGAAGGCGATTCCACGTAATCCACGATCCCAGCCTCGCCCTTCCCAGCTAATGGATGGATCGTTCCAGTCGATTACTTGCCGAACTGAGCGGCGCTCAAGATCAACGAGGTAGACCCCGCCATGACTCTCGCCCTGCTGCGACGAACGAATGACCGAGCTGGTCACGACTGTTGGTAGTGTAGACATAATGTTATTTCAACTGACTGAGGAAAGAACTGATAATGAGGAGACAGTAATTCGTGAATTACTAGAACCCAGTTATGCCGGCAGAACGTAACAGCTTGAATCGGGTATATCCAAGATCAACATATTTCTTCTGATCAAAGTCATGCATGCGCACTTCTCGCACAATGATAGTCTGGGAGCACAGAATCGCTACGCTCTTCTTCTTGTTCATCTCAGAGATCGATGGATAGCATATTCTTGACGGACAATTGTAGGCACACCCGGCATTCAGAAACAGGCGAATACGTTCTTTCTCTGCGATGAGCTCCAGCAGCGCCATGTCATCGTTGGCCTTGGCTGGCAGAACCACTGTGTCGTAGCAGCGCAATGCCTTACTCAGCTTGGACAGGTTGTCGATGTTTTTTATCGCACTGGCCTCAATGTGATACAGAGGGAAGTCAGCGCGAACCCATTGGGCTAGTTCGTCGTTGGTGATGATGACCGAATTTCCCGCGCGGTGATATTTCTCAAGCAGAATCCTTTCCGCCGCATACTCTTCACGTGTGACGTAATGGTTGGTCAGTGGCAGCCGCAGCCCGATCCCGTTGGCGTACAGCGACTGCACGTCGTCTTGGGTCAGCTCAGGTTCCAGATACGGTCTTCCGCCATACAGCACGGATCGCTCCACGAAACCGAACACGCTATCGATCTGACTTAGCGGCGTTGTCGCAAAGTTCTCGCGCAGATACTGCAGAACCGGCAGCGGTTTACGCTGCTTGGAACGGACGGATATCGTATAGCTGACCATGTTGATGTAGCGTCTGCAGGCGGTTACACGGATACAGTCTTCGCACGCGCGTCAGCCAACGAAATATTTCCCAGATCACGGCCGTCGATACCTGCTGGCAGCGCAATGCCCATATGACTCAATGCGCTTGGCAACACATCCCAGATCATCGGTTGATAGTCTGCCGGCAGTGCATAGGGCGCAAACACAATCGCGTCGTTCCACACGTGGTTGGCTTCCCACTTGATGGTTACCACACGGCTCTTCTCGGGGTGCACAAACGCACGGAAATAGTACCCGGGATGGGTGGCGGCAATCAGGTCCGGCGCATAGTCAATCGTATCGCCCCAGAACCCTTCCTGCTTCGTGCGCACCGAGCTTACCATCGGTGCGCCGGTGTCGGGATCCTTGAGATCCCACAACGCCAGCGTCAGTCGCTGCAGAATTTCCTGCGCTTCCTGCTCACCGACGAAACCGCCGGGGAAGCGCCCGCCCTTGCGGTTTATGTAGAAGCGTCCCGGGTCAAGGCAGAATACATGGGTCTTGGCGGCGACCTCCGGGTTGCTCCAGCATGGAACCTCCGATGGCGGCGCCAACCCCAGATCGCGCAGAAAATCCTCGACCAGCACCAGCCGCTGCACGACATCGAAGCCGTGATCCGAAACCATGAACAGGTCGGCCTTGCCATCAAGCATTTCCGCAACTTCACCGATGAAAGAATCCAACTCAACATAGAAGCGTCGGGTCCATTCATGCTGCGGGTGGCTTGGGTCTCCCAGGGCATGCAGAAAAAAGTGCTGTAGTCGATCTGTCTCCGTAATTACTGCAATGCACAGGTCCCAGTACTCATTTTTGATGAGGTGGCGGATCGCGACTTTGCGCGCTTCAAACACCGGCCCGATTACCTGCTCGACATGCTGTGGCCCACCCAGACCCATTTGCCCGTCCAGATCCATGCGGTAGCCAAGCGTCTTCAGTGTCTGGGCAAAGGTAGCGGGATAACAGGACTTCTCGAAGTCCGGAGCAATAAAACCCGCTACCATTTTGCCGCGCAGTGGCATTGCCGGGTAGGTGCCGGGCAAATTCAGAATTACGCTGCGCCCGCCGGCCTTGCCTACTTCATGCCACAACGCCGGCGCTCGACAATCGGTAACAGTCGGCATGTAGCTCTGTCCGCTTACAGGGTGGAAATCCTGAAATCCATAGATGCCGTGTTTGCCGGGGTTCACGCCGGTGGCGAACGAAGTCCACGCCACACAGGAAAAATCCGGCACCGTGGTATGCATCTGTGCAAGCGTGCCGCGCTGCGCCAGCTGCCCGAAATTCGGCATGGTGCCATCGTCGATCAGGCGGCGCGCCAGGGTATAAGGCAGGCCGTCAATACCAAGAATGAGGGCTGGGCGCATTTGTCAGCTGAACGACAAGCGAATGACAACCGTGTTGCTGATAACCGCCACCAGCTTGATCTTGCGCTTCGGTGTCATGCGCTATGCGCCACTCAGGTCTGTGCCGGTGACATCGCCGCCGCCTGCAATTCGGCAACACTGGGCGGTTGCCAGCCCGGTGTCTCGCCACCTGCCCCGCTCCACAGGTAGGCCCAGAGAACATCCATGAGCGTGAACGGGTCGCCGGCTTGTAATTTCAGTTGTGAAGCGGGGCCTTCCGCCAACTCGATCAGCAACGCCACACATTCCTCCGCCACACTCATCATGATCCGGTCTGCTGATGCCTGATCTTTTGCATTCAGCGCCAGGCGCACAGCCAATCCGCCCCACAGATCCTGTTTGATGTCATCGTCTACATCGACAACGCTGTCTACCAGTCGCGTGAGCCGGTTCAGGTTACGGGCAAAGGGTTCCATCTGCGCTACGGCTGCCTCATTGAGTCCAAGGCACGCGCTCAGTCCAACAATCCACGACGAAGCAGTGCCAGGTGCTTCCGAATCTTCGATCAGCGCTTTGGTTGGTGGCACTTTGGATATGCGCAAATTCAGGCTGGCGCTTTCGGCCGCATGCATCCGCACCAACGATGCATACCACAACTGAGCCACCGGCGAGTTCTGCTCGGGACCGAGTAACCGGTGGCAACGTTCGAAATACAACCGGTAGAGGTCGACAAAACCCGCTGCCAGCACCTGCTCCGGGTTGTGGGCCAATCCTGCAAGATTGCGCTCCAGGGTGTACAGGCGTATCGCATTCCCGGAAACCAGCTTGCCGATGTCGCCGAACTCGCGCGGGTACTTGTCGAGCAAATGATCGAACAACCCGATCAGAAACATGGCGAGCGCACTGTTAGTGGCCGCCGCAGCGCGCTCTTCCGGCTTGCCGCCGGCAATGGCATGACAAGCCGCACCGAACGCATAACCATACCCCAGCGGCCAAGGTATCGAGGTCTCGGCGCGCATGCGCGCGCGCCACAGCGCCTTCTCAAATATCGGCGCCTTGTCGACTCCGAATTCCGGAACCAGCTGCTCGCGCCACAACCGCTGGCCGCGTGCCACGCAGGTGCCAAACACTGCGCCGTAGTCAAGCTGCGCCTGGCGCGGATAAGCGGCACGCAGCATGCCTAAGAGCAACGAACGGAAGTGGGTGGTTTTGATTTCGGTGAGGTTCATGGGGCGGTCGTTAACATGGTTGTCATTGCGAGGCCGCGTTTTTCGCGGCCGTGGCAATCCTCTTGTCCTTGGCACTTACGCGGTGGACTTTCCCCGCAGGGATAGCTTCGTCGCTTTACTCCTCGTGATGACGGAGGGAATAGTGTCAACTGATTTTGAGATCGAGTCATGCACTCAACATCTGCTGTTCTAATGGCACAAAGATGTGTTAGGGAAAGACTCGACCCCAGTCTCGGATAGAATATTAGAAGAAAATCCTCTCTGACCCACGTTTTGCACATTTTCGTCATGGCCTGAGCACCTTAAGGCCGAGATGTCTCTCGATGAAATCGAAGTCCCGGTCGGCATGCAGCAATCGATGCCGGTTCACGATACAGAACGTGGCAATCATCACGTCGATGGTTTTGCGGACCGTCACGCCTGCTTTGCGAAGTTTCCGATAATTCTGGGCACTCTGCAGGGCGATTGCCTTACCCAGCATCGGGCAATACTCAAGTGTATCGAGTAATGTTCGCGCCTTGCGGAAGTCCGCATCGCTGCGGAATCCCTGCAACACTTCAGTCAGAATAATGTCTCCAATCAGGATGCGCTCATTCAATAACAGGCGATCCAGAAGATTGGTATGCGGGGCGGTGACGCCGTTGAAGTAATCCACCCAGACACTGGTGTCAACGACAATCATGCATCGCGCCGCATCGCATCCAGGTCGCCTTCCCAGCGGAGCTTGCCGCGCGCCGCACGAATTTGCCCCTGTCGGGCCATTTTCACCAGCATTTCAAGCCCCGCTTCGACAGCCTCGCGTTTGGTTTTGTACCCGGTGAGCTTGAGGGCCTGAGATATGAGTTTATTGTTGATAACGATGTTGGTGCGCATGGGGAGACTCCATGTGTATGGTTATTGATAATTGTACACATCACGGAAAAAAAATGAAAGCGGTCCGCAACACGGGCACAGGGCACAGACAATAATAAATTGGGACAAAGACAATGAAGGACACGGTTTATCTCATTGCCCATTGTCACTCACGCTGCCGCACCGGTCTCCCGCTTTTACCCGGCATTACCCGTTGCCTGAGCATGCGCCCAATCTCCTCCTTAAATCGTTCGTTGCCGAGCGCGTAGTTGCCGTTTGTCGCGGTGCGTATCTCGGCGATGCGTTCCGGGTCGAGATGCGCCGTGAATAACTGGCGGTAGGCATCGAGACGGTCTGGTTCGCTGCGGCCGAGCCGAAGGTATTCAGCATGCGGGGTCAAGAGCGGGTCGCGTAGCCCGTCCCCGTTGGCGCGATAACTCGACCAGCGGTAGTCGCGCGGATGGTGCGCCATGTCCGCCCGCACCGGGTTGAGCTCGATGTAGCGGTAACAGGCCAGCACGTAGTCTTCGCTTTGAGCCAGGCAGGAACGGAACCGCCCTTCCCAGAGGGTACCGGACCGGCGATAACTGCGATTGACGTACTGCACGTAGCGCTGGCCGAGGTGTTTCATGAGCAGGCCGGCGCTGTTTTCCTGCTCCGGCGTCAGCAGCAGGTGCACATGGTTGGTCATGAGCACGTAGGCGTGGATCGCGCAGCGATAACGGAGCGCCATGGCCTGCAAGGTATCGAGATAACGCCGATAGTCTTCCTCGGCGTAGAAGCAGGCGCTGCGGTTGTTGCCGCGCTGGATAATGTGCCAGGGAATGCCAGGAATGCTGAGACGCGCGCGGCGGGGCATGGTGGATCTCCGTATCCGGTGGTGCTTCTGCCTTGAATTTTATCGGTAACCGTGGTCTGTCCCCTATTGTCGTTGAATTTTATCGGTAACCGTGGTCTGTCCCCTATTGTCGTGTCGTGGTCTGTCCCCTATTGTCTTGTGTCTTGAATTTTATCGGTAACCGTGGTCTGTCCCCTATTGTCCAGGCGAAAGCCTGGAATGTTCATGTCGTCGATGCTGTGAGCCGTATCAAGCGTCACCAACAGCAGTGCAAAACTAACCCAGTTCTGGCGGGCGTCCAACCTAAGCACCACGATGGCGAATATAACCAGCGAGGAATATTAGAAAGAATTGCTCTCTGACCCACATTTTGTTTTGGCACAGTTATTCCTGACCCACGCTTTTTCTGCACGCTGTCGTGAGGTCTGGCTGCTTTGGTGTATAACCAAGTTCGCCGTGTTCGATTCTGACTTTTACTACTTTCGTAGCTTTTCCGTCGAGGAGCGCCTGCGCCGTTTCTCCCACGGTATGCCATTGAAAGAAGTACTCAGCTTGCACATCAGAGATGCGCTTCTCGCTTAATAACGACCTGTAAAACCGCTGTACGACGGGAGCGTCATAAGCGAGGTACATGTCGACTCTCTCACCCATCGAAAAAAATACTTCGACCAACTGATGCTCGTCGACAAATCCCTTCAAATACCCCTGTTTTACGGCAGGCGCCCAGATAGTCATATAGTCTGTGAGAGGGAGATCCATCATGCTGCTGATTAGGATCTGATCTTTTTCGACATCGTGAGGATTTGACTGAATGAATCGGGCTGCCGCCGGAAGGTAGTCACACATTTTGTCGAAGCGATCCAATGATCTAGGATCATTGCGATCGTATTTTTGTTTCAAGCACTCAAGCAAATCACCTAAGCGGTGCGGATTGCGCTCCGATGCACAGCGGTCACTCGAAGCAGGCTGTGCTACATCGTGCTGTTTGTTGTCACACGCCGCCAATAACAACAGCAGCGTGACTGCCCATAGCATTCCTCTCTTCATCGCTATGCTTAACTTCGTCAAAGCTATCTCCCGACGTAGCGCCAATACACTGCGTTACCGTACGAAGGAGATTTAACCCTCATATCGGATACCCAGCTATCAATGGATTTCACCCCTACCCCGTACTGAAGAGCGCTAATAAATTTATTGCCATCGCCGGAAACAATGCCGACGTGGCCAAAGCTGCCAGGATTGTTGAACGCTACAACGTCACCTGCTTGCGGAGCACTGACCTGCACCCATCCTGCATTTGCGAGATCATTGGCACGCGCCTGATTCGGGCTGGCCCATTCATTTGCGGTGATGGGAGCATAATGCATCCCTTGTGACGTGGGCACGGGTATGCCTTGGAGACCAGCCATGTAGGCGACAAATATATTGCATTTATTGTCATTGATTCCTGAAGAAGCAACGTCAAGCGTTGTCCAACTTTTGACATAGGACGGGTACGCATTCGCCTTGGAAAAATCCGGGTCGCCCGGCCATGCGCTCGTCTGCTGCAGCATACCATTCACGAGCGGCGACTGAGAAGGCGCGAAGAGTGACTTCACCCATTTCTCCACATCGTTCGCTTCCTGCTTGAGGATAGTCAAGCCTCTATTAATCGGGTCGGCCACGTTCTCAAACAGACTCGATCCAACAGTTGAAGATGTGTTTGATGATCTCGGCGCCGCCTGCGCATCCGAAATGCCCAACATGGCCAGCATTCCCCTACCGAGCCCACTAGTGACCTCATCCAACAGTGTAGAACTACTCGTACTTGCAGCAACACCCCCCGTCGTCGGCTCAGCAAGCGCAGTTCTTGGAATCGGCTCCTCATTCGGAAGCCCGTAGGTTGTTGCCGGCACAGTATTCTGGAAATACGCATCCGCAGCGGAAACAGGCGCCGGATTGTTGCGGCGGAATGCATTGTTCGGATCGGAAAGCGCTCTGTCGAGCGAAGCATTCATCCGCGCATTCACTTCCCTCTCAATATTCGCGTTGTACTTCGCCTGATCCACAATCGCATTACCAATCGCATTGCCAAACCCATCCGCCGCCACCTGCTCCCAGTTCATCTTGCCGCTCTTGTTCATGGCAATGGTGATTTCCTGGCGCACGGCGCTCTTGGTGAGTTCCGAGCCGACACTGCGGGCGAAATTCCCCCACTCGAAGTTGCGCCCGTCGAGTGAGGGGTTTATGCCCTTCAGTGCCCCGCTGTCCGGTGTCGGTTTAAGATCGAAGGCACTGTCGATGCCGTAACTCGCCGCCGCACTGACTGCACCGATCGCCACACCCGTCCAGCTGAACTTCTTCTGCTGGCCGACGAGCATGTTGGCGCCCTGGCTGACGACGTTATTGACCGCACCACCAATGATGGCTTGACCGAGCTGTGTGCTACCACCTATACCTGAGGTCGCGCCACCGATCCCACTGGTGACCGCCGACAAAGCGCCGCTGGCGCCGAAGCCAGCCGTGAGCCCACTTACGGCCACTGCGCCCCAGGAGAATTTCTGCACGTTCCCGGTTGCCATACCGCTCAATTGGCTGGCGATGCTGCCTAGCGCACCAGCAGCAGCACCGATCGCTAATCCCATACCGAGTGACAGACCAGCGGTCCCGGCCAAGACGCTCGCACCGAGTGCCATGATGGCGCTAAAGCCAGTAGCAGTAGCTGCGGCAGTAGCTGCGGCAGTTCCAGCTGCTATTCCAGCGGCCGCCGGCCCTAACGCCGCCAGCGCTGCCCCCGCCGTAAATATCGTCACCACAATCGCCACCACGATCATGATGATCATGCCGATGATGCCGCAACCTCCGCCATGATGCTGCGGCGGCGGCGGTGGATCGGCCATATTCGGCGTGGTGTCGCCGATGATGTCGCCCGGGCTGTACGGCTTGAACGTCGTCGAGTCGTTGTGGACGTTGGTGATCTGGTTCGGGATCTTGAGCATCTGACCGGCGGTCAGAACGCTGCCGGCGTTGAGGCCATTGGCATCCGCAATCAGGTACCAGAGCTTGGCATCACCATACACAGCCAACGCCACACCTTGCAGGGTGTCGCCGATATTCACCGTGTACTGGCTGGGGGTGGTGGCCGGGTAGTTGTCCGACACCGGGGTGTAGTTGTAGTCGAAGTTGGCGCCGGTGAGATTGCCGCTGGAACCGATCGGCTGGCCGTTGGCGTAGTAATAGTATTGCTTGGCTCCGGAGGAGTCAGTTTTTTGCAGGATCTCGCCCTGCAAGTTATTGATGAAGGTGCGGGTATTGCTGGCGTTGGTGCGATCGGTCACCTTCGCCAAGTTGCCGTTCACGTCGTAGATGAAATTGGTCTGGCCGGACTGGAAAAAGGTGGAGCCGCCGGTGACGTAGTCTTCCTTGTAGTTCTCGAATGCACGATAGACCGACGTGTAGGTGTTGGTATAACCCGGTGTTTGCACCTGATAGGTTAGCGGCCGACCATCGGGCGCGTAGGCACCGGCCATGGAGCGATCGATGGTGTTGACCCAGCCGCCGGAAGCATTGTAGTTCGCCTGCGTGAGCAACCAGCCGTTGCTGTTGTAGGTGCTGTTCTGGGTGCTGCTGACCGTACCCGGGGCACTGTAGGTGACATATTTCGTAACCCGTCCGTCCGCATCGTAAAACCGCATGCTGGTGTACAGCGGGCTTTGGGTAGCCGGATCAACCCGATAG
>Ga0315281_10010169_pt1 | contig 12981 bp, 10 predicted proteins | sample YL17G07_0_MG_FD_204540 | JGI IMG/M metagenome (GOLD analysis project Ga0315281, IMG submission 204540) | Sediment microbial communities from Yellowstone Lake, YNP, Wyoming, USA - YL17G07_0 | ecosystem: Environmental > Aquatic > Freshwater > Lake > Sediment | place: USA: Wyoming | collected... | reverse complement strand
TCTTATCGTTCTTGCCTGATCGGCAATTGCACGAGTTATGGCCTGCCTTATCCACCAGGTCGCATAGGTTGAAAATTTATATCCTTTGCGCCAGTCGTACTTTTCAACGGCACGAATTAATCCCTGGTTTCCTTCCTGAATTAAGTCTAAAAGAGAAAGCCCACGCCCTATATATTTTTTGGCAATTGAAACCACCAAACGTAAATTTGATTCGGTTAGTTTATCTTTGGCACGCCGCTCTGACTTTTCATATCTTTTAGCTAATTCAACCTCTTCTTCCGCATCTAAAAGTGCCACTTTTCCAATTTCTCTTAAATACTGTCTGACCGGATCGGTGCTTTCGCTTTCATCAAGTTTGGATAAAATTTCAATTTCTCTATCTAGTTTTTCTTTAGCCTTTTCATCCGATTCAATTTCTCCCGGAGTGACAGATTCAAAAACATCAACAGATTCCGCTAAAAGCTTCTCGTATAACTCATCGAGTTCTTCAATTCTTTCTTCGGCATCAGGAAAAGCTTCCAGAATATCATCCTGGGTTAAAAACCCTTGATCCCGCCCTTTCTTAATAAGATTGACTACCGCATTTCTAATCATGTTTATGCCTAACCACAAAATAACTGAAGATTGATATTAACTAATCTTCATCAAGAATTATACCCTGACCAACCTTTTCTTCAAGGCTATGAAGTTTTTCGGTCAGTTTATTAAATTCTTCTTTTGCTTTTAATAGCTTTTTCTTTTCTTTTTTTACTTCAAATTCCCGAATTTTATTGGTTAAATTAACCAATCCCTCCTTTACCTCAAAAACTTTTAACTCATACTTAACTATCGTAGTTTCCGTTTGGGCATAAGATTCATCCTCCAATTCCGTCTCTTCGGTTAATACTAATTCTGCAAATCCATTAAATAACTCCTTCGGCAATTTGTCGGCAAATTTAGAAACATCAAATTTTTTGTGTTTCTTTGAGTAAACCAGATATTCTTCCAAAATCTTTTTTGCAAGTGAAGTTTTAATTAATGCAGCAATATTTTTCTCCGTTAATTGTTGAGGATTATAACGAAACATTAAAGAAAGCAGTCTTTCCTCCAGCAATTCCTGTCTTCCTTTTATCTCCTCTTTTTCTTTTAATAACCCCTTATCTTTATTTACCTCTTCTTTGCCTCCAACAGATGAAACCTGCTGTATAACAGCTTCTTCCGAAACTTCCAATTTTTTCGCGACTCGACCAATATAGTGGGCTTGCACAATTTTATCTGTTATTAAAGATAATATCGGAACAACCTCTTTACTAATCTTTGCTTTTCCTGTTCCTGATACCGCATTGTATCTTTTAAAAACAGAGCCCAGCAAAAAATCCCAGATTCCAAGTGATCCAATTAACGACTTTTTATACTCCTCCGGGTTTTTTCTTGCTGCCTCATCGGGATCCTTGTAATCCTTTAGGGTGGCTACTCTTACCTCAAGTCCCTGATCCTGAGCAACCAAGACCCCCTTTCTTGCCGCCGCATCCCCCGCAATATCAGAATCCAGAGCCAATATCGCTTTTTTGCAAAATCTCGAAAGAAGTCTCACTTGATCTTCGGTTAATGCGGAGCCTTTTATGGCCACCACATTTTTAATACCCGCCTGCCAAGAGGAAATTGCATCTAATTCACCCTCCACCACAATTGCCGTCTCTTTCTTTTTGATATCCGATTTTGTCAGATTCAGTCCATACAAGAGACCGCCCTTGTGATAAATGGGAGTTTCCGGGGTATTTATGTATTTTGCCATTTCCTTTTCTCTTGGGCCGGGCATCAGCCTTCCTGCAAACCCCACAATATTTCCACGATGGTTATAAAGAGGAAAAATTACTCTTCCACGAAACCTATCAATAAAGAGTTCACCTTTGGGGTAGCCTATTCCGGATCTTTCAACATCTTTTGGATGAAATTTCTTTTTGTCTATCAAAAATTTCTTTAATACCACCGGATTATCGGGAGAAAAACCCAATTGAAATTCTTTGATTGTTGAAAGTTTTAAACCCCTGTCTTTTATCAAATAGTCAAGCGCCGACTTTCCTATCTTGTGATTTAGCAAAAAGTACTGGTAAAACCTTCCGGCAAAAGTATTAATAGCTAAAAGTTTTTCTTTTTCTCCCGTGTCCCTTCCGCTTATTGGAGTCAGTTTTACTCCAGCCCTTTCTGCCAAAAATTTCAAGGCCTCAACAAATTCCATGCCCTCATATTTTTCCAAAAATGCAAAGGCATCACCAGCTTCACCACAACCAAAACATTTAAATATCTGGAGCTCGGGCGAAACTATGAATGAAGGAGTTTTTTCGCCATGAAAGGGGCAAGTTGCCTTATAATTTCTCCCTGCTTTTTTTAACTGGATATACTCTCCAATTAATGCAACTATATCGGTTTTTTGCTTGATTTCTTCAACCTGGTTTTCCGGCATTCTGCTTCGATTTTAGCACCACCCGAAGAAAAACTGAAATCACAATTCGAAATCTAAAATTAATGGAAGGTGGTCGGAAACTTTAATATTAGGAACGGAAAAACTTTTTACTTTTACCTCAGGAGAAACAAAAACATAATCTGCAAAATATTGGACATCTTTCTTTGCAAACTGCCTGTGATTAAGCTTACCCCTTGTATCTTTGATATTAAATTCCTTTATCAGATCTTTATACCCAGCATCTTCAAACATCTTTATGCTTTTGGTTTGAGGCATTAAATTAAAATCGCCACCAATAATTTTAGACGGGTTCCCTCCAAAAAAGTCCAATATTATTTTTGACTGTTTCAAACGCTTGGTTGTATCAAGCTTATCATCCGGGTGGCATGCCATACCGTGGATGTTCCCGACCATAAAAAAATGGTTGTCAGCTATAAGTTCTGCAAACTGTAAAAAACCAACATCTTCACCAGTATTTCTGTAAATAGATACCTTTCCACGAGAGCCGATGTCTACTCCTTTTTTTACAAAAATCGCTTGCCCATACACTATCCCATTTGTTGTATTCTTCACACCTCGTTCATAAATTCCTCCATGATTGGTTAAAATACTGGACAGTTTTGAAAACAAATCCGGAGAAACTTCCTGAAAGCAGTAAATATCTGTATTTGAGGAGTAATTCTTTACAAACTTTTCAAACCCCGCGGCTTTACCCTGCCAAATATTTAGAAAGATTATTTTCATATTTCTCTCAACAACTTATATTCCGGCTCCATCAAATGTTAGGTTTTGTGAATCAAAATTAACGTTCTTGCGCTGCGGAGGAGGTGGGATTCGAACCCACGCGTGCTTGCGCACACGCGCTTTCCAAGCGCGCGGAATAAACCACTATCCGACTCCTCCCCACAAAACTTGATAAATTATAACAAACTATCCTGTATCCCCAATTTTAATAGCTCATTTGCTTTTTTTACCATTCCTTTATCGTCCTTAAAGGTAAGAATTTTATTGGCTTTCTCAAAAGGAAAAAATTTGGCTTCATCGACTTCATTATCATGGCCATCTTTCGTAATTTTAGTGTATTTCATTAAGAAATAAGCAACCGACTTAAATATTTTTTTTCCTTCCCACACAAAAAAATACCTTGAGTCACCCAGTTTTTCTACAATTTTAGCTTCAACCCCACCCTCTTCTTTGACCTCTCTTAGCGCCGTTTGTTTTGAACTTTCCCCATTTTTAATTAACCCTTTAGGTAGTTGCCACCTATTTATACCAGCGGGCTTTATTAATAGAAATTGATTTTTTTTGCCCACATTCCTAAAGACAACTCCCCCAGCGGAATAGGATTTTTCAAATGTTGGGGGGTTTTTGTCCTCTTTCAGTGAAGATCTTACTTTTTCTATTTTTTCTTTTTTCTTTCCCTTTCCCATTTTTTAAGTAAGGCTTCTCCCTCTTTTAAAACACCCCTTTCTCTTTTTAAAGATACTGCTTTGAAGGCCTTTTGATAATCCAACCAACGATATTTTTCAAACCCCAAAACCTCCCCGGCAGACTTGAGCACGAGGAGGTAATAATATATCCTTTTATTAACTGCCTTTCCATTTACGACAACAATACTGTTAACCCTTCCCACCTCCTCTAAAACTCTGGTATTCATTCCGCCCTGTTCTCCGGACATTCTAATTGCCGCCCGCACGGAGGACTCACCCCTTCGTACGGTTACTTTTGGAATTTCCCAACCGGCCTCTTCCATCCCGACAAGCCAATAGAATCTCTTACCTCGGCTCTCTTTATATATTAGGGCGCCCCCAATCGAAATCATATTGTTTTTCTTTGTCATAATTTTTGCTGTGTGTCCAGAGAGAATCGAACTCTCAGTCTTCGGATCCGGAATCCGACGTTCTATCCGTTGAACCATGGACACTTGCCCTGCTCTGATACTATCGCAAGCGGTGGGAGCGAGATTCGAACTCGCGCATCGGTCACCCGATATAGTTTTCGAAACTATCCCGTTTGTCCACTCCGGCACCCCACCTTATTTTTGTGCAAACAAAGGGAGTTAACAATCCCCAGCTAGCACAATTGGCTATTCTCTCATAATTTTGTGTCCCTGGCCAGAATCGAACTGGCATCAGAAGCTCCGCAAGCTCCTACTTTATCCGTTAAGCTACAGGGACATTCTTAAATAGGCTCCGAGAAAACCTGTTTATTTACTTGGCAGCCTTTTTGAAAACCAACCAGCGGCTTTATCTAATACTGAGGGAGAAACTTCTTCTTCAAGTAGATATGAAGAGAGTGCCTTTTTTATTTCTTCTTTAACTTCTGCCCTCACCACAAACTCCATTCTCCCGGGAAAATTAGCTGTTTCAACTATCAAAAGTTCGCAATCTAATCTTGTTGAAAACCAAAACCTACCCAAATAAGCCCACTCTACTTTTTTACCCGCCATAGCAATTCCCTTAGTCGTGATTTTATATTCTACCTCCTCCGGCGAGATTGTACTCATAATAAAAAACAGAAATAAAAGGGCAATTAGTAAGATTGCAGGCATCCATCCTTCCGCGACAAACAGGATTAAACTTACCATTCCCACAATTGCAATAAGTTTTATATAAAATTCTCTACTTCTTCTTTTAAAGGGCCTTGCCGGGCTTTTCCAGACAACCAAATCTCTTTCGGGCTCACGCCTAATAACCACCGGCTTAACCTCTACTGATTCCTCTTTTGGCGCAGACGTTTCCGGAGCAGGGTTCATTCTAGCTATATTATAACAGCATTCATAAACAGCCCGCAATTTTCGATGAAGACCCAAGCTTCACCTATTACTGGGATACCCAGCCTGCCAACAGGCGGGGTTAGAACCTAATATCGCATTTTTTTTGGCATTAACGACACCCTGCGCGAGGAATACCGCATCCAGTATTAAATTTAGTTCCAAACCATATATTTGGTATAATTAGCGGGTTCATTTTGGAGGTGTCGCCTAGTGGTCGATGGCAGAGGTTTGCTAAACCTCGACTCGTAAGGGTCACGTGAGTTCGAATCTCACCGCCTCCGCACACAGAAGTGGTATACTGGTTAAGTGATTGAGAAATATAAAAGGAACCCTAACACAAAGTGTGTAATTTGTGGCAAAGCCGTTTATAAAAGACCATCTCAAATTCTAATAAACAAGGGATGTGTTTATTGTAGTATGGCATGCTACGGCATTTCTTGTAGAAAAGAAACGCCTTGTGTAGTTTGTGGAAAACCAATTCTTGCCGGATTAAATAAAAAAACCTGCAGTAGAAGTTGTGCAAACAGACACAGAGAAGGTATTAAATACAAACTTAATCAGCCCAGAAGCAAAGTAAGGGCGCATAAGGCCCTAAAGATACGATTATTAAAAATCAGAGGAAAAAAATGCGAAAAGTGTGGTTACAATAAACATGAAGTTTTACAGATTCATCATAAGGACAGGAATAGGTCTAATAATGAAATCGAGAACTTGGAGTTGATCTGCCCAAATTGTCATTTTGAGGAGTATTACTTAGAAAAAAGTTGGTTAAAGGCAGAGTTAAGCCAGGGTGAGGTCGCATAGCGGACTAGTGCAGAAGACTTGAAATCTTCCGTAGCCATTTATGGTTACCGTGGGTTCGAATCCCACCCTCACCGCACTTCGACAATTCATTCGACAATGGGCTCATCACAAATTGCTCGGTGCTTCACAGACCACATATGAAAATTAAATAAAGCTATGAATAAAAAACGAAAAATTAACGTTGCAATATTGTTCGGCGGAAAGTCCGCTGAACACGAAGTCTCCTTGCAGTCAGCAAAAAATGTAGTTGAGGCGATTGATAAAGAAAAATACAACCCAATTTTAATTGGAATCGATAAACACGGTAAGTGGTTTTTAATTGACCGTTCTCGTTTTTTTCAAAATTCGGGAAGTCCAAAGCTAATAAAGCTAAATAAATCAAGTGATAGCGTTGCTTTAGTTCCACAAAGCAGAGGCAAAATTACCAATTTTTCAAATCCGGAAAACAAAAGGGCTATTGATGTTGTTTTCCCGATTTTGCATGGACCCTATGGCGAGGACGGAACAGTGCAAGGATTATTGAAATTAGCAAATGTTCCATTTGTCGGCGCTGGCGTTTTAGGCTCAGCTGTAGGCATGGACAAGGATGTAATGAAAAGATTATTAAAAGATGCAAATATACCAATAGTAAAATTTTTAGTTTTTAAAGACTGCGACATAATAAATTTTGAGGGAGTGGTTTCAAGGCTCGGTTTGCCTTTCTTTATCAAGCCGGCAAATCTTGGTTCATCAATTGGTATTAACAAAGTGAAAGGTAAAAAAGATTTCAAAAAAGCTGTAACAGAAGCTTTTCAATATGACGGAAAAATTTTAATTGAAGAGTATATCAAAGGACGAGAAATAGAATGTTCAGTTTTGGGAAATGATAACCCCATAGCTTCTGTCCCTGGCGAAGTGATCTCAAATCATGAATTTTATTCTTATGAAGCAAAGTATATTGATGAAAAAGGAGTAATTTTGGAAATTCCTGCAAAAATTTCAAACAAAGTAACAAAAGAGGTTCAAAAATTAGCAATAAAAACATTTAAAATTCTGTCCTGTGAAGGATTAGGGAGGGTTGATTTTTTTCTTAAAGATAATAATGAAATAATTGTTAGCGAGATAAACACTATCCCAGGATTTACAAAAATTAGTATGTATCCAAAGCTATGGGAAGCAAGTGGAATTTCATACAGCGAACTGATTGATAAACTTATCCAATTAGCGATAGAAAGATTTGACAAGGAACAAAATTTGAAGACAAACTATATTAAATAAAAAATGGGCAGGCTCGCGCTGTGGCTTGTCCCAATTTTGCGCAAGCATAGTCATCTGGCTATTGTTAACCCCCAAACATTTTCTCGGAAAAATAAGGTTAATTATATTCATCATTCAAAAGTGGTTTACAACTTGCGGTACAATTAACTATGGTGCAAGCTACAAGGTTCAAAGTACAGATAATACCATGAAAATATATAACAAGCGGGCAAAATTCGACTATAAGCTGGAAGATAAAACATACGAAGCCGGTATTTCTTTATCTGGGGGAGAGGCAAGGGCGGTCAGAACCGGACACCTTGACCTTTCCCAATCCCATTCAAGGATAATGAATGGCGAGGCGTTTTTGATCAACGCCAATATTCCAGTTCTCGGCTCAAAGCTTCAATCAACAAGAGCAAGAAGGCTTCTTTTACACAAACACGAAATTGTATCGATCCTAACAAAAATGAAACAAAGGAAATTGACTCTCGTGCCTATAAAGATGTATACTAAGGGTCGTCTAATTAAAGTCGAACTCTCTTTGGGAAAGACCAAACGCAAGTTTGAAAAGAGGGACTTAATCAAGAAAAAGGATATACAAAGGGAGATTGAACGAGAACTTAGACAAAAGTGATTATTGGGGACGATCGGTTTCGACGGATTGCACTTTTAAAAGATCGCAAGCCAAGTTTGATTTACACTTGTAAAAAGGAATCAAAAATTTTAAAGCGTCAAATCTAACGATTACGCTGTAGCTTACGCCTAAAAACGAACAGCTGCTGTTCACCAATTTGTTTCTTGTCCGAATTGGATGGGCATAAACCAGATAAGATCGGTTGTTTTTTGTTTGACTTGACAAAAACAACCTAAACAAAAAGGTCTTACCACAAATTGTGTTGTCGATAACTAAAATTTGGGGAAAATATAAAATCGACTATGCATGTAGAAATCTTTTAATTTAAGCTTTCCGGACGAGGGTTCGATTCCCTCCGTCTCCACAAACGCAGAGCAAAAGAGTGTAAATTTTTACCTCCACCGTTGAGGGTTCATTTACCTAGAGGTTCTTTAGTTCAATAGAAAATAATTTATCTCCAAGAAGTAGAATTATTTTTTTCTCCTTTTCAGATACAACCAAACCCGCTGCTTCCTTAATTTTATCCGAACTATATTGAGCTTGATACTGCCCCTCTTTGTCCATTACAACAACTCTGCTGTTACTGGGCTCCAATACATATACGTAGTTTGTCTCTTCGTTCGAATAAATTGCTGATCCGCCTGAAAGGTCAGGAAAAACCCCTGTTGCTGAAAACTTCTGTGGACTTCCTAACGTAAGTTTAGTTATCTTAAAGGGACTAAAGAGCAGCCAGTAATTTCCGTCAATTGCAACTGATTTGACCGTTGATAAATTTATATCAATTCCTGGGGCAATCCAATTCTGTTTGGTTCCAAATTTCCCGTCCAGCCCGGTATAGCGCCAAATTTTAGAAGTACCTTTTTCCAAAAGATATATATTCCCCGAATAGGCATATGGTAACACTTCTCCCTCCCAATCTTTTTCAATTACTTTTTCTTTTTTTGTACCTAATGTATAAATTCCATCAGAACCTAATCCATAAATATTATCCTCATACGCTGCAATATCGGAAACCCCCTCAATCTGGTCCGGACCGGCAACTACCTGTGTTTTCTTACTATCGATCACAATTTTAACAATTTTTTTATTTTCTTTATCGAAAACATAAAGCATGTTTGATGAAGCAATTAACTTTTCTCCCTTAAAACCACTGGAAAGAAGGGATAAATCCATAAACAATTCCGGATCACTTTTATACACCCCCAAAATTGAACCCTCAAGTTTATTTAGTTTCTCCTGAAGTCCAGTTATCTCTTTATCTGAAAATTTCTCTGCCAAAAGTCCATCAATAATGTTTTTGCTATTAATAAAAAGTTCACGGGATTGTTTTGCGTCAACATTAATAAGGCTATTTGCCCTGTCAAAATCATCTTTCGCCTCACCGAGTCTACTCTCGTATCTTGCTCTGTATTTTTTTGCCTCCTTCTGTTTAATCCCAAAGCCAATACTCACAATGAGAAGAATCAATAAGGCCGCCCCAACAGAAAAAGTAGTTTTTCTCCCCTTACCCAAACCCTCATCAAAGCTTTTTCCTTTCACAAAAATCTTACGCTCGGGAAATCTCTTATTAAAAAGTGTTGTAAATTTTCCTGAGCCACTGGTAAATATGCCTCTAAATCTATCTTCCCATCTTCCGAAAGGTTTCTTGCCAGCAGCACTTAATAAATCTCCCCCAACGGTTTCAAAAACCGCTTCTTTAACAAACTTCACAATAATAACTCCCGCCTTTTCAGTATTTGAATTGGAATGGATAGTCGGAGCTAAATATTCCATGGAAGACTCTAAATTAGGACCTTCTAAAGATGCCTTTAAAACGCCGGCCGGTAAGATATCAAAAAACAATTTCGTCCCTAAAATTAATACATCCCCCTCTTTGGGGTACCCCGAGGCAGAAACCACAGTTTGACCCTCACTTTCCAAAATTTTGGCGATATTTCCTTCCCGGTATATACTTACTCCCGCCCCACCGCCGGCTGATGAATAGACAACATTTTCCAATATAGAAATTGCTGCAATCTCAACATTCCCCCAGGACTGAACAAACTCATCAATTACTTTTTGCAGGGAACTTTTCAAAGCAACAAACGCCGTTGACTCTATATTTCCAAAATATTCCTCATGAAGTCTCGCTATAAGTTCCCGACCGGCAATCACGCTATCCACACCGTCTTCTTTTCTAGAAGTCGTAACCACGGCAAAAAGCCGTCCACGCTTGGCCAATTTATCCTCGTCTTCCGGTTTAAATTCATGGGCCTGCGTCCAGCCAGCAGGGCCGGGGTTCCCTGTTAATTTAACTGAAGTAATATTCAGCTTCACAATATAATTATCGCCAGAACAAATATTCCTATAGCAAAAAGTAAATGCGCCCAGGCAATCATTTTTATCGGAATCTCAAACCCTATGGAAATAGTGTTTATCATCAAATTGACCTGTTTAATAATAACAACGGCGAATACAAAATAAATCGCAATCGCAACTAAAACAAACACTTTGGCAATAAACCAAAGGGATGTACCAACAATGGGTATCGCTTCCATATTACCTAACTCTCCCTTCCAATTTTTCCTGCTCTTCCTCAACCCCAAGCTCCCTTAATATCTTAGCAACTTTATCCGGATTGGGAACGTCGGTAAACTCAATTCTTGGCACTTCACCGGCAGTTTGGATAAACACATCACCATAGTTAAAAATTGTTCTTATTACTCCGCTCATACGAACCGTTACATCCTGTATTTGATCAATATCTGCCTCGTTAATTTCTCTATAAACAAGATTAATAAAATCAACGTCAAAAATTCTTTCATCGGTAATTAAGCAGACGCTAAAAAACCAGTCCAGAAAAGATTCAAGGGCAACGGCTAGCGTCAACATATACCACATAGCAACCGCAATAAACTGAAACCTATCCGGTAAGAAATCTAGTATGGGAAATGCCTTTAGAACCGTAGGCGCAAAAAGAAAAAGAGCAACAATTAATATCCATTTAAGATTAGTTATTGGGTGTTTTCTTAAAAACAATACAATCCTCTCATCGGAGTCTTTCGCAACAAACTTAACATTTTCGGGGAAATAGCAAAAAGAAGAAAGGGGGTTATAGGACTGACCCTGTGAGTGGTAAATATATGGAGGTTTATCTTTAGAATCTAAAATGTCTTTGACCGACAGTTCTTTGCTGGGCTTTGCAGAAACTTCTATCCTTGCCTTTTTCTGCCCTTTTTTCTCTTTATCTTTCCGAGCTACAAATATATCAGGCATTCCGGAATGATTATACCATTTTACAGCTTTTCTATATTGAAAAGGGAACTTTTAATTCCAATATAGCCCGGCGCACGAAGGTTGAAAGCCTTTTTAAGTTGATCCCCGGGAATCGTAACTGGGCCATTATTTGTTGAAAAAGTTACGCTAATTGTTGAACCGTCGTTTCCATAAATCACAGAGACACCTGAAACAGAGTTATATCCCCCAATGGCCGTAAGTTGTGAAATTAAATAAGGGTTTCCGCCCCAGCAAGAGCCAACGGGTGAAACACGGGATATATCTCCTCCTCCTTGATACAAAACTTTCCATGCGTTTAAAATATCAGCCATTTCTTCGCCCGATAACCAGGGATTCCCTCTCCCGCAAGTTGTGCCACTTCTTGCCTTATACCAGCCCTTATAAAACCAGGGAGAGGCGGAAATTTTCTCATACGCTGTATCCGGCCAATTTCCCGAAGCATCTTTAATCCCGCTCCAACCCCATTGCGAAATTGTATAACCGCCGGTACTAGCAGAATAATAAGCGGGGGCGGGACTTCCTCCTTTTAACAAAACCCAACCTCTTGTCGCCTGTACCGCTTCCTTCCACTTTCCGCTTTTTAATTGTGGTTTATAAACTTGACACGATTCGCTTGCACAAATTGTTCCGGCACCGTTATTTGTTGCATACAAGGCGTAACTCCTCGCGGCAACAGCCTGTGCTTTTAGGGCTTCAAACCCTCCGTTGTCCCCCCAACTTTCAGGGACTTCATAGATTCCCAGTAGGTAATTGTCCTCAAAAGCGATTCTTCCATAGCCAGTAACTCCTATTGTGGAGGGGGAGGCATAATCTTTCTTTAATTCTGATCCTTGATAATATGCAGAGAGAATTGTTTCTGCCGACTGCCCGGATTTGCTTCTTCCGTACGCCCCATACTGGCTCATCCCGGTTCTATGAGGTGCACCGAAAGAAAAGGCGGCAAAGGCGGGACGAAAACCTGGATCGCAATAGTTTGAAGTTCCAGGAGCCCCTGAACACGGTTCCAAAGTCGGTGGTGTATCACCAACAGAAGTTTGAAAACCTCCGGCTTTTAAGGCAGCAAGTTCATTCTGGCGGGAAGACAAGGAGGATAAATAGGATTCAACCTTATTCACTTCCGCCGATAAAAACTTCTCTTTCTCCGACGTTTGTTTTTCAATCGATGCTAAATTTAATTTATTCTTATTTAGATTTTCTTTATCATTTTTAAGTTTCAAAAGATCCTGGCCATATTTTTCCATCACCTTGCGGTCTTCATCGGCTACTTTTTGTCTAAAAATTATTTCGCGGAATGCCTGCGAGGCATCGGTTGATGAAAGAAAAGGTAGTATAGGATCGTAAAGTCTTAGAAATTTGTAATGGCTTTGCGTTTTTTCTTCAAAAATTCTGCTGGCATATGCCAAATCTTCCTCACGCCCCGCAATATTTGCTTCCACTTTTTTAAGTTCCAAGGATAATGAGGAAATTCTTTTTCCCAAATCCGCCATCTGTTTTCTTAAACTTGCCAAATCCTGTTTATTTTTCTCCTGCGCGGGGGATAGTGCATCAATTTCCCTTTGAATTTGTGCAATTTGACAATCAATGTCGCTTCCACAGTCTTGAGCGGAAACAAAGGCAAAAGGTAAAAAGGAAAAAATAAAAAGTATGAGTACAAAAGACCAAAGGGCAACAAATATATATTCCCACATATTTCGTTTTTCGCTCTTAGTTTTTCGCTTAAATCGCATCGTAATTCATTATAGCAACCCATCCTTTAATAGTAACCTCCATATATGTTAAACTTCAAAGGATTATCAAAAATGAAAAAGT
>Ga0315281_10010168_pt1 | contig 12981 bp, 20 predicted proteins | sample YL17G07_0_MG_FD_204540 | JGI IMG/M metagenome (GOLD analysis project Ga0315281, IMG submission 204540) | Sediment microbial communities from Yellowstone Lake, YNP, Wyoming, USA - YL17G07_0 | ecosystem: Environmental > Aquatic > Freshwater > Lake > Sediment | place: USA: Wyoming | collected... | reverse complement strand
CAACAACTTAGCGCAAACGCTCTTCCCCACAGACTGCGCCCCAATCAAAATATTAATATCTCTAACTTCCATATCAATATTTTTTAAACCAAGAAAATTCTCAATTATCAGTCTTTCACTCATGATGGGTTACTTTAACATAAAATAGGAGAGTTATAACGATTTATATATACCGCCTCTATACCCTATTTTACGAACTACTATTTTTTGAGATTTATAATTTAACTCGAAAATAAGGCGAATATCTCCAACACGCAATCGCATACAACTTTCATTGTCTCCAGATAGATGTTGAATGTCAAGCCCCTCAAACAGTGACGCTCCATTATTAAGGCGGTCTAAAATGGTATTAATAGGTTGTTTACATCTTTGCTGTATATCAATGGCTTGCTTATTAAGAAATTTATCTGCTTGTTTATTCCATTGTATTTTTTCATTACTTATTGAATCATCCTTATTTTCATCAATCCATGATATATGAGAATTAATATGCTGAGCCTTACTAACATGTCTAACAGTTACAGAATTTTCAGAGATATCTTCGTCATCTTCTTCAAGAGATATCTCAATTATTGTAATTTCGTCTTTGTCCCATTTTTTATCACTTAACAGACTAATTGAAATAGAATCTGTAATATATGATAGTCCCAAAGCAATTGATATTTGACCTAAGTAATTAAATTCATATAGTCTTGAATCAGTTTCATAATTGAAATTGTAATCAATATATGGTTTATTAGAAAGTATCTTTTTCAAAAACAGCCGTGTTGGTTGGTCAACGGTGGGATCGTTTAACCATTTTTTTAATTGATAATCATGAGCTATTTCTTTAGAGTAAATATCTTTCGAAATTCTTATTGAATTAAACCCTTTTTCTTCTAAAGATTTATATGTATTAACTAAACCATACATCCAATTTTTGGATTCTAAGATATTCTCAGCCTGAACAATTGATAATTCATTAAGGTATAAATCCATTATATTCTCAGATCAGCTTTAATAACTGTTTATCCAATTCATCAAAGAAATCAAGAGGCCATTCATCTATCCGTCCATCTTTATCAATATTGAGTGGTTTAACACAATGTTTAATCATATCATCTGCTTTTTCAGCATGGAAAAACAGCAAATTAGTATCTTCTGGTTTTAATACGCCTTCTTTAACTGCAACACGCGCTCCGTTTAGTACATGATCGCTATGTGTTTCAATTATTACCTGTATGCCATTATCAGCAGCTAAAGCCAAAAGACTGCCAATTTGCGCCTGACCTTTTGGATGTAAATGCGCCTCTGGGTTTTCTATTATTAATAATGTGCCTGGTTCAGAACATAATATTGCAACGATTATTGGTAATACATATGTAAGTCCAAATCCAACATTCGGTAATCGAAAATTATTACTTACAAACTCTCCGCCACTGAATTGAAAAAATCCTGAAATCAAACTCATATCATCATTGCTTCTTGTGCCGATTCGACTGCCAGGCCTTATCTCACTTAGCCACGCGTTTACTTGTTCATAAAGAGTTAATCCATTAGTTTGAGGATGTTTGAGTTTCTTTATTGGAATATCTTTTTTACCATATATTTCAAGATATTGAAATACAAACTCTCCTTTGATTCCAATTTGATTTTCATTTATAACCTTATGAGTGGAGATTTCATAGTATGCTCTAGGCTCAAGCCGCCCAGCAGTTAAAAAATGGAATTTATTGTTAAACAATGACACCAAAGAAATATTAGCAAGATTAGGTTGATTTATTATGGTTAAATGATCAAGCTTAGAATCTGCATTTAATATCCATTGAGTATCCATGCCATTATTGGTCTGTAATCCAATAGCTATCTCTCGATTTTTAGCGTATTGAAATAATAAATCTTTTGCATTACCGATTTGAACTGATTCACCATTTAATACAAGTTTATTTAAGAAGTTTTCATAATAACTTTGCCTTAATAAAAGTAACGCCTGAATGACAGTAGATTTGCCCATCCCGTTTAAACCTGTGAATAGATTAAAAGGAACAAGTTTTATTGTTTCATCTTCAAAACACTTAAAATTCTTTAACTTAATCTCTGTAAGCATTATATTAATCCTGTTATGAGTTCTCTGATTTTATCGAAACGTGTTTTCACAGATTGAGGATCCCCTGTACCAGCAGTTATTGATCTTTCAAATTCTTTTGTCTTCATTAATTCAATAAAGGCTTTTTTAACTGATTCCTTATTAGAAATAAGTGTTCTAATATTTTCAACTGTCAATTTAGCAAGATTTACCGACCATGCCTCAAAAAGGGCTTTATTTAAAGGTTTTCTTTGTGCTCCATATTCATATCTCTTTCTAAAGGCATCAATATCAAAAATCTCAACAGATGCCTTCATTGCCTTAATAAAATCTTTTTTAATCTGTTCTCTTTCAATTTCTTGTTTCATAGCCAAACTTCCCATTGCTTGATTGAGAAAAGTATCAAGATCAGGCTTATATTCATAATAACCATTGTAGAAACCAACAAATCTAGTTACAAAATCCCTATCCTCCATCCTCTTCTTCCCACGTAGTAAATTACAAGTAGCCGTATGGAACTCTTCTATTTCTGAAAGTTCTCTTATAAAATCAGCAGGTATCCCTTGATTAAGGGCATGTCTGATTTCTTGGGATTGTAATACTAAACCACCAGTATTAATACGTTTAAATATATTATATTTAACATTTGGCGGTGTTCCTGGATTTATGATATATGCAGTTATTTGTGTTTCTTCTATTCTTGTATGCAAATGAGACAGTTCATCAAAGCCTTTTCCGTTATATTGCTTAAGGTATTCAAGATCTATTAGTTTAAGAGATTTATCAATGACAAAATTTTTTAATGAATATAGACGTTGAAGCCCATCAACTACAAGCCAATTACTATCATTTGTACCATCAAAATAAAATGCTGGAAGAGGTATTTTCACTAATAATGATTCAATTAAACGGCTTTGAGCCTTAGTATCCCATAAATCTCCCATTCGTTGAAATTCAGTGTTTAAATCTATTCTCATAGGGTCGCTTTTCATACGTTTGATTAGTAAATCAATTGTCAGTGTTTTTTGGATTATATCAATCTTAGTAGGGTCAAAAGGTTTATCAATATATGTTGGAGAAGATTCGTCTATTTTTTCAATACCAGCTTGAGATGGTATTTCTTTAATTTCATGACTACTTATGTCTTGGTTACTCACAGTTTAGCGCCTCCGATAATCAAACAAATGTATCCTTATGAATTTATATCTTAGGCAATGTTTATAATTTTTGTCAATAAGCGATTGAGATTCGAAAAATAATATAGACGAAGGTTTAGGCTATATAAAAATTAAACGCTTTGAATCTCTTGTATAGTATCGGTTTCTATAACCATTAGCGTTGCTTTATAGGTATCTTGAAAATATCTTTGCATAAATTGCAAGGCAGGTGGTTTTGATGGATATTTTGACATCACAATATAAATATTTTTTTCACGTATATAACAGTCTTTTGCTATTTGTTTAATACTTCTTTCAATCTGTTCATAGGCATGTTTTAAGTCTGAGCCTTTTAGCTCAACAAAAAATTCCTTATCATCAGGTCTTATTAAAAGCCAGTCACATCTAATTCCTTGAGTTATTGCGCAGCCATCAACAGTTACTTTTCTAATATCTTCTTTGTTTTTATTTATAAATGTGATATTACTTCTATTTTCACTAAGATTTATCTCTACATCCGTAATAATCTTTTCACATTTTTTGGATATCTCCTGTTCATTTATACTCCATATCAAGGAGTCTATCAAACTCAGAGCCAAGAACGTTTGAAACTTCATCAATATTTTTAGCATTAATGATTTGATATTTATTATCAAGCAGATTAATTAATTTCCCATCTTCAAGGCCATAAGCACTAACCTTTTCTGGATCAATTATCTGCTCTTTTGGGACAATTTTATAGAGTTTAGCCAATTTCTCAGGCGGGAGTTTCTTTTGTAGAATCCCTGCTTGTATCAGATTGTTCAAAGATGTGAGGATATATGGGCTATGGGTTGTGATGAAAAATTGTAAAGGTGATTTAGAAAGATTATAAGCATAGGCAATAAGTTCAACTATGAGTTTCTGGGAGGTTGGAAACACATGAGCCTCTGGTTCTTCTATATAAATTGTGTAACTATTGGTTATAAGACCTTTGATAAAACAATCAAGGATAATTGTTAATGGCAGGATTTCTTGTTGACCTGATGAGGCATTTACTATATTTATTCTTCGACCATCATTTAGATTTATGAAGTCTTCATCTTTCACTCTAACGAAAGAACCACTTAGGAGTTGATGTTTAAGTTTATCTATTTTATTATATACCCTATTTCGCTTACCATAATCACTATATATATAATTCTTAATCATTTCATAAGAAGAGCCAAAATTTATTAAAATTAGATCAAGTTGTTCATTATATGAAATAAATGTAAATATGTTTTTATGAATATAAGAATATATTGATCGTTCTGCAGGAATAAAAATCTGTGTAAATCCTGCAGAATAGCCTAATGTCGAGTTAAATTCATTAGTTTTTTTTGCCTATCTAAAGCGTATTTAGGAGTATGTTTTATTAAAGATTCTATATCTGTCGTATTAAAATGATTCTTCGCTTCATTTATTATCATTTTTCTATTATTAAAAAGAATATCAGAATAAGATATAATTATGCTATTATTTTCCTCAACATTTTTCTTAATCTCTATGTAATCCTGTCCTATTTCATATCTAATAATAAACTGTGATGTACCTAAAAATTGTCTGTGAAAATATTTATAAAATCTTTCAATTAATATTTTGTTTAATTTTTTCTTTGTTATTGCATCTTCTTCCGGATTAGCAAATTCTGTAACAATCTCCTTAAAATAATACAACAACTTAGCGCAAACGCTCTTCCCCACAGACTGCGCCCCAATCAAAATATTAATATCTCTAACTTCCATATCAATATTTTTTAAACCAAGAAAATTCTCAATTATCAGTCTTTCACTCATGATGAGTTATTGTAGCATAAAAAATGGAGAATGTTAAAACATAACAAACCATATGATTATCTCGTAAATTCCGTAAATTCAGGTTTAGTTTTGTCAGCTGCATGTTACTAATAAATATCTCCTCTATAGCCTATAGTGAAGATTTTTAATATTTTAGAGTTTATGTCTATCTTGAAGATAAAGCGAATATCTCCAATTCGTAAACGCAAAAACCCTCTTTATCACCAGATAAACGCTTGACATCCAACACTTTAAACGGCAGTATGCCAGTATCAAGATGGTCTAATAAGATATGAATAGCCTGTTTACATCTTTTTTGAATATCCTTATCTTGGGAATTAAGGAATTTAACTGCCTTATTTCTTATTTCTAATGACCAAGCCATTGTGTCATATCTATAAAATCTGTTGTTTTGTCATCAAAATCTTCATCAGAATGAGTATGGTTAATCTCTTTCATTTCGTTTTGAGAAACGTATGGGGTAAGATTTATTGAGAGACTAATAAATTCTTCTCTTATGACCTCTCTAATTAATTCCCTAAATCTTGTTTCATCTGCGGTTAATATCATACTTAATCTCCTGATGATTTTCATGTATTTGGTTATAATTTATTACCTCAAACAAAACAAACCATATTCCTGCCGCTGTCCTTTGCCTTATACAGCTTAGCGTCTGCGCGTTGCATGAAGTCTTCAATGGATTCCTTAGGCTCTCTGGAGGCAATGCCTGCGCTGATGGTTATCTTCCTTCCTTTTAAATCATCTCCAAAATCAAGGGCAGACACGGCAATTCTGATTCTTTCGGCAAATTCAAAGGCGTTTTTACTGTCTGCAGAGAGTAAAAATAATGCAAATTCCTCTCCCCCAAATCTTACTGGCAGGTCATATTTCCTTGATTTCTCTAAGATCACTCCTGCTACCCTTTTCAGAACCTTGTCGCCTGCATTATGACCAAATGTATCATTGATGCTCTTAAAGTGATCTATATCAAAGAGGGCTAGTGATACGCCCTTATTTTCGCCTCTATCGTGAAGTTCCATTATGCGCTTTATTGTATCGTGCATATAGATACGATTAAACATCCCTGTAAGCTGATCTCGTATAGACTGCTCATAGACTGCCTCTGCTAATTGGACTGGTTTGTTATAAGAATCTTCATTTATCTTATCAAGATATTCATTCATATTAAGATAGTATAGCTTATATTATTAAAGTAAATATATATTTTTGTCGATAGGTAAGACATGTCTATATTTAAAATTTATATAAGATTTATTTCTATAAAAATAATGGCTTTGATGGTTTTAGTCATATTGCTTTTACCTCTGGAGTCAAAGGCTGGAATGTTTGATAATTTCTTGGGCAATACATTAGATTCTTTTACCGGCGACAACTTTTTATACGATTTAACGGCTATTTCCGCAACATATTTATTGATAGAAACAAATGTAGATGCATCTGTTAGCGGGTATTTTTATAATCATGAAGTACAATATTATAATCCATTATTACCTGGCGCTATATGGGGAACCATAAGTCCATTTATTATTGGCGGCGGACTATACTATATTGGAGACTCGAATCATGACACAGAGATGCGCAACGCAGCATACGCAGTGCTTCAGGCAAGTCTAATAAATATTACATTTGACATCCTTCTAAAGGCAATTACCGCGCGTCCTGCGCCATATCCTGAGCAAGGTAACCTTAAGGCGCAAAGCGAAACATTTGGATTTAAATTTTATAAAGGAGGTATAATTGATGGATGGCCTTCTGGTCATGTATCTGCAACTGCTGCGGTTGCATTTTCCCTTATTCATTATTATCCAGACAGTTTTTTGATTAAGTTATATGGATATACAAGCGTTGCATATATGATGCTTACAGTTACTGCATTTAATGGAGGCAGATTCCATTGGTTTTCTGATGGTGTGGCAGGACTGATAATGGGGTATACTATTGGCAAAACTGTTGGTGATTATTATAGAAATGGGGGAATAAAGACAAATAATAGAAGAGCAATTCAATATTATTCCTTTCAACCGCTGATTTCAAGCGATGTCTTAGGCGGACAGGTTACAATTTTGTTTTAAATAAAATTATAGCAATGTATTAACAGTATTTTAAGGTTATTGTCTATTTTAATATCGGGGGAAGATCACATTCCCGCAACCCCAATAAATTTCATAAAGCACTTTCCATAAAAAAAGTATATAATAATATTATTAATAAATTGCAGAGAAATTTCAACAAAGAATGATAACGCCTAAGAGACACTGAGACATTGGAACACGCTCTAAATATAAGCCAAAAAGGTCAGACACATAGTTCTGCCCCTACGTTCTTTATTGAAATAATTACAATCTAACTCAAATTGGAGGCATTAAAATGGACGCAAAAGTAACCTTTGTAGACGGCATGCAGTTTGTTGGAGTCGCATCATCTGGACATGCAATTGTAATGGACGGCGATGAGGAAGTTGGAGGCAGTGACACTGGTTTAAGACCAAGCGAATTATTATTAATCGGTATTGGCGGCTGCTCTGGTATGGATATTATATCAATTTTACGTAAAAAACAGCAGGATGTTACAGGGTTTCATATCAATGTTAAAGGCAACAAAACAGACAACCATCCCAAGAGATTTCAAGACATAACCCTTGAATATGTCATCAAGGGAAGAAAAATCTCTGAAGAGGCTGTAAAAAGGGCAGTTGATCTTTCTATGACTAAATACTGCTCTGTCAAGGCTACCCTTGAAGGCTCAGCTAAGATTGATTTTACTTATAAGATTATTGAAGATGTGCCTATTTCAAATGTTGCAAATGAATAAACTTAAAGAAACTGTACTAAAAAATATCGCAACTATGGCCTTTGTGGGATATAGTCCTATCGCCCCAGGCACTGCTGGAACTGCCGTCACTATGCTCATTGTCTATTTTCTCAAACCATCTACTTTGATTTTATTTATGCTTATAGCAGTTTCATTTATAATTGGCGTGTCTGCTTCAAGTTCCGCAGAGATTACCTTTAAGAAAAAGGACTGCTCTTATATAATTATTGATGAATTTGTCGGGTCACTGATAACAGTCGCCTTTATCCCCCAAACTGCTATAAATTTAGTATTGGCGTTCTTTATATTCAGGATATTTGATATTATAAAACCTCCTCCAGCGAGACAGTTTGAATATATCTTTAAAGGCGGTCTTGGGGTTATGATGGATGATGTTGCTGCTGGAATTTATGCCAATATCGCAGTACATATTATAATAATTACTGATAGCTGGCAGCATCATTTAACTCTTTAACTAAGACCTTCTCAATGAGTTTATTTTTTTTAGAAGAAATAACCTTAGTTTTAATAGAAGAAATAGGCACCATCTCTCTGGATAATTTTCTGATTATTTTCATATTTTGTTTTTGTATGTTCATCGTATACTCCGTGAAAATACATTACATTATTTTTAACTATAATGTCAAGTTCCCTCTGTGCCAATATACATGAGACACTTCCAATATGTTAAATTAGAGTAGAAGGCGGGAAGGAGAAAAGTTGATTATGACAGCCAATACGAAGAAAATGGCACAGAGAAGAGCAGAAACTTATGAGGTTGATACTATAACAATAGATCAACCAGCCTTACCAGTAGTTCTTACAGAGGTTATACCAGAGCCAGAGGTAATGACAAAGGGCAAGAGACGGCGTTTTACAGCGCAACACAAATTAGATATTCTCAAGCAGGCTGATGCCTGTTCTAAAAAAGGGTCGCTTGGGTCTCTTTTACGTAGAGAAGGTCTTGATTTTAAAAAGATTGATTGGAAGAAAGTTTTTATTGTGTCATTTGATTTTGATAAAATGTTTCTAAGAAATAAATGGGTTGAGTTAATTTATGAGGGATACCCTATAAAGAGAAAAATGTTAATAGACTATAGAACCCTAATGAAATTTATAAAGTCTAATAAAATTAAAATGATCGAAAGAATAAAAAGAAACCCTCATTTTGTGTAGCTTGTTATTATGGATAATGATTCTAAAGAAGGATTGATTTTGGACTCATCATGTCATAAAGATGATCGTGAATTTTCAGTATTAGCTCATATAGAAAATAATATACCTATTGACTTGGGTTTACTTACAAAGGTATAATCAAATTATATGGAGGGAATTATGGATAAAAAAGTAAATTTAAAATGGAAGAATCTTTGCAAAAAAATTAAAGAAAATGCTCCTGATTTGGAGATTATTCCTGCTGAATCCATAAAAGAATTTCATGAAAAATCCAGAAAACTCTCTATAGATGAGGCAGAAATATATAATAGAGCTAAACAATATAACGTATGTTAATGCTTTATCCAAAGATACCTTTTATTATCAGTAGTCAGAAAATAATCACAATTTGAGAAAACGGCATAAGCTATATGTAGCGAGTCTATCTTTTGAATTCCAAACTTTGCAGGAATGATGTTTCTTCCTGACTCTTTTGATTATAATAGTAAACTTGGAATAATCGGAACTATCTTAGGGTTTCTTGTGGGCGGGGGATTTTTTCTTTTAACTTGTAATTCCCTGTAGTCTTGCTACAGGGTTTCCTCTAAACCCCCTTTCAAAGGGGGTTTGGGGGATTAAGATGAAAATTTCTTTTATATTAAGGTATAATTTTTTTGGCTTGACATATAGTATTTTTTATAATATAATAAATAAAGAACGTTTTAATATTTACCGATAAACTAATATAAGAATATGCTCGCTCACGTTATATTTGACATGAGATTAATATGATCCCCCTCGTTCAGTAATGGATGAGGGTTTTTTATTTTTAGGAATAATTATTTTATGAAAACAGCTATATTTATTGATGGCGGATATATATCTAAAATTTTAAAAAAAGAATCTCATAATATATCTGTTGATTATGAAAAATTAGTCAAAGAATTAGTCCCAGTTAAAGATAATCTTTTGAGAACCTATTACTATGATTGTGAACCATATCAATCTTCTCCGCCTACAGATGATGAAAAACAAAGATTTTCAAAATCACAATTATTCCATCATAAATTAAAGAGTTTATCAAAATTTGATGTTAAACTTGGCAAATTACAAAAAATCAAAGATACCTTTAAACAAAAAGGCGTTGATGTATTATTAAGTATAGATTTGGTTGAATTATCTTTAATAAATAAAATTGATAATGCCATTTTAATAGCTGGCGATAGTGATTATATCCCTGCTATCACACGAGTAAAAGCGCATGGTGTTACTGTCCATTTGTATCATTCTCAAAATACATCAGAATATCACAGGGAATTATGGGAAATATGTGATAAGAGAACTTCAATAACAATAGATTTAATAAATAAAATAAAGATGTAAGGTATAACAGCAGTTGTAGTTTCAGCGCAAGCGTACAAAATCAACAATTTTATTTTTTGAAGTATTTTATACATGGATAATATACCTACTTATCAATATAAGTACCTAACTTCAGTTGGAGTGGTATACCCCTATCGGGCTGTATAGTCATTGTATAGTAGACAGACAGAAATATAGGGAAAAGGGCAGTATTCACCTAATCCCTATATATGACAAAAACTAATAACTGGCAAGGATTTAGAAAGATATGGTAATGACAAGTAAACCATTGAGTAAGAATGGCATTCAAGAGGTAGTCGGTTCGATCCCGATCAGCTCCACCATATAAATCAATTGCTTACCTTTCTATATCATATCTACTTAGACGTAAAGTTTGCGGAGTTACCGATTAATCATTAGTTGAAGCCCGTCTTATTATATCTCCAACACTTATACCATTATAAGTCTTTATAAAAACTGTCCCTTCATTTTTACCAATCTCAATTGAATTGCCTTCAACATCTCTAATCCAATCTACCTCTATCAGTATATTATCAGCGCCAGCGCAGACAATAGTCAGGGTGTCGCCAATACGCAAGGTATTTCTGAGGGCAATCTCTATATGATCACGTGTAATGGATTTTATAATCCCTACAAGGGTATGGGTCATGCGGTATGAGTTTTTTTCATCGTGGTTATAATCTATATCAGGCTGCCTTCCTAAAAACATTCCAGTAGTAAAGCCCCTGTTTGAAGACATCAGCAGATCATTTAGCCAGTTTTCTTTAACTACATAATTACCATCTTTAATTGAATTAATTGCATCTCTATAGACCTTTACAACCCCTGCGACATAATTAATCCCCTTGATTCTTCCCTCAATCTTAAAGCTATTAACGCCAGCATCTGCTATCTTATCAAGGTGATTAATCATGCAGAGGTCTCTTGAACTAAGCACAAATGTGCCTCTCTCGTTTTCATAGACTGGCAAGTATTCGCCCGGACGTTTTTCCTCCATAAGGGAATAATTCCATCTGCATGAATTAGCGCATTGCCCGTGATTTGCCGATCTATTTGCCATAAAACTGCTCATATAACACCTGCCAGAATAGGATATACAGATAGAGCCATGAACAAAACATTCAAGCTCAATGGATACAGCCTGACGTATCTCCCTTATCTCATCAATGGATAATTCGCGGGATAAGATAAGCCGTTTTGCGCCGAGACGCTCCCAAAACTTTGCTGATGAGCAGTTAGTGATATTAGCCTGTGTGCTGATATGTATGGGGATTTTAGGGGCAATGGTTGAGGCAAGGTCAAATACTCCCATATCAGATAATATGATTGCATCGGGCTGAATCTTATTTAATAATTCAAGATGGTCTTTTATTAAGGGCAGGTCTCTATTATGAGGAAATATATTGATAGTAATATATGCCTTGACGTTTGATTGATGGCAGAAGTCAATAGCATCTTTCAATCCAAGACAGTCAAAGTTATCAGCCTTTGCCCTGAGGCTTAGGTCTGATAGACCAAGATATACAGCGTCTGCGCCGTAATGGATGGCTATCTTTAGTTTTTCAAGATTGCCTGCTGGGGCAAGAAGTTCTATTGGGTTCATGGTATCTCAAGTTGATAATATTTTATTAAATAAGTATATATTTTAGTATTGACAAACATAAACAATTCTCATTAATATAGTTTAATGACCGGTAAGGCCGCTGTGGGTTCAACTGGTGTTCCCTTCCGTATGGTAGGCTAAGCCAGATGAAACACACCTACAGGGCACGCTCTTTTTTATTTTAAAAATATCGTTTAATATCAATAGATTGTTTTGATCCCTTTAATCCAGACGTTTTATATTTCGTAAATTTATTTTGCAGAGTTTTTTTTACGGCTTTAGTTATCCGTTTCATATTCTCAACGCCATGTACTGCCATAACAGTAATGGTAAAATATTGAGAAGGGGTTTTTGTGAAGAAATCAAAGCCCAAATCTCCGCTTTCATCAAGATATAGATATAACATTTATGTTTATAGTCCTTAAAAATTCATTATGATATTTTAACATTTATCTATTACTATCAACAATCATTATATCAGCCTGCATTTTATGCCGATTTGCGTTTTTTCTTTATTATATAATAAACGTCATAAGCGTTATTATTGCATATAGTTGGTTTAATCTTGTAGATTGAACCAGAATATTTCAACATTTTAGTTACTTGAATCAAATTGATCTTCCCCCGATATTGTAGACACACTTCATAATTTGTATAATAGAGATAGAGGTGTAAAATGGAAAGAAGACAATATGATCGGGAGTTCAAGGTTGATGCAGTGAAGTTGAGTATGCAAGAAGGGAAGAAAGTAAGTGAAGTAGCGGCAGGACTAGGTATACATGAGAATCTATTATATCAATGGCGCAGGCTTTATCAAAACAACCCTGATAAGAGTTTTTTGACTGATCCTGAAAAAGAAGAAATGAAACAGCTAAAAAAACAATTAAAGGATGCAGAGCAGGAGCGTAAATATTGTATACCATAATGCCTTGCGGGGTTTGGGGACGCAGTTCCCAACATTAAAAAAAG
>Ga0315281_10010167_pt1 | contig 12982 bp, 12 predicted proteins | sample YL17G07_0_MG_FD_204540 | JGI IMG/M metagenome (GOLD analysis project Ga0315281, IMG submission 204540) | Sediment microbial communities from Yellowstone Lake, YNP, Wyoming, USA - YL17G07_0 | ecosystem: Environmental > Aquatic > Freshwater > Lake > Sediment | place: USA: Wyoming | collected... | reverse complement strand
ATTTCGATCAGTTCACAAGCGAAGTGGAGCATCTTGGCGAGGCGATCGCCGCGCTGCCGCGCGCGGAAGGCGTCGACCGCGTCTATTTGCCCGGAGAGCGCGGCGACAGCGTGCTGGCCGAACGCGAGAAAACCGGTATCCCGATTGCAAAGGGCACGTGGTCGCGCATTGTCAAAGCCGCCAGCGCTCTTGGCGTCGCATCGCCGGTATGACCAAAAACGTCGTTTAGCGGCGCGTTAGGCACATCGCGCCATGGACCTTTTGTCCCGGTCAAGACGACTTGAAACGCCGTGGAGGGGGCTTATACAGAGTGCCCTCAATTCCTTCAGTCCGGGATCGTTCAGGATGAAACGGTTCGCTTTTGCTGCGATAACAACCGCCGCTCTCGGCGCGTTCGGCGTCCCGGCCCAGGCCGCGGACTGGCCGAGCAAACCGGTGCGCATCGTCGCGCCGTTCTCCCCCGGCGGCAGCGCCGATACGCTGGGACGGGTCGTTTCCGAGCAGTTGTCGATTTCGCTCCATCAGCAATTTATCATTGAGAACAAGCCCGGCGCCGGTGGTCTGATCGGGGCGGCCATGGTCGCCGCGGCGGAGCCGGACGGCTACAGCTTCGTGGTTTCGGGTATCGCCTCCCACGTTATCGCGCCGGCCATCAACTCAAGTGTCAGCTTCGATCCGATCAAGAGTTTCACCCACGTCGCCTATTTCGGCGGGCCGCCAATTGTCGTCATCGCCCATCCCTCGCTCGGGGTGAAATCGCTCAAGGAGCTTCTCACGCTGGCGAAAGCCGCCAGGGACCCGATGGGTTATGTGTCGCCCGGCGCCGGCACGCTGGGAAATCTGGTGGCGGAATATTGGGCGCGCAAGGAAAACATCAAGCTCGAACACATTCCCTACAAGGGCGCGTCGCAGGCGGTCACCGATCTCGTCGCCGGTCATGTGAAACTCGGCTCCATGACCTGGACGACGGCGCTTGGCCAGATCCGCGCCGGCACCGTGATTCCGCTGGCGGTGTCCTCCAGCAAACGCGTGGCCGAATTTCCCAACGTGCCGACCTTGAAAGAGCTTGGTTACGACGATCTGGTCGCGGTGACATGGTTCTCGCTCTCCGGCCCCGCCGGCCTGCCCGCGGACATCACCCGGAAGCTCAACCAGGAAGTCATCAAGGCGCTTGAGACCGCCGCCGTGCGCAAGCGGCTCGATCAGGAAGCGATCGATACCTTAAAAATGTCGCCCGAGGAATTCACGGCCTTTGTCGAGAGCGAAAACAAAAAATGGGGATCGATCGCCAAGAGCGTGATGCCCTCCTCCGGCGCGTCGAGCCGGTAGACTCCGGACAAAAATCATCACTCCAGCGGCCGGCAACCGCGCGGGGATTGCTCCCGCCGGCGAGAGCTTTATTGTCGGCGCATCGATCCATTCGACGATAAAGAAGCGAGAGGAAGCTTTATGTCCGATCCCGTCCTTTGCGAAAGCGATGGCAAGGTTACAACCATCATTCTCAACCGGCCCGACGCGGGCAACCGCATCACCAACGAAATGTTCGCGACGATCGGTAAAATGGCCGAAGCCGCCGCTGCAAGCCGCGCTATCGTCATTCGCGCCGCGGGCGATAATTTCTGCCTGGGCCGCCAGCTTCCGCCAATTGCTCCCGGACAAATCATCACCGCGCTTGAGGCCAAGCAGCTGCACACCGAGCCCGTACTTTCGCTGGCCGCTATTTTCGAACGCGTTGCGGCGCCGATCGTCGGCGTGGTGCGCGGCAAGGTGTCGGGCGGCGGCTGCGCGGTCGCGGGACTGTGCGACGTCACCATCGCCAGCGAGGACGCCACTTTCCAGCTGCCGGAAATGCATCACGGCATTCCACCATGCCTCGCCATGGCCGCGCTCTGCCGCCGCATGCCGCGCAAGGCGCTGGTCCATCTCGTCTACTCGACCGATCCGATCGATGCGGCCACCGCCCTGTCGCTGGGAATCGTCAGCAAGGTGGTTCCTCTCGCCAGACTCGAGGCTGAAGCCGCGGCGCTGGTGCGCAAACTGGCCGAATACCCGCTGCCGGCCACCCAGGCGGTGAAACAATTCATGCGCTCCGGGCCCGATCTCGACAGCCAGGCCGCCGCCGAATTGGCCGGAAATCTGCTGGCCAATGTCGTATCGTCTTATCGGTAGGATTCTCTCACCATCGGCATGAATCGATTTCTCACCGCTGCTACATTCAAAGCATTGCGCGTTCCACCCGCATGAAAATCGACATCGCACCATTTCGTTCGTGGATCGGCCGGCAGGACATCGTCACGGATACGCTCCGCCCCGAGCCTGCCGCCGCGCTCACGGCCGCGCTCGACCGGACGGATCCGCCGAAAACGGGGGAGCCTTTGCCGCCCTTGTGGCATTGGATCTATTTTCTGCCGCTGCACCGGCAATCGGAACTTGCCGCCGACGGTCACGCCAAACGCGGCGGCTTCGTGCCGCCCATCGAACTGCCGCGGCGCATGTTCGCGGGCGCACGCCTGACTTTCACACGCTCGCTTCTGATCGGCGACACGGCGCGCCGCACGTCGACCATCGCAGGCCTCGAGGCCAAGGAGGGAAAGACCGGCCCGCTGGTTTTCCTGCGTATCCGCAATGAAATTTCCGGCTCACACGGCTCCATGATCGAAGAACAGGACATCGTCTATCGCGATCATCCTCATCCGGGCACTCCCCTGCCCGCGCCCCGCCGCCCGCCGGCACAAGCGATCTGGCGGCACGAAATGCGCGCCGATATCGCCCTGCTGTTTCGTTACTCGGCGCTGATCTTCAATGCCCATCGCATTCACTACGATCGCGATTACGCCATGAAGGTGGAGGGCTATCCCGGACTTGTGGTTCATGGCCAACTCGTGGCCACCCTGCTCGCCGAACTCGTCCGGCGCAACTCGACGGCCAAGATGACCGCATTCCGGTTCCGCTCGTTACGGCCGCTGTTCGATACAGCTCCCTTCGCGTTGTGCGGCCTGCCGATCGGCAATCGGATCTCATTGTGGGCGGAGGACGCTGATGGCGCGCTCGCCATGGAAGCCGAGGCCGAGATCGAACCTGCCTAACGCCAGTCGAGCCAAACCGGTTTGTCCGAACCAGATGATCAGCGAAGGCGTTGCCGCGTTGACAACCGGTGATAATCCAACGAGATTTACACCGTTCTGAAATATTGATTTTCAAGAGAGAACGAATGCGCAGGTTAGTTGCGGGTCACGGATTCGTTTTATTGATCATTCTGGGATTGACCTGCATTTCCCATGCCTATCCAGACCGGCCCATCAATCTGATCATCCCCTATCCCGCCGGCGGCGCAACCGACGCCGGAGCGCGCGCCATGGTTCCGTTTCTGGAAAAATATCTCGGCGGCCAGTTTCTGGTGCTCAATCGCGCTGGCGCCGGCGGCGAGCTTGGCTTTGCCGAGATCGCGAAAGCCCCGGCCGACGGCTATACGATCGGTTTCATCAACACGCCGAATGTTTTGACCATCCCGATCGAGCGCAAGGCGAAATACCGGATGGAGAATTTTGCGCCGCTGGCGAATATTCTGGACGATCCGAACGCCATCGCGGTGCGCAAGGAAAGTAAATTCACCACGCTGCGTGAGGTCGTCGATTTTGCCAAAGCTAACCCGGGCGCCATGACTTATGGCACGACCGGAATCGGTTCCGACGATCACCTCGCCGGCCTCAAGATCGAACGCTTGACCGGCGTCAAGTTGACCCATGTTCCGTTTTCGGGCGGCGCGCAGGTGAGGCAATCTCTCATGGGCGGACATATAGAGCTTGGCATTTACAATATGGCGGAAATGGTCGGAGACATTCGCAACGGCCTGGTGCGGCCGCTTGGCCAGATGTCGGAACAGCGCTGGGAAGAAGCAGCCGATGTTCCCACATTCCGTGAACAGGGATTTGATCTGGTGATCTCCGCCGCGCGTGGCATCGCGGCGCCTGCCGGCATTCCCAGCGCCGTGCGTGACCAGCTGGCATTGGCGATTGAGAAGACACTCGCCGATCCCGCATTTCTGGCGATCGCCAAGAAACATCCGCTGCCATTGAAGTTCATGAATGCCAGCAACTATGCGGCATGGCTGGCGCAGCAACAGATTGCATTCCAAAAATTATGGGACGAAACTCCCTGGAAATAATAAACCGGAATTGTTTGCGTCATGAATTTAGCGGCGGAACTCAGCGGATGTATCTACAGGCTCAACCTGGAAGCGCTCGATTCCGAAACGATCTCTCAAGCCAAGGTTCTGATCGTCGATGCGCTCGCCTGCGCTATCGCCGGCGCGGACTCGCAAGGAGCGCAAATCGCCCGGACCGTGGCGCCTGAACATTCCTCCGATAATTTGCTGGCAACGACTCTGGTCACGGGACTGCGCACCAGCGCTAGCTCCGCCGCGCTCATCAACGGCGCAATGCTCAGAGCGCTCGACTTGATGGATGTCTATGTCGGCATGGACGTGTGCCATCCAAGCGAAATCATTCCGGCGGCTCTCGCCTGCGCGGAAGCCGCCAAGGTATCCGGCAAGGCTTTCCTTGAGGCGACCATCGCCGGCCTTGCCCTGCATGTCCAGATCGCCAACTCCATCCCGCTCCATCGTCATGGCCTGCATCATGTCGGGCAAGCGGCCTGGGTCGTTCCGCTCATCGCGTCGCGGCTGTTCGGGCACGATGAAGCTTCGGCGGCCCGCGCCCTGACAATCTGCGCGCATGGCATGATCGTTCCAGAAAATTTTGCGCTGGGACAGCTCACCAATCTGAAGGCCCTGGCTTATCCGCTGATCGCACGCCGATGCATCGATACCGTCGGTCTGGCGGCCGCGGGACTCACGGGATCGCCGCAAGCCTGCGACGACATGCTTCTGCTTCTGGCGTCGAAATTCGAAATGGACATCGTCTACGAAAATCTCGTGTCCGCGAACGGGCTCGATCTTTCCGGCATTTCGCTCAAAATCTATCCCGCCCAATATGCGCTCCAGCCCCTGATCGTCACCGCGGCTTCAGCGCAGGCCGACTACCGGCGCCTCTTGGATCAATTATCGCACATCGTTGTGCGTGTCTCGCAGCGCACCGCCGAGCGAACCGCGGACCCTTCGAAATTCGCGCCAAGCACGCCCGAAGCGGCCGACCATAGCCTGCCGTTCTGCGTCGCCATCGCGCTTCTGGATGGCGGACTGACCGCCGGGGCCCTGGAAAAAGGCCGCTGGCGCGATACCGATGTCCTTGAGCTCATGGGGCGCATCCGCGTCAAAACCATCGACAATAGCGACGATTATCAGGTGGGATTGCAAGATATCTCGTTGATGTTGAAGAGCGGAGCGACGAGAACCTTCGAATGCCGCTACCCGCCGGAATATGCGTCCTGGCGGACGATCGCGGAGCAAAAACTCCACGCGGCGTGCGGCGACAAGCTCGATGCAGGCCGGATTCTCGATATTGTCACGCATATCGAACAAGAACAGAATCTCGGCCGGCTCATCGCCGCCCTGACGCAGGCCGCCGCCCAGCCGTGACATCTCGCCACCGGTCAAAATTCCGGGAGAACACCGGCAAGGCCGGCCTTTACATCATGGAATGCCTTGGCCAATGATGGCTGGTATAAGTAAGGGTCAAGAACAGCCGGAAAAGGAACGCCCCAAACGACAGGCAGCGAACCGTGTTCGCCGCCATATGTAACCGCCCCGATTATCGCGGGCGAACCACGGAGGGAACGAAATGTCTGCAACTCTCAATCGCCGTAAATTCCTGGCCGGCACCGCGGCCGGAACGGCTCTCGCCGCGACGGGCTTGGGCCGGCCTGCGATCGCTCAGGCCGCGCCTTTCAAGATCGGCCTGCTGACCGTAAAAACCGGCCCGCTCGCCCAGGGCGGCATCCAGATGGAACAGGGCATCCTCACGTTCCTGAAGGAGAAGAGCAACACGCTCTCCGGCCGCAAGATCGAGTTCATCTCGGCCGACACCGGCGGCAATCCTGCCGGCGCCAAGACCAAGGCGCAGGAACTGATCGAGCGCGACAAGGTCAACGTCATCATCGGTCCGCTCGCCGCCTTCGAATTGCTGGCGATTACCGATTATGTCCGCGACAACCAGACTCCGCTCATCAGCCTGGCCGCGGCGGAAGACGTCACCCAGCGCAAGGCGCACGCGTTCATCATCCGTCCTTCCGCGACCTCGGCGCAATGCTGCCACGTCATGGGCGATTACGCCGCCAAGGAATTGAAATACAAGCGCGCGGCGACGATCTCCGAGGATTTCGCCTTCGGCTACGAACAGATGGCCGGCTTCCAGCGCGTATTCGAGGACAACGGCGGCAAGGTGGTGAAGAAGTTGTGGCCGCCGCTGGTGACGCCGGATTACACGCCGTACATCGCGCAGATCAAGAACGTCGACTGCGTATTCAACGGCTTTGCCGGCTCGAACCCGGTGAAATTCATGCGCGCCTATGCGGACCTCGGTCTGAAGGGAAAAATCCCGCTGCTCTCCGGCTGGACCGCCATGGACGATGCGCTGCTCAAAAGCCTCGGCGACGAAGCGGTTGGCGTCTTTTCGGCGGCCTGGTACTCAGCCGACGGCACGACGGAGAGCAACAAGCGCTTCGTGGCGGCAATGCAGAAGGACTATAACGTGCTGCCCGGCGGTTATTCGGCCGGCACGTACATAGCCGGCCAGTGCGTCGAAGCCGCCATTAAGCAACTTGGCGGCAAGGCCGATGACCGTAAGGCCCTCGCCGACGCCCTGCACAAGGTGGCGTTGACCGACACGCCGCGCGGTCCGCTCAAGTTCGATCAATATGGCAACGCCGTCGGCGAAGTCTTCATCCGCCGCTGCGAACGCAAGGGCGGACAACTGGTAAACACCATCATCAAGCGGTATCCGAACGTCAGCCAGTTCTGGACCTACGAGGAAAAGGCGTTCTTGGCGAACCCGGTCTATGCGCGCGACTATCCGCCCGCCAAGAACCTCGAGAACTGAGGATCGCATACTGGGGGCAGCGCGGCGTAAGGCCGCGCTGCCGATCAGGAATACCCCTTTCAGTCATCCCGCTTTCGGCAAAAAATTTGGACTGTAATGCGCCTTCGTGACACGCAGCAGCCGATGATTGAGCGGAGTCGCCATAGATGAGTCTTTGGCTAACGCTGGCCGTCAACAGCATTGCCCTCGGCGGCCTGTTGTTCCTGCTGTCCTCCGGCTTTTCGCTCATCTTCGGCCTGATGCGGATTCCCAACCTGCTGCACGGCTCATTCTTCATGCTGGGCGCCTATTTCGGCGTCACTATTCTTTCGCAAAATGTGAATTTCTGGGTGGCGGCGCTGGCGAGCGGTGTCGGGATCGCCATCATCGGCGGATTGATCGAGCGCTTCCTGTTGCGCCGGCTTGAGGGACAGGTGCTGCCGCAGGTTCTGCTGACGCTGGGCTTTGCTTTCATCATCTCCGACGTCTGCCTGATGATATGGACCGGCGATCCGTGGCAGCCGGCCACTCCCGACCATCTGCGCGGCGCGTTACAGATAGCTGGATTATTCTTTCCGCTCTATCGCCTCGTCATCGTCGCTGTCGCCGTCGTCATCGCCATCGCGCTTTGGCTGATGGTCGACTGGACGCGGCTCGGCGCCATGATCCGCGCCGGCGTCGATGACGCACCGATCGCCCGTGTGGTTGGCATCAAGGTATCGATGCTGTTCACGCTGATTTTCGCGCTCGGCGCCGGGCTTGCGGGATTCGCCGGCGTGCTGGGCGCACCTTATCTGTCGGTCTATCCGGGACTGGATTTTGAAATGCTGCCGCTCGCGCTCATCGTCGTGCTTCTGGGCGGGACTGGCAGCCTGCTCGGCGCGCTGGTCGGCAGCTTCCTGATCGGCTTCCTTTATAATTTCGGGCAGGCGATGTTTCCCGATCTTGCCTACGTCATTCTGTTCTTGCCGATGCTCATTGTGCTCGTGGTGCGGCCGCAGGGCCTGTTCGGCAGGGCCATATCATGAGCCCGAAGCAGTTGCAGTCCGCGGCCATTGCCATTGCGCTCGTGGCGCTCCTCACGCTGCCGGTCTGGATGGGGAATGGCTATTACGTCAATGTCGCGAGTCAGATCCTGCTGTTCGCGATCTTCGCGCTCGCGCTCAACGTGCTGGTCGGTTACGGCGGCCTCGTTTCGCTCGGTCATGCCGGTCTTTTCGCCATCGCCGGCTATGCTGGAGCGCTGATGCTCGACGCCGGCTACGGACATTTCGCCGCCATTGTCATTGCAATCATCGTCACGCTGGCCAGCTCGGCGGTGTTCGCCGTTCTGGCCTTACGCACGACCGGAATCAGTTTTTTGATGATCACGCTCGCGCTCGGCCAGATCGTCTGGGGCATCGCCTATCGCTGGGCCAGCCTGACCAACGGCGACAATGGCGTCAACGTCACGACCCGGCCCACGCCCTTCGGCATCAGCCTCGCCGGCGCGGAGGCCTTCTATTATGCGACCCTGATCATCTTCCTGATCGCGGTCGTGACCATGGCCATACTGGTCCGCTCTCCTTTCGGCGCCGCCTTGCGCGGCACGCGCGATCAGGAACGGCGCATGAACGCGCTCGGCTACAATGTCTGGCTGATCCGTTTTCTGTCGTTTCTGTTCTCCGGCTTCTGGACGGGCATCTCCGGCCTGTTGTTTATTTATTATAATCAGTTCATCAGCCCGCAGGTGTCGGCGCTGACGAGTTCGGCCGAAGCGCTGCTGATGGTGATCTCCGGCGGGACCGCAACGCTGCTCGGCCCGATCTTCGGCTCCATTATCGTTGTCATCATGAAAAACGTGGTGAGCGCCTATATCGAGCGCTGGAACCTCGTGCTCGGAGTTATCTTCGTCGCCATCATCAGCTTCATGCCGGAGGGGCTCGTGCCCGGCTCGGTGCGGCTGTGGCGCATGGGCTGGCAGGCGCTGCGGACGCGATGGAATGGCTCAGCAGTTCGCCAGCCCGAGGACGGTTCGCGATGATCGCCCTCGACATCAAAGGACTCAGCAAGTCGTTCGGCGGCTTGCGCGTGACCGCCGGCGTCAATCTCTCGGTCGCGCCGGGCGAGCGAAGACTGATCATCGGCCCCAACGGCGCCGGCAAAACCACCTTGTTCAATCTCATCACCGGGGAAATATTGCCCGACAGCGGAACGGTCTCCCTGTTCGGCCAGGACATCACGCGCCTGCCCAGCCACCGCCGCGCGCATCTCGGCATGGCCCGTACCTATCAGATCATCACCCTGTTCCCGCATGACACCATCATCCGCAATGTCACATTGGCGCTGCTCGGCCTGTCGCCCTTGCGCTGGAATCCGCTGATCGATCTGGAGCGGAAAAAACATCTCGTCGACAGCGCCCGCGAAGCGCTTGTGCGCGTCGGCCTCGACCACATCGCCGAGCGGCCGCTGGCGCAGACCTCCTATGGCGAGCGCCGGCGGGTTGAGATCGCGATGGCGCTGGCGCAAAAGCCGAAGCTGCTGTTGCTGGACGAGCCGTTCGCGGGCCTTTCGATCGACGAGCGGCGCGATGTTCAACAATTATTGCTCAACATTCCGCGCGACGTGACAATCGTGATGATCGAGCACAACATGGACGTGGCGCTCGAATACGCGGAACAGATCACGCTGTTGCATTTCGGCGAGGTCATCGTGGAGGGCACCCGGGCCGAAGTGGTTGAAAACCCGCGCACCAGGGAGGTCTACCTTGGCCACTAGCGCGCTCAATCTCAGCAATATCGACGCCTTTTACGGGGATAGCCATGTTCTGCAGCAGGTGTCATTTTCGCTCGGCGAAGGACGCTTGCTCGGGCTGCTTGGGCGCAACGGCGCCGGCAAATCCACCTGCATGAATGTCACCGTAGGTCTCTTGCCGCCGCGATCCGGACAGGTGGAGGTGTTCGGCGCTCCGGTCACCAGTCTGGCGCCCGAGCAGATCGCCGCCTGCGGCGTCGCGCTGGTTCCGCAGGGCCGCCGGATTTTCAAGAGCCTGACGGTGCGCGAGAATCTCATGGTCGCCGCCCGCCAGCCAAAAGGCGTGCGCCACGCGCCGTGGACGGCTGAAACCATATTCACGATGTTCCCCCGGCTGAAGGAGCGCAGCTCCCAATTTGCCGCCCATCTCTCGGGCGGTGAACAGCAGATGCTGGCGATCGGCCGCGCGCTGATGTCAAATCCACGCGTGTTGTTGATGGATGAACCCTCGGAAGGACTTGCGCCGCAAATTGTCGCCGAAGTCATGGCGACCATTCGCAAGCTGAAGGAAAGCGGCCTGTCGATCGTGCTGGTCGAGCAGAACCCGCATCTCGTATTCGACATCGCCGACGATATTGTGATCCTCAATAGCGGGCGAGTCGCGGTTGTTTCAACGTCTGAAAAAATCAAACGCGAGAATATCGACCTCCGCCAGCATCTTGGCGTATTTTAAATATTTTTCTGGCGTACGCCGTTCAAATCGATCTATTTCGGTTCGATGCCGGACGATTTGACATACTCGCCCCATTTTTTGGTGTCGCTCGCCAGCAGATCCGCGGCGCTTCTGGAATTTCCCGGGAAAGAAGCAAAGCCGCGCTTGGTCAGGAAAGTTTTTGTTTCCTCGCTGGCGGAAATCTGATTGAACCAGCCACCGATCTTGTCGACGACCGGCTGCGGCGTTTTCGCCGGCACAACAACTCCCCACCAGCCGGCGAGTTCTCCGAACTCCCTCATCCCCGCTTCCATAAGCGTCGGCACATTGGGGAGCGCCGGGATGCGTTGCGCGAACGTGACCGCGAGCGGCCGTACTTTTCCCGACTGAGATTCGTTGATGGCAAAAACCGTGTCGCCAACGATAAAGTCGACGTTGCCCGCGCTTAAATCATTCAGCGCCGTTTGCATTTCGTGATAGTCGATTCTGTTCGACTTCAAGCCGGCATATTTCTTGTAAAGTTCGGCGGTAATCAACGCGGTGTTCGAAGAAATGCCGTAAGATGATCTATCGCCCTTTTCTTTCAGCGCATTAGACAGATCGGCAAGCGACTTGTAGGGCGATTTGGCGTCCACGACGATGACATAACCGGTCCTGGCAAGCGTCGTGACCGGAGTGAAGTCCTTGGCCGGGTTGAACGGCAGTTTCTTGAAGAGATGGGGAGCGGCGGCCAGCGTCGAACTGGCCGGCGTGATCAGGATCGTATAGCCATCCGCTTTCGACTTGGCGGCGGCCTCGCTTCCTGTATTTCCGGCCGATCCGCCCTTGTTTTCAACAATGACCGGTTTGCCAGCCAGCGCGCTCAGCTTTTCGGAAAAATAGCGCACAAATTCGTCGGCGCTGCTGCCGGGGGGGAATGGGCAAATCGCATGAATCTCGCGGGCCGGATAATCCTGGGCCATGGCCGATGCGCTGGCCAGTATGAAACCGGGAAACAAAATAGCCCCCAGCAATGCCCGACATAAAAGCTTCATCCAGGCCTCCCTCAAATCCGTATGACGCAAGCAACGCCGTTTTTTCACGCGCATAACGCTAATCAAGAAACTGGCGCGCGTCCATGGATATAGCGCCCCTTCGTTGGGCCGCGGATCAATGGGAAGTTGCTTCCCTATGGGATATATACGACATCAAGAGTGATGCAATTGCGTTATCGAGGGAGCAGGAAATGAGTGGGAACAAACCGGTCAATTATGCGGAGGCTTCACCCGAAGTCCGCGCGGTTTTCGACGATATCATGAAATCGCGTAACGTCGCGGACGTTAACAACTTCTGGAAATATCTGGCCAACGACCCCACGGGTCTCAAGCGCACCTGGGAAAGCCTGAAGCAGGTGATGAGCCCAGGCGCCCTCGACCCGCTGGTCAAGGAGATGATCTATCTCGCGGTCAGCGTCAGCAACGGGTGCGGATACTGCACCGCAAGCCACGGCGCCGCCGCCCGCAAGGCCGGCATGTCGGAAGCCATGTTCCATGAGCTGATGGCGGTCGTCGGCATGGCCAACGAAACCAACCGGCTCGCGAATGGCTATCGCGTGCCTATCGATGCCGCTTTCGACAAGTAATTCAGAGCATCGGGCGACAGGATGACCCGGCCAGGGCGGTCTTGCTTCTCCGGCCTGCGGTTTTTGTTGAAATGAACCTCCTGGAAGGGCTTACTATGGGGCATTGGCCTGGGAAGCCCATTGCCGTCAGCGGCCTCCTTGTTTGGGTCTAAGACTAAGAAGCGCGGCATCGGGGGGATGCGTCATGCAGGGGGAGGCTGGAGCGCACGCGGCTGTGTCCGTTTCGCCTGCGTCCGCGCCGGTATCCGGCACGTCTGGAGCGATTATCGACGTTGCTCATGTCGAGAAGATTTTTACGACTATCCGCAACGACCGCATTCACGCCCTCAACGACATTTCCCTGTCCGTCGGCAACCGCGAATTCGTCACCGTCGTCGGGCCGAGCGGCTGCGGCAAGAGCACGTTGCTCAAGATCGTCGCCGGCCTTCTGATGGCGAGCGCCGGCAAGATCACCGTCGCGGGACGCGCGGTTTTGGCGCCGCGACGGGATATCGGCATCGTCTTTCAGAATCCGGTTTTGCTGCCCTGGCGCACGGTCATGGAGAACGTGCTGCTTCCCGCCGAGGTGTATGGCTTGCCTCTCGACGCAGCGAAGCAGCGCGCCCGCGATCTTTTGCACATGGTGGGATTGAGCGATTTCGAGAACAAATATCCAATGGAACTTTCCGGCGGCATGCAACAGCGCGCCGCCATCAGCCGCGCTCTCCTGTCAGATCCAAGCATCTTGCTCATGGATGAACCGTTCGGCGCGCTCGATGCCATGACCCGCGAGCAGATGAATCTCGATCTGCAACGCATCTGGCGCGAAAGCGGAAAAACCGTTCTGCTCATTACCCACAGCATTCCAGAAGCGGTTTTTCTCGGCGACCGCGTGATCGTCATGACCGCGCGGCCCGGACGTATTGCGCGCGTCATCGAAATTCCATTCGCCCGGCCACGCCC
>Ga0315281_10010166_pt1 | contig 12982 bp, 11 predicted proteins | sample YL17G07_0_MG_FD_204540 | JGI IMG/M metagenome (GOLD analysis project Ga0315281, IMG submission 204540) | Sediment microbial communities from Yellowstone Lake, YNP, Wyoming, USA - YL17G07_0 | ecosystem: Environmental > Aquatic > Freshwater > Lake > Sediment | place: USA: Wyoming | collected... | reverse complement strand
GAGGCGCAGGCCGACCGCGGCCTTGAGCCCGCCATAGACCAGGACCCCGCCGGCGAGCGCCACCGCGATGCCCAGCGCCGTTCCCGCCAGTTGCGACATGAAGGCCACGCCGCCCAAACCGCCAAGCGCCTTGGTGCCGAAGATACCGGCGGCAATGCCGCCCCAGGCGCCGCACAGCCCGTGCAACGGCCACACGCCGAGTACGTCGTCGATCTTCCAGCGGTTCTGCGTCAACGTGAACATGTTGACGAAAATGAAACCGGCCACCGCACCCACCACCAGCGAGCCGGCCGGATGCATCACATCCGACCCGGCGCACACGGCAACCAGGCCGGCGAGCGGGCCATTGTGGACGAAGCCGGGGTCGTTGCGACCGGCAATCAGCGCGGCGAGCGTGCCTCCGGCCATCGCCATGAGTGAATTCATCGCAACCAGGCCACTTACCTTGTCGAGCGTCTGCGCCGACATCACGTTGAAACCGAACCAGCCGACCGAGAGTATCCAGGCGCCCAGCGCGAGAAACGGAATGCTGGAAGGCGGGTGCGCGGTCATGCCCTTGCCGTCCTTGCTGTAGCGGCCGCTGCGCGCGCCGAGAAACAGCACCGCCACCAGGCCGATCCAGCCGCCGACCGCATGCACGACGATGGAACCGGCGAAATCGTGGAACTCCTCGCCGAAGGCGGCTTTGAACCAGGCCTGCACACCATAGTGCTGATTCCAGGCGATGCCTTCGAAGAACGGGTAAATGAAACCCACCAGCAGAAAGCTGGCCGCAAGCTGCGGGTAGAAGCGGGCGCGTTCGGCGATGCCCCCCGAGACAATCGCCGGTACCGCCCCGGCGAAAGTCAGCAGAAAGAAGAACCTCACCAGCTCGTAGCCGTTCTTCTGCGCCAGTTGTTCCGCCCCGATGAGGAAACCCACACCGTAGGCGATGCCGTAGCCGATGAAAAAATAAGCGATCGTGGATACGGCAAAATCGGTGATGATTTTCACCAACGCGTTGACCTGGTTCTTCCAGCGCACCGTACCCAGTTCAAGGAATGCAAAGCCCGAATGCATGGCGAGCACCATGATCCCGCCGAGCAGAATGAACAGTACGTCGGCCCCTGATTTCAGATTCTCCATACACCCCTCCTTCAACGTTCGAATCAGGCGAACCGCGGGATCCGCCGGCGCACTGCAAAAATATTTGGCGCATTATGAAGACTTTCGCCTGGTTTGTATCCACCCGGCGCCATGCACGCGCCGCGCGGCCTTGTGCTAGCGTGGAACATGAAAAGACTATCCGTGTCGGCACGACGAACCAAGCAATTGACTTCGCAGGGCATGCATGATTCCGTGGCTTGAATCCGACGATCCGTTCCCGCCGCTCGCAAGCGCGCTGAAGCATCCCAATGGCCTGCTCGCCGCCGGTGGGGATCTGTCCCCAGAACGCCTGCTCGCCGCCTATCGGCAGGGCATTTTCCCTTGGTATTGCGACGGCGAGCCCATCCTCTGGTGGAGCCCCGACCCGCGCATGGTCCTCGTTCCGGCCGAATTGAAGGTTTCGCGCTCGCTCGCCAAGACCCTGCGCAACCGCGACTACGAAATTCGGTTCGACAGCGCGTTCGCGGCGGTCATGCAGGCCTGCGCCACCAGGGGCGCGGATCACGCCGGCGCGAGCACGGGCGAAGCGAACACCTGGATCACCGATGACATATGCGCCGCCTATCAGCGCTTGCACGAACTCGGCTACGCCCACTCGGTGGAAACCTGGATCGAAGGCGAGTTGGCGGGAGGGTTGTACGGCGTCGCCATTGGCCGCATGTTCTACGGCGAATCCATGTTTACCCGGGTGCGCGACGCCTCAAAGATCGCCATGGTGCGTCTGGTGCGGCGTCTCGAGCGCGAGCATTTCGGCATGATCGATTGCCAGATGCATACGCGGCACCTCGCCAGCCTCGGGGCGCGCGCCATCGCGCGCAGCAATTTTTCACTGAAGCTGCGGGAATTGGTAGACTACGCGGCAACGCCAATGAAGTGGGACGCGCTAAAGACCGAAGACCATGTCGCTGCTTAACGATCTGCCGCAAACGGTACTGCAGTTCTACGTGACTGCCCCCTATCCGTGCAGCTATCTGCCGGGAAAGCTGGCGCGCTCCCAGGTGGCAACGCCCAGCCACCTGATCTCCAACGAAGTCTACGGCGGGCTGGTCAAGGCCGGTTTTCGCCGCAGCGGCATTTTTACCTACCGCCCCCACTGCGACGCCTGCCGCGCCTGCATGCCGGTGCGCCTCCCGGTGGCGCGGTTCGAAGCCACGCGCGCGCAACGCCGCGCCGGCACGCGTCATGCCGGACTCGATGCGGCGCCGCAAAGCCTGCGTTTTCGAAACGAACACTATGCGCTTTACCTGCGCTACCAGGCCTACCGCCATTCCGGCGGCGGCATGGATCAGGACAGCCGTGACCAGTATTCGCACTTCCTGCTGCAAAGCCGTGTGAACACGCGCCTGATCGAATTCCGCGACGCGGGCAAGCTGATGATGGTGTCGATTATCGACGTGCTCGGGGACGGGGTGTCTTCGGTCTATACGTTCTTCGAGCCCGGCATCGCCGCGGCCAGCTTCGGCACCTACAACATCCTGTGGCAAATCGAGCAGTGCTGCAGCCTCGGGCTGCCTTACCTCTACCTGGGTTATTGGATCAGGAACAGCCGCAAAATGGCCTACAAAGCGAAATTCCGGCCGATCGAAGGCCTGATCGACGGCACCTGGCGCGAGCTCAAAGGCCAGGAACTGGATTAGCGCGCGGCGACTGCCGGCGAAGGAAGAATAGCGCCGGGCGCGCGAGTGTTTGTTCCTTCTTCCGTCCCTACTCCCTGTAAAATCGGGCCATGCTGTTTTCCCTGGCACGCCCGCTTCTGTTCAGCATGGATCCCGAGGTCGCACACCACCTCGCCCTCGCCTCGCTGAAACTGATGGAACGCACCGGCATCGCCTCGGTCCTCGCGGATGCCGGACCGTCGCGCAGCGTCAAACTCATGGGCCTGGAGTTTCCCAATGCGCTCGGCCTCGCCGCCGGACTGGACAAGAACGGCGAGTACATCGACGCGCTTGCGGCCATGGGTTTCGGCTTTATCGAAATCGGCACGGTCACGCCGCGGCCGCAGCCGGGCAACCCCAAGCCGCGCATGTTCCGCCTGCCCGGGGCCGAGGCGCTGATCAACCGCCTCGGCTTCAACAACCATGGCGTCGAGCAGCTCGTCGCCAACGTCCGCAGCGCCCGTTACCGCGGCGTGCTCGGCATCAACATCGGCAAGAATTTCGATACGCCGATCGAGCGCGCCGCCGACGACTACGAGTTCTGTCTGGCCAAAGTGTATGCGCACGCGAGTTATGTCACGGTGAACGTATCCTCGCCCAATACCAAGGACCTGCGCCAGTTGCAGGGCGCGGACCAGCTCGGCGCGCTCGCCGGCAAGTTGAAGACCGAGCAGCAGCGCCTCGCGGACGCGCACGGGCGCTACGTGCCCCTGGTGCTCAAGATCGCGCCCGACCTCGACGATGCCGAACTCGGCGCCATCGCCAAGTGCCTGCTCAAGCACAAACTGGACGGCGTCATCGCCACCAACACGACCATCGCGCGCGCAGGCGTAACCGGCCTGCCGCACGCGGACGAAGCGGGCGGGCTGTCCGGCGCGCCGCTACGCGACCTTGCGACCGGGGTGGTGCGCAGGCTGGCGCGATTGCTCGACGGCCGCGTGCCGATCATCGGCGCGGGAGGCGTAATGAACGCGGAGGATGCGCTCGCCAAGCTGCGCGCCGGCGCGAGCCTGGTGCAGATCTACACCGGCTTCATCTATCGCGGTCCGCCGCTGATCGGCGAGATCCTGCGTGCAGTTTCCACGGCCGGACCATGAGCGGCAACGCGCTCGCCGAAAGGATCGACGCCCTGCTGCCGCAGACCCAGTGCACCAAGTGCGGTTACAGCGGCTGCATGCCTTACGCCAACGCCATTGCCGCGGGCGAGTCCGATATCAATCAATGCCCGCCGGGCGGCGACGCCGGCATCGCCAAGCTCGCTGCGCTGCTTCGGCGTAGCGCCAAGCCGCTCAATCCCGCGCACGGCGTGGAGCAAGGGCGCGGCGTCGCGTTGATCGACGAGGCGCGCTGCATCGGCTGCACCCTGTGCATCCAGGCCTGTCCGGTTGACGCCATCGTCGGCGCAGCCCAGCGCATGCACACCGTTATCGCCGAACTGTGCACCGGCTGCGACTTATGCATCCCGCCCTGCCCGGTGGATTGCATCGATATGCGGCCTCTGCCCAAGGCGCAGGCGCGCTGGACCCGGTCCCTGGCCGCGGCGGCGCGCGCGCGCTCCCGCTTTCGCAGCCTGCGCCTCAAGCGTGACGCGACCGTGCGCGTCAGGCGGCTCGCGCACAAGGCGCGCGGAACATCGGGACGGCCCGAAGCCAAGCAGGCGGTGATTCTCGCCGCCCTCGAGCGCGCCAAGGCGAGAAGGGCCGCCGTCGCCGACACGTGCAGTGCGGCGGCGAAGAAGCGATGAATCCGGCAAAACGGCAGCGTGTTTTCGAGCGCTTCAGAGACGCCAATCCGGAGCCACGCGGTGAATTGGAATACCGCACGCCGTTCGAACTCCTCGTCGCCGTGATTCTGTCGGCACAGGCGACCGACAAGAGCGTTAATCTGGCCACGCGCAGCCTGTACCAGGTGGCGGCCACGCCGAAAGCGATGCTCGCGCTCGGCATGGACGGCCTGATTGCGCATATCAAGCACATCGGACTGCATCGCACCAAGGCGAAGAACATTCTCGCGACGTGCGCGCTGCTCCTGGAACGCCACGCGGGCCAGGTGCCGCCGCAGCGCGAGGCGCTGGAGCAATTGCCCGGGGTCGGACGCAAGACAGCGAGCGTCGTGCTCAACATCGCCTTCGGCCATGCCACTATCGCGGTCGATACGCATATTTTTCGCGTCTCCAACCGCACCGGCATCGCCCCGGGCAGGAATCCGCTCGAAGTCGAGCAAAAGCTGATGAAATTTGTGCCGCTGGAGTTCCGCCAGCACGCCCACCATTGGTTGATCCTGCACGGACGCTATGTATGCAAGGCTAGAAATCCAGCCTGCGCGCAGTGCTCGATTGAGGCGTGGTGTGAATACAAGGCAAAGACCTCCGGCGAAGACGGACGCGCTGCGTAGACGCCAAGACGCACGTTCATTGCCGCGATCGTCGGCGCGCGCGCGAGCAGCGGCACCCATCGTATAATGCGCCTTTCATTTCAAGGTATTGCCATGCGGTTTCACGGTTCCGACAATTACATCTCCACCGACGACCTCACGCTCGCGGTCAACGCCGCGGTCACGCTGCAGCGCCCGCTGCTGATCAAGGGCGAGCCCGGGACCGGCAAGACCATGCTGGCCGAAGAAGTGGCCAAAGCGCTCGGCCTGCCGATTTTCGAATGGCACATCAAATCCACGACCAAGGCGCAGCAGGGCTTGTACGAATACGATGCCGTGTCGCGTCTGCGCGATTCCCAGCTGGGCGACCCGCGCGTGCACGACATCAACAACTACATCGTCAAGGGCACCCTGTGGCAGGCGTTCACCGCCGATGAACCGGTGGTGCTGTTGATCGACGAAGTCGACAAGGCCGACATCGAGTTCCCCAACGACCTGCTGCGCGAGCTCGACCGCATGGAGTTCTACGTCTACGAGACGCATGAACTGGTTAAGGCGAAGCACCGCCCGATCGTGTTCATCACGTCGAACAACGAAAAAGAGCTGCCCGACGCGTTCCTGCGGCGCTGCTTCTTCCACTACATCCGCTTCCCCGACAAGGAAACGATGGAAAGAATCGTCGACGTGCATTTCCCCGGCATCAAGAAGCATCTGCTGCGCGAGGCGCTGGAAGTGTTTTTCGAGGTGCGCGAAGTGCCGGGGTTGAAGAAAAAGCCTTCGACCTCGGAACTGCTCGACTGGCTGAAGCTCCTGCTCGCCGACGATATCCCGCCCGAGGCCCTGAGGAGCAAGGACAAAAAGACCATCATCCCGCCGCTGCACGGCGCGCTGCTCAAGAACGAGCAGGACGTGCATCTGTTCGAGCGGCTGATATTCATGTCGCGGCACAACCGCTGACCTAGAGGCGGCCCCGCGCGCGGCAAACATGCTGATCGATTTCTTCCTCAAGCTGAAGAGCGCCAAGGTCCCGGTCACGACCAAGGAATACCTCATGCTCATCGAGGGCATGCAAAAGGGCGTGGTCGGCTCCTCGATCGACGATTTCTACTATTTCTCGAGGACCTGTCTGGTCAAGGACGAAACCAACTTCGACAAGTTCGACCGGGTTTTCGGCGAATACTTCAAGGGCGTCGAGGCCATCATGGGCGTGGAAGCCGACATTCCGCTCGACTGGCTGCGCTTGCAGGCCGAACTCAACCTGAGCCCGGAGGAAAAAGCCAAGATCGAAGCCATGGGCGGGTGGGAAAAGCTCATGGAGACGCTGAAGAAGCGCCTCGAAGAGCAAAAGGGCCGGCACCAGGGCGGCAACAAGTGGATCGGCACGGGCGGCACCTCGCCTTACGGCGCCTATGGGTACAACCCCGAAGGCATACGCATCGGCCAGGCGGGCTCGCGCAACCGCTCGGCGGTGAAGGTATGGGACCAGCGCGAGTACCAGAACCTGGACGACCAGGTGGAACTCGGCACGCGCAACATCAAAATCGCGCTGCGAAGGCTGCGCCGCTTCGCCCGCGACGGCGCGCCCGAGGAACTCGACCTGGACAACACCATCGCTTCCACCGCAAGAAAAGCCGGGATGCTCGACATCCTGATGCGGCCCGAACGCCACAACAAGGTCAAAGTACTGTTGTTTTTCGACATCGGCGGCTCGATGGACGACCACATCAAGCTGTGCCAGGAGATGTTTTCAGCGGCCAAGACCGAATTCAAGCACATGGAGTATTTCTACTTCCACAACTGCCTGTACGACTATGTCTGGAAGGACAACCGCCGCCGCCATTCCGAGCGCACCCCGACCGTGGACATCCTGCACAAGTACGGACCCGACTACAAACTCATTTTCGTCGGCGACGCCACCATGAGCCCGTACGAAATCCTGCAGCCCGGGGGCTCGATCGAATACTCCAACGACGAAGCCGGCGCGGTGTGGATGCGCCGCATGCTCGACGTCTATCGCAAAGCGGCGTGGCTCAATCCCGAGCCGGAGCAGCTCTGGCCCTACCGCCAGTCGATCTCGGTGATCCGCGAAATCATGGAAGCGCGCATGTATCCGATCACCATCGAGGGCCTGGAGCGCGCAATGCGCTATCTGAGCAAGTAGTAAGACAGACGCTAGAGGAAGCGCTCCGCAATGGCATCGATGCCCAGCTCGAGCAGGCTCCTGCCGCGGCGCTGCGGCAGGAACGGAATACTTCTCACGGCCACAGCAAGGTCTCCGCTGATTTCACGAATGCGCGGCGGCGCCGCTTCGCCGTAGCGCTCGAACGTCTTCGCCATCGCCTCGGCATCGAGAACGGCGATCGGGGAGTGGCAATGCGGGCAAGCGGTGTCGCTGCGCAAGTCGATCGGACCGCCACAGGCATGGCAGTGGATTTGGCCGATGCTGACCGCAATCTTCTCGATCTCTTTTTTCGCGATGTGCCGCACGAATCCCTTCTCGGTCAGAAATTGCGCAAAAGGCGTAAAGCGCCCGTGCCCGATCGGGCAGCGGTGGTACGCAAACGGCCCGCTGGGAACGAGGTCCCTGACGGGAAGCAGGTCTTGCGCGCAGCGCGGGCAGACGAGGCGCGGCGCGAGCGGCTGCGTTTCCGATTCCCGGGCGTCGTGAATGATCCTGAACAGTTCAAGAATGCTCGCCGGCGCGAGCCGCGTGCTCTCGTGCGGATCGAACCAGATGCCGCGGCAGGTCGCGCAATAGTCGAGCGCGAGATGTCCGATCGGCAGCGCGCCGACGCACAGCGCAACCATGGTGCGACGGCAGGACGGACAGGGCAGCAATTCTACCGGCAGGGTTTCCATCGCTTACTTTGCCGACGCCAGCATCGACGAGCCGTTCAGTCGCTGTCGCGCTGCGGCGGCGGCGCCACCTTGATCGCCTCCTCGATGGTGGTGAGACCCGCCGCCACTTTCATCGCCGCGCTTATGCGCAGCGGCTTCATCCCGTCCTTGTAGGCCAGCTCGCGCATCTTGGCGAGGTCGGCCTTGGCGTCGATCAGACGCTTCATCGCCGGCGACATCAACAGGATTTCGTAGATGCCGATGCGGCCGATGTAGCCGGTGTTGCGGCATTCCAGGCAGCCGACCGAACGAAAAATGTGCGCCGGGCGCTTGGCCTTCCACGGCGCGACGAATTCTTCCCAGGTGAGGTCGTCGGCGCGCGAATCGTCGTAGGGCACCTTCTGCTTGCAATGCGGGCAGAGCGTGCGCACCAGGCGCTGCGCCATGACACCGAGAATGGTGGAGTTGAGCAGATAGGGCGGCACGCCCAGATCGAGCAGGCGGGTAATCGCTGCGACCGAATCGTTGGTGTGCAGCGTCGACAGTACCAGATGCCCGGTGAGCGCCGCCTGAATCGCCATGTCCGCGGTCTCGAGATCGCGGATCTCGCCCACCATGATGATGTCGGGGTCTTGGCGCATCAGCGCGCGCACGCCATCGGCAAAGCCGAGGTCGATGCCGCGCGTGACCTGCATCTGGTTGAACGCCGGCTCCACCATTTCGATCGGGTCTTCGATGGTGCAGACGTTGACTTCGTCGGTAGCCAGGGTCTTGAGCGTCGAGTACAGCGTGGTGGTCTTGCCCGAACCCGTGGGCCCGGTGACCAGGACAATGCCGTGCGGCGCCGCCGTCATCTGGCTCCATCGCAGCTGATCCTCCTCGGAGAAGCCGAGCTCGCTGAAGTCCTTGACCAGCACCTCCGGGTCGAACACGCGCATCACCAGCTTTTCGCCGAACGCCGTGGGCATGGTGGACAGGCGCAGCTCGATTTCCTGGCCGTCGGCGGTTCGCGTCTTGATGCGCCCGTCCTGCGGCCGGCGTTTTTCCACCACGTCCATGCGGCCGAGTATCTTGATGCGGCTGGTCATGGCGGACATTACCGCCGCCGGAATCTGGTATACCTGATGCAGCACGCCATCGATGCGAAAGCGCACGTAACCGACGTCGCGTCGCGGCTCCATGTGGATGTCACTCGCGCGCTGGTCGAACGCGTACTGCCACAGCCAGTCGACCACATGCACGATGTGCTGGTCGTTGGCGTCGAACTGGCGGTTGGTATTGCCCATCTCCACCAATTGCTCGAAATTGCCGATGCCGCTGCGCTGCTCGCCTTTTTCGGCCGCGCCCTTGATCGATTTGGCCAGGTTGTAGAACTCCACCTGGTAGCGCGCGATGTCGAGCGGATTGGCGATGACGCGGCGGATCTCCAGGCGCAGGATCGGCTTCAGCTCGCGTTCCCACTCCTTGATATAAGGCTCGCAGGTGGCGATCACCGCTTCCTTGCTGTTGACCTCCACCGGCAGGATCTTAAAGCGCTGCGCATAGGCGTTGGACATGATGTCCGTGACCGCGGCGAAGTTGATTTTCAGCGGGTCGATGTGGAAATACGCGAGGCCGACCTTGGCCGCCAGCCACTCGGTGAGCAACTCCAGGTGCAGCAGCTTGTTCGGCGGCAGCAGCGACTTCCATTTCTGGTCGCCGATTACCACCAGTGGATGATGTTCCGTGCGCTGCATGCGCCGGTCGGCGATCAGCTTGTCGGCCTCGGCGCGACCGACGATGCCGTCCTCGACCAGGTCGCGCAATACCTCAGTCAGGCTCAATCTGCGGTCGGGGACGGCTTCAGCGGCGACTTGCATGGAATGCACTATAGCGGCATTGCGCAGCCGGTTCAAATTGCACCCGCAGGCCGCGCGGGTATTCACGCTGCCGGTTGTGTTAGCATGCGATCCTTCGCCGCGGTGCGATTGCTCCCGCGGCAAGCGCCGGCAAATGCCGAAATATTGCGCGCGCGAGTTGACATCCGCGCGCAGTCATCACTGATAGGAGCATGCAATGATCAAGATTGGAGACCGCCTCCCCGAGGGCACACTCATGGAATTCATCGAAACCGAAGCCGCCGGCACCCCGGCCGGCCCGAACAAGTTCAATGTCGCGGATCTGGTCAAAGGCAAGAAGATCGCCATTTTCGGCCTGCCCGGCGCCTACACGCCGACCTGCTCGGCCAAGCACGTGCCGAGCTACCTCGCGCAATACGACAAGCTGAAGGCCAAGGGCGTGGACGAAATCTGGTGTATTTCGGTGAACGACAGTTACGTCATGGGCGCCTGGGGGCGTGACCAGAAGGCCACCGGAAAGATACGCATGATGGCCGACGGCAGCGCCGATTTCACCAAGAAACTGGGCCTGGAGCTCGACCTCACCGCGCGCGGCATGGGTGTGCGCATGACGCGGTTTTCGATGCTGGTGGACGACGGCGTGGTCAAGCAGTTGAACGTCGAGGCACCGGGCAAATTCGAAGTCTCCGACGCCGAAACCATGCTGAAGCAGCTGTAAGCCCATCACTCGAGCTGCAGCGCGCGAGCTTGCGCGGACGGCAGCCCGCCCGCGCGGATCGCCGATTGCGCGCGGATGAAAAAGCACATCCGCACTCAATCGGCGATCTTGTATAAGAGCAAACCCAAGACGCTGTTGCTTTTATCAATAACCGTGGTTTTGGTACGAATGCGCTTCTTATCCGTACCAAAACCACGGTTGGCGCGCGCAGCGCGCAGGGTTTACTGCGCTGCGATCAACTTCCCGGCGTCCAGATCTTTGCGCCACCGCCGGCAAGCGCCAGCATCAGCTCGTTCAGGCGCTTGACGAAGCCGGCCGGATCCTCCAGCTGCCCGCCTTCGGCGAGCAGCGCCTGGTCGAACAGCACCTGGCTCCAGTCGGCGAAATGGGCGTCCTCCTGCTTCAACCGCTGCACCAGCGGATGGCCCGGATTGATCTCCATGATGGGCTTGGACTCGGGCACTTTCTGCCCGGCCGCCTTGAGGATGCGCGCGAGATTGCCGCCCAGGTCGTACTGATCGGACACCAGGCAGGCGGGTGAGGATGTCAGCCGCAGCGTGACGCGAACCTCTTTCACCTGCTCGCCGAGCGCGCCCTTGATCTTGTCGGTAAGCGGCTTGTATTCGCCCGCCTGTTTTTCCTGCTCCTTCTTTTCCGCCTCGTCCTCGAGTTTGCCCAAGTCCAGATCGCCCCGCGCCACCGAGGCGAGCGGCTTGCCTTCGAATTCGGTGAGATTCGACACCAGCCATTCGTCCACGCGCTCGGCGAGCAGCAAAACCTCGATGCCCTTCTTGCGGAACACCTCCAGATGCGGGCTGTTCTTCGCCGCGAGGAAGGAATCCGCGGTGACGTAATAGATCTTCTCTTGGCCCGGCTTCATGCGCGCCAGATAATCGGCGAACGAAACGCCCTGCTCTTCGCTGTCCGCACGGGTGCTGGCAAAGCGCAGCAGTGCGGCGATTTTTTCCTTGTTGGCGTGGTCTTCGCCCACGCCCTCCTTCAGCACCAGGCCGAATTCCTTCCAGAAACCCGCGTACTGGTCCGGCTTGTTCTGCGCCAGCTCTTCGAGCAGCGTGAGAACGCGTTTGGTGCAGCCCGAGCGGATCGCCTCGATGTCCTTGCTCTGCTGGAGGATCTCGCGCGACACGTTGAGCGGCAGGTCGTTGGAATCGACCACGCCGCGCACAAAGCGCAGATAGGCGGGAAGCAACTGCTCGGCGTCGTCCATGATGAACACGCGGCGCACATACAGCTTGATGCCGTGGCGGTGCGTGCGGTCCCACAGATCGAACGGCGCATGCGCCGGCAGGTACAGGAGCTGCGTGTACTCATGCCGGCCCTCGACCTTGTTGTGGGTCCAGGCGAGCGGCGTCTCGAAATCGTGGGCGACATGCTTGTAGAACTCCTGGTACTGCTCCTCGCTCACCTCGGATTTCGGCCGCGCCCACAGCGCGCTCGCCTGGTTGACCGTCTCGTCCTCGCCGCTCGGCTTTTGTTCCTTCTTTTTCTCGTCCCAGACGCTTTTTTCCATGCGGATCGGGATGGCGATATGGTCGGAATACTTGCGGATCAGGGCGCGCAGCCGGAAATCGTCCAGCAGGTCGTCCTCGCCCTCGCGCAGGTGCAGGGTCACTTCGGTGCCGCGCGTTTCCTTTTCCACCGCTTCGATGCTGTAGTCGCCGCCGCCATCGGATTCCCAGCGCACCGCTTCGCCCGCGGCGAGGCCGGCGCGGCGGGTCACCAGGGTCACGCGGTCGGCGACGATGAACGAAGAATAGAAGCCGACGCCGAACTGGCCGATCAGGTGGGCGTCCTTGGCCTGGTCGCCGGTCAGCGCCTGGAAAAACTCGCGCGTGCCCGATTTGGCGATGGTGCCGATGTTGGCGATGACTTCCTCGCGCGACATGCCGACGCCGTTGTCCGAAACGCTCAACGTGCGCGCCGCCTTGTCGAAACTGACCCGGATCCGCAGGTCGGCATCGGTGCCGTACAGCGAGGCGTCCGACAGCGCCTCGAAACGCAGCTTGTCGGCGGCATCGGAGGCGTTGGAAATCAGTTCACGCAGAAATATTTCCTTGTTGCTGTACAAGGAGTGGATCATCAGGTTCAGCAGCTGCTTGACTTCGGCCTGAAAGCCCAGCGTTTCCTTGGCGGCGATAGCAGACATATTTTCTCCGGTCAATGGTTATTGTCTTCTCAAATGCGGGCGAAAGGAGCCAATTTCAAGGGACTGGACGCGGCCGTTGGTACTAAAATCCGAACCAAGCGAAAGACCTGCGGTCTATTCGCAAATCCCAACGTTGTCGAGGTCGCCCCATGCTGCGCCGCATCCGTCCCTTAGTACTGGCCCTGCTCCTGCCGGCGTTCCTGCTCGCGCCGTCCCACGCCGCGCCGGCCGGTGCGGCGGCTGCGGC
>Ga0315281_10010165_pt1 | contig 12983 bp, 26 predicted proteins | sample YL17G07_0_MG_FD_204540 | JGI IMG/M metagenome (GOLD analysis project Ga0315281, IMG submission 204540) | Sediment microbial communities from Yellowstone Lake, YNP, Wyoming, USA - YL17G07_0 | ecosystem: Environmental > Aquatic > Freshwater > Lake > Sediment | place: USA: Wyoming | collected... | reverse complement strand
TAACTGTGATATTGGCCATAATTTTGACCTCCTTTTGCGGCGTCTAAGGCCCCGCTTTGCCTTTATGAAACTATAGCATAACTGTTAAGCTTTGTCAAGAAAATTATTAATTTTTATTGAGAAGCTTTATTATGGATTCTCTGAATATTCTAATAGTTCCGTTGCTGGGTCTGCAATATAGAAGATTACCGTTTTCTATCCAGCGGTAGACCGTTGATTTAGCAACATCAAAAAACTCTGCAACTTCATCAGGCCGGAAGAGAGTCTTTTGCGGGAGATCTCTTAACCCCCCTTCGTCCCCCCTTAAACTAAGGGGGGATTGAGGGGGGTTATCTTCCACGCTCTTTGCTCTATACTCTATGCTCGTCATTTCAATCTTCAGAGAATATATAATAGAAACCAAAAACTACATCTTTACCGTTTATTTGTATCCAGTGAAGTGTTTCTATCCCTTCAACATGCCCCATATAAGTTGCCTGTTCTCCAGTATGTAATATTATCTCTTTGCCATTGAGTTTCTCGTCCATCGATACAACAAGTTTTTTCCCTTGAAATTCAATCTCTTTTTTAAAACCCTTCTCTCTATCTATCTCCCTATCTTGCATTTTTCCCTTCCCCCAGGTATTCACCTGTCTTAAGGTCATAATTATGTGTAGCAAAGTGAATGCTTTGATTTTCGTTGTGATAATATCCATGCCCATGTGCAGGACAAAAATCATTGTTACCATTGCAGATATTATCTGTATCAATTACTTGTCCATCAAGTGGCCCGCCTTTTAATTTTATTATAGCCATCTCACCCTCCTATTTTTTGATTAATTCTATCATTTTCCCCTATTCTATGTTCCATTCCCTGTTCTATGTTCTAAGTTCAACGTTCTATGCTCGATGTTTTTTAACGTCGAACCTTGAACCTCGAACCTTGAACGGTCTTTCACGCTCTTCCTGCCTGCGGCTCTATCAGCTTCTTTGCCTCATCGCACGGGTGCACACAATCACAACAGGGACGCTTCACAATGCCAAATGCGGAACTCGGAATGCGGAGTAACAAACTAAGCTTGCATCTGCCGTAGAGATTCTTGCCGCAGAGATTTTTAAAGGGGCAGGTATCACAAGTCATTTTAAAAACCCGTTCAAGGTTCTACGTTTTAAAAACATAGAACATAGAACTTTGAACTTAGAACGATGTTTTTTACCATTTGTAGTATCCTCCCTGCATATTCCCGTCATGTCTTAGCTGGTCAGCTGGCTGGCTGGCTGGCTTGCAAGCTTTCTCCTGTCTTGACAGCATTCCCTTCAGCCCCTCTATCACCCTGAAGGCATCTTTGCCAGTCTGAATCTTTTCTTTCTTCAGCCATTTCTTAAGCCATCTCTGAAAGCCGTCATGTACATGCCAGCGGATATCCGCCCTGAGATGCTCGATCTTTGCGAGCTGCTGGGGGCTTACCATCTGTATTATGTTTTGCGCTCTGGGCTTTGATACTTTGACACTTTGATACTTTTTTGTTACTACTCGGAACCCTTTCTCTACAAAATAATTGAATATCAAATCATGCGCATCATCATATGAGAGGGCCTTGCAGGTATTGACCCAGTACCGGTCTGAAAGAATTGTGCGATATTCCTCATCGCTGATCTTCAGCTCTCCAAGAGCGACGTGAATAATTTTGATTTGTGCCTTGCTGATGGGTTTATTCCCAGCTTGCCAGCCCTTCTTGTTATTATCTGGCATACCTTTCAATCACCTTTATCGCATTATCAATTTGCTCTCTCTCCTGGTGCAGGCGTACAAGGATATCGACATGAGATTGCTTCGCTCCGCTCGCAATGACGCTTTTGTCGATGTTGTCTTGCGACTTTGCTAATGTTGTCTTTTTAGATTTGTCTTTGCGAGCCGAAGGCGAAGCAATCTCCTTTGGCCGCCTTCCCCTTTTCTTAACAATGCCGTGGGCTTCATTATAGTGCCTCTTGCATAAACCGTCTTTGCATGCATATTTGCTGCAACCACCTTCGTGTTGGCACTCTCTGACTTTTGGAGTAGCCATCCTCTCACCTCCTGTAACCCTACCTTTACCTCCTCTTAATTTAAGGGGAGGATGGGAGGGGTTATCTCTCTTCGATATTTCATTAATCTCCGGATGGTCATTGTATAGATTGCAGACAGCACATATGCCATCCTTGTTATTCGTCTCATTGCCACAAACGCATCTCATTTTTGTATCCTCTCCAATATATCCTCAAGCCACGCCCTCTGCGGCTCGGTGAGGACATCAAAATCTGCATCAATCATTGACAGTATGAATCTGTATGCATCTACCCAGTAGCCACCCCCGCTGGTCCTAAAAAGTCGTTCCAAATTATCCATGTCTTCTTCGGTAATAAAGTAATGCTCACGAACAGTTTTCATTCGTCATGCTCCGGCTTGACCGGGGCATCCAGGTTATTATTTTTTATAGATTGCCCGATCGAGTCGGACAATGACGGCAATGTTTTGAAAGGTGGATTCCCATAAATTATGTTAAGAGATGGTTTCTTTTGTTTGGCTTCGATAAAAGTCAAAAGTGCAGAAGGTATGTAATAATACTTATCATCTAATAACCTTCTGATTGCTTCCACTAAAAAATTGCTCATTCCAACACTCCCTGCCCGAAAACTTCCTCGAGGGAGATCCTCCTGAGCTTTGCAGCACGCATTAATATCTTGATTCCTCTCCGGCGGAGGGACTGATATACGCAGTCAATCTCATCTTCTTCTGTAATAAGATAGTAGCCGGGGTTCTTGCTGGTGTTTGAACCGATGCAGACACCATGCTCCATGATGAGATGCCGTACTCTATCGCGGAGATCCACCTCTGACGTCTTCATCATGCTCGCCAGAAATTTGACGCCCTGGGCATTCTGCCTGCCCTGCCGGAGGAAACCAAGCAATAGACTTTCTTCAAAAGTCAAAGAAATGTCAGAGTGTCTAAGTGTCATACATAACCCTCTAAATACACCATACCTTACTCGGTGCAAAGCGGCAGGGACCGGGCTCGTGGCATTTTTTTAAATTCCCATGCGCAGGCCAATGCTCGCAACATCCGCTATTGGTACAGTATTCTGCATAACTACATCTCACCAATTTCTCCACAGGTTTGCCAGCCTTCTTATTCTGTTTAATCTTCAGCATTTATAACCTACTCGCATATTCTGCGCATTCACCACTATGCTCACAGAAATCACACTGCTCGCTACCAGGTGCATACATATGCCCGCAGCAGAGAGGGCATTGCCCGTGCAATCATCATCGTCTTCGCTCACCCTGCCTCCTTACGTTTTTCAATCCTTCGATCTTTGAAATACTCCGTATAAAGTTTCAGATTTAAACCGAGTATCCCGATGTTGATCAATGTAAGGATAGAAATGACAATAATGATATCCATCACGCTGCCTCTACTTCCTTTAGCTCATCCTTGAGCAACGCCTCGACGAGCTTATCAACCTCGGAATCTGTGGGCTTGATGACTACCTGGTCTCCTGTCTCGATAACCTCAACGCCGAGTCGCCTTAGCTCTGATGCAGGAAGTTGCGCAAGGGTAGTTTTGATAAGCGATTCTGTGATTTTTATATAATTCCCCCAGGCTTCTTCAGGCATGGCCTTCTTGAGCAACTTGATTGTATGCGCCGGATCTTCGATAACAATCTCTCCTTTGCCTTTCTGAAACCCTACCTTGATCCCGTACAGCACAACTGTGCGGGGCTTTGTGAAAAGCTCAGGAACTTCATCAATCGCATTTTTAAGCCTGCTCTGCCATGAGGCCGCTGTAGCAACCGCTTTCTTGATGCCGGGAAGATGCCTCTTCTTCACCTGGTCAAGCTCCTCCTGCAGCTCCTGCATGCGGTCAGAAAGAATCTTTCTTGTCATGTAATACGCTTTTGTTAATGATTCAATTTCTAATAGGGTCATCTATTCCTCCAATCATGGTCGTATTTATTGCGTGGCTTGAATTCAACAGCATCCGCAATATCGCTTTTAATAATGATTACGCTCGATGGATGTTTTTGAAGCATATCCTGTGTTTCATCGAGCTTTTCAATGAGCACTTTTGTCTTATTGTCCTTGGCCGTGCCTCCAAGGTAAAGACCGAGGGAGAGAAATATGAGGAGCAGGATAAATAACAGGAAAGCACGCCCAAGGCTTCTTTCTTGTGTTATACTTTTCATGTTAAGTTCCTTTCAGGGCGGTTGTCTCATCGACTCCGCCCTCTTTTTCTTCGGGCACATTGCAATGTGCCCCTACAATCAGGCTGGCTTTGCAAATATCGGCCTTCATCGTCTGAAACCACCGGCACAGCCTTGTGATTTGTTTGCCCCCACATGAAGGGCAATGGTCCATCTGCACCTTCTGGCCCATAAAATGGACCGTCTCGAGACAAAAAACCTCATCACAGTCAAGACATATCATTGCATCACGCAGCTTCATTACCACCTCCTCTTCCAAATTCGGAATTCGGAATTCGGATTTCGGAATTGGTTTTCATTCCGCATTCGCCATCCCGCATTCCGCATTTTGAATAGTGTTCACACCCGTTACATTCGCCTGCAGAGCGGGCCTGATAGACAATGCAGACAGAGAGATCAATATACATATTCCTCGCCATGCACCAGATGTATCCTTGCCGTTGCTCTGATACTTTGATACTCTGACACTTTGATGCTTTCATTGCTTGATCCTCTGTTGCAGCTCCTGCATCACCTGCTCCGTGTGATATTTGGAATCGCACTCGATCTCAAACAATGACCTGTGGCCGTAATAGCTCAGTCTCAAAGTGGTGTCCCCTGTCCTCTCGATATCCACCAGATTTTCTAAATTCACCATATGTCCCTGGTGATAGCTGCTATTATTGCAATCGATCTGGAACCAGTCGGTTGCCTGAACTGCTGTTGCCATGCAGAGCAACATTGCTATGATGATTATCTTTTTCATTTTGCATAACCTCCTGTTTTCTTCATCATCTTCGTCCCAAAAAATCACCCTCTTCATCTCATTACTCCTTACTGAATTGCTCCTTACTGAATTGCTCCGAACTAAATTACATCGCATTGATCACCTCCTCTGTTACCTTTGCCTCTCCCAGCTCAAAGGCAAGGTTCATGGCCCTGGCTGCGTAATTGTTGACAAGGAGAGGGAAGGCGTGTGAGATATTCCTGTTCTGCCTGTCCTTTGATGTGAGCCTCTTTGCAAGGGCATCGATTGAGCCGTTATGGAAAATCTCTTTGAGATCAGAGCCGACTCGTTTGAATTTCAGGGCAAGGTAATCCATGATATGCCCATTGAGTCCCTGTATCTCCGCGACCTGGCAGCGCCTGATGACTTCACGCATATCAACATGCAAAGACTCATTGAACATATGCTTGAGCTCTGTCTGGCCAATGAGGATAATAGCCAGGAGCTTTCTATAACCATCCTCCAATTCATAGAATCTCTTTAGATATTTGAGCGTGTGGGTATTGAGGTCATGGGCCTCTTCAATAATCAGGCATGAACGGTAACCATTCTTAGAACGGCTCAGGAGAAGCCTTTGCACCTGCCTCGTTTTCTGCTCTAATTTGAGCTTGGGCCGTTCATCGGAGATATCCATGACAATTGCATCGCAGATGCTGGCTGCTGTGAGCCGTGTTTTATCTATCATCTGCGGATAGATGACAAGGACATCTCCATCACGCCTGAGCTGCTCAACTATCTTTCTGCGTATGACGCTTTTGCCGCTTCCAACCTCGCCGATGACTGCAAGGAATCCTCCGTGCCTTGCGCAATCCAGCATGGCAGCCTCAATGTAACGGTGCTCATCTGCCATGTAGATGTCTGAGTCTTTCTGAATGTCATCGACAAAGGGATTGCGGAAGACCTTGAAATGCTTCATTGCCTCCTGTGAGATCATTTCCACCTCCTTGCTGATTAATATTTCCTCCGGATCTCCGGGGATAAATGGCTTGATTGCCCTTGTGGCCGCAGTCTTTTTCCCGACCAGGGCATGACGGGCCTGCCTTAAATCTCCCCCTCTCCCTCGCCCTCTCCCTCCAGGGGAGAGGGGAATTTTAATTTCTTGCCTCTCCCTTGAAGCAGGAGTACCTTGAAGCTGGTTAGTAAACATCCCCCTCCCCTGGCGGGAGGGGATAGAGGGGAGGGGGGCCCAAAGATCCTTCATCTGAAAATCATTGGCAGCAAGCCATTCAAGAACTGTTTGATTCTTGGAAAGATACCCTTCGATGCGCTCTTTGTAATCCTTGATAGTTGTTGGGGCATAATTGCGGTTTACGATCAGGTTCATCACAGACTCGCCGGCCCGGAGTCCTTCCTTTGCGATCTGCTCCTGTGTTAACCCGCAGTCTAAAATTAGCTGCTTTAAAACGATAGGCTTAAACTTCAACTGATAAGCCACCTGACCTGCCACACCATCACCTCCTCTCCTTAAATAGTGTCAAAGATTCAGAGTGTCAAAGTGTCAAAGTTTTGTCATTTCGCAACTCTGACACTCTGCTGCTCTGATACTTTGACACTTTGAAGCTCTGATACTTGCTTTATTAACTCTTCCGCTTTTGTTATCTCTATCGAATCGCCGTGCTCGGCGCGTAATTGCTGATTCATTTCTTTGCTGATGGGGCCTACTTCCTGGATTAACCGCTTGAGGAATTCTGTGAAAGGGATGGATTTTTCTGTGATCGAACGGTCAACCTCTATGGGCGTGCCTTTCTTTTCTATGAATGAGACATTGCCGACCTTCTTAGCATGATGGCCAAAGACCTGGAGCCCTGCAAAAGGTGTTGCGCCCTTCTTCCTCTCCTCTCCGTATGCGATGTTGTCAAACCGCTTGATAGCCTGCTGTGTGAGAGTCTCGGGCTGTGCCTTGTATTCCTGGCCGATTATCGCTGCATCTGCCCTGAACCCGCCAAGATGCGCGGGAAGCTTTTCGATAGGTATGCATTCGTAGAGTTTTTCCCGGAACTTTATGTCTATATTTTCTGTGAAGGCTTTAACATGGCCTTCAATCTGCACCCTGGGCCTGATGCCTTCGATATGTTTTACATTGTAGATTTTATTTTTATAAGAAATGGTATAGTCCGGCTCTACAACTCTTGTGAAGACAGGCTTTCTCATCAGCTCTATACATTTTTCTTCAAGAGGTAGAATACGGAGCTGTTCAGGTTTTATGAGCATCCAACATTGTGTCCGTGTCATCCTGTGGCGTGTATGTTTTTTGGTAGCGTTATACTTTATTGCCCAGTCAAATGCCCATTCATTGAGATGATCTTCCGAGGTAGCCGGCTGGATCCGTAAGCCCGATTCAAAATGTTCTTCAATAATGCTATGTGTGCTTTCGGCTGTACCTTGACGCCGTGGATTGTGCGGCATGCCGTGCGGCATTTCTATTTCTAAACCTTTGAACAAGCTCTTAACCTCCCCGGCGGTATTTGCGGCTCCGGCATCCATCAACATCAGAAATGGCACGCCGTGAAAAGGATATTTCTGTATCTGCTTTTTGCCCCATGCCTCAAGGAAAAATCTCAGAAGATTCCTCTCCGATTCGCCGCCTGCATAAAAATATCTCATATAGAAGGCGCCGCTGAAATGGTCTGTGAGAACATAACGCATCAATCGCTGTTTGACCTTCGCATAATTGTCGGGCTTGTTTTTATAGAAAAGCCTCTCATCCAGGATTCCTAAAATATTTTTCTTGAGGTAATACTGGATGCAGACAGAGACATCAAAAACATGCACATGATTGGGATGGAGTGACCGCATCGGTGTATAAGGAGTCTCTTCATTGAGCATTTTTGCAGAGCATTGCATCTCCCTGAGCTGCCTCTGAACAGTTGCAACAGAGACTGAGCCAGTATCTACAAATCCATTGTCTTCAGCAATCTCCAAAGCCCTCTCAACCGGCATAATCGGCCCTTTTATCTCCCTTGATGTTGTATGTATCAGGCTGCCGATATATTCAAGCTGGCCTTTTGTGAGGGATTTCATCTGGCCTTTATCTTTTCGTTGCTGCTTCCCTGATTGCCAACCGTATGATCTTGCTATGCGGTATAGATGTGTCTTTGAAAACCTCATCAGATCCATATACCGCTCTACGACCTGATTGCGATTGCCGTTGGAAGAAATAAGTTCAGCAGCGAATCTCTCTTCCCAGCCCATGTTATGCGCCGATCTTCTCGATTTTTAGAGCAGCAAGCGTATCATAGTGAGGGTCCTGCATCCGTGGGCTGCCGAATAAATCCGTTGCAACTCCCAGGGCCATGTTCAATTGGCTTGCCATGTATTCAAGGGTAATGAGATATGCCACTTTCATTCTGACGGTAATTGGTTTTTCATCGCCGGGGATAAGTTCAACTATCGTCTCAGGCTCAACATGGGTCATATAGAAACCATCGAACTGCACCCTCATTGCCTCCATCTTTGTCAGAAAGGCATTCTGCTCAGGGGTTAGCTCCTTTTTTTCTGCTAACAGCTCCAACCGCCTTGATTCCTTCTCCATTTTGCGGATAACATCTTCCTTGCCCTGGAGGAGTCTGTCTTTTGTGCGGAGATCGGCGTCCTTTTCTTCGATGGCTTTTTTGTGGTCTTGCTTGTGGCGTTCTATGATTGCCTCGACCCCTTCAGGGGTGAGGTCATCCTTATCAAAATCTGTCAATTTGACAGATTTCAAACGGCCTAACTGCCTGATTTGACTCAATTCCAGTCCTAACAAATCTGTCAAATTGACAGAAAATGCATCAAAAACTGGGCTGACATCTTCAAGAATTCTGTCTATGGTTCTCCAGTCTCGGCCTGCGGCTTCACAGACCTGCACCCAGGTATAACCTTCTTCCTTATATGCCCTGCTTTTTTTCATCTGATAGAGGACTATAATTTCAATGAGATCGTTAAATCGCCTGTCGAGATCGATTTTTTTTAAGACACCGATTAATTGTGATTGCCGTATTTTTGTTACCATCTCTTTCTTGAGGCGTTCGATCTCCTCCTTGAGCGGAGCCTGAGCTATTTCATAGATTTGGTTGGATGCCTCAAAGTCTGCATCAGTCTTTTTCTGATCCTTTGGTTTATTCGCCATTAATCCCTCCTTTTAATAATTCAAGATTTTTATTGACCTTCTCTTTTTCTTCTTCAAGGTTTGCCTTTACCCTTGCCCATAATAGAGCGGCTGCCATGCCTATGCGCCAGTTGTCGCCAACGCCCTGCACAAATCCTTCATCTTCAAGAGTAGCAAGCTGGCACATCACGGTATCTTTTGGCAGGCCAACTGCCTGAGCAATGCTCTGGCTGCTCACAGCAGTCTTTTCATTGCCCATGAATTTCAGAACCCTCAATGCCTTCCGAACAGCCTCAATGCGCTTGTAGGATTTCTGCCTGCCTTGTTTTGAACTTTGAACATCGAACGTAGAACTTTGAACTTCTTCCATCATCCCTTCCCCCTTACGCCCGTAAGCACTTCAAATTCCCTTTTTATCCATAGCATCCTTTGTAATTTTTGCGTGTGCAACTCTTTGAGGCGTTGCGATTCTGCAAAAATAAGCTCCATATCGTTCTTCAGCTCCATTAGTTCATCCCACAATCTCTTTATAGTCTCAGTCTTTTGCTCCTCGGTCATTTATTCCTCCAAAAATGTCATGCCCTGGCTTGACCAGGGCATCTATAAATCTATCTCCTGATTCCGAGCTTCAGCCTGAGTTCTGCTATCTCACGCTGTTGCTGTGTATTCTCCTTCTCAAGCTTCGCAAGTTTGATCCAATCATGCTCCCCGGGCGTAAGCACATCACACCCCAGCGGCTCAAGCAGCACCCGGAAGGGGTCTATGGACCCGGTGACTGCGCAAAAGGCTGTGAGGTCCTCAGCCCTGAAGCCATAATCAAGGTTGCTCGATGTGTATTTATCGAGCATGTCTTTGGAGATGCTATGGTTGGTAAGCTCTGAAATCTTTGCGACTATCTGCCAGCGGGAATCAGGCGATTTACGGAGGGCTTTTGACAGGGAATCCCTGAAAATAAGGCTTAAATCAAGCCCTCCCTCTGTTATTTTGTCGTCAAAAAGACTACCCTGTCCTGATAGGGCCTTACGCAAAAATAATTTAGGATTTGACATAGTATTCCTCTCTTAAAAATGTTTATAATCAAACTAAATTTGAAAACTGTCTTGTCATTCCCTGGCTTGACCAGGGAATCTATAAATTCAATAGATGCCCCGATCAAGTCGGAGCATGACCGGGGAGAAAGGAAGGCGCCGGCAAAAGGGGTAATGCCAGCGCCTTTAGGAAAGGAGAAGCAATGAAAGGCGACGGTTGGAGGGGTCACGCCGCCCTCCTCTTATGTCTGTGGTTATTTGATGGCCACAGGTCACTGACCTTCATGCCGAGGGTTTTGGCTATGGCTTTGCGGATTTTAGGACCATTTCGCAAGCTATTGATGACATACCAGACATATACATCCGAAACCTTCTCCTGCCTGGCAATATCAAGAAGCTTGATGCCTTTCAAGACCATCAAAGATCGTATATATCTTGCTCTTTGTTTTAAGCTACTCTCGTCCATCTCAAAACCTTGTTGTAGGTTATGCCCGTTATCCTGGCGATCTCTTTTTTCTCCAGCTTCGGGAGCTGGCAATGAATAAACTCAATAGTCCTATAATCATCTGTCTTCCGGTAATCGCCCTTATCGGAGCGAGTTTTCCGAGGTTTTTCAAATATGCTGCCTCTGGAATGCAACATAACTTTACGTTGAAGATCAATGATAGTAGCCTTTTTAGTGGAATCTTTGATTCTGGTATAACCAAGAAAGAGAGTAAGCATGGCAGCCATACCAAGAGATATAATCACAGTAGGTCGCCAGCGTCCAAGAGAATCTTTTATTACTGCTTTTTTATAAAATGGTTTGTAAATATCTTCATTGTGGCTTATCATTCTATGGATGCATTTCTCGGAATATCTTATTGCCTTGCAATAATCGGGAAGTGCTACTGCATATTGAGTTTTAATAATTTGTTTCCCAAATACTTCAGCCCTAAAGTCCATCACACAAGTCCGCAAGGGCCCACCAAAAAAATCTTTGATCTTTTGACTAAAAAAGGTTTGAATTATGGGTAAGGAGTTCATATATTTTTTCTATGCTGTTTCTCGATCGAACTTACCTTCGGCTATAATAAAAATGTTGTTTAGACCAGGGTTAAGTAATTCTCCAACCTTCGCCCAAAATATTTCCGATGTCAGTTCTTCCAATGTGATTCCCATTGCTTTAGCCATAGTTTCTGGCCTGATCGGTTGCCATACAATCCCATCATTGATCAATAGAAAGATATTTTTTGCGTCCATAACCACCTCCTATGCTGCCCTCTTTTTATGGTTTTTGTTGGTATTATTCGACCAGAACTTCTCTCCAAGTGCCCTTTCTATTGCATGGCGGAGCCTCTTGGACTTGCTTCTACCAGCCACAACATGGTATATCGCCGTCCTATCTACCCCTTGCGAACGGGCGATTTTAGCACCTGAAATTCCCTTTTCGAGCATCTTGATTTTTATTTTGGTCTCTAATTTCATCATGATGAGATATCCAGAGGGAAGTATATTAAATGATTTAATGTTTGTCAAGTAAAAAATGAAGTGATTTAAGTTTTATGCAAAATAATTTAATAGGGCAAAGGATTACTAAAGTAAGGGGAGATCTCTCGAAGGCCGCATTCGCACGGGCATTGGGTGTCGAACCGGCATATATTGGGATGCTTGAATCGGGGAAGGGCATTCCTGGTAAAACATTAACTGAATTAATGTGCCTCAAATTTAACATAAATAAGGATTGGCTTCTCACCGGTGAGGGAGAGATGAGGAGGGAAGAGGCGGATCGGGTAGGCAAGGAACTTGCTATATATAATAATTTAAAGGGCGACCCTGAGATGGAAGAGATCCTCTCCTTATTATTAGAGAGGCCCCAGGATAAGGGCATGGTTTTGAAGTTTGCAAAGCTCCTTAAGTGGAAAAGGGAGATTAAAGAAGCTCTTGAGGGGCCTGAGATTAAAAACATTATAAAGGAAGAGGAGGGGTGAGATGGGGAGGTTTATTTGTTTAGTTGTTTTTTTAATATTGTTTTGTAGGGGGGATGTATTCTCCGGGGAAATTTCTAAAACCATCGACCAAGAGGGCATATTGCATATCCAAATAAAAGGGACATCTACTGATAGGCCGGGTAATGAATTGAAAGATTTAAGAGAGAGGGATTTGAAAGTCCAGATAGATAAGTTTTGTTATACTGTAAATTCCGGACTGAATAAAATTAAAGATGATGATATTGAGGCATTTAAGAAAGAAGCCCATAGAGTGAATTCTGAGACCGAGGGGTTTACACAAGAAATTCATAGATTGGAATCTGAGATTAATAATGAAAATAGCCTTGATGAACAAGCAAAGACAGATCTTCTTATGAATTTAGATAAATGCGGGATATCTATTCTTTTAGAACAGAAGGCAAAAATGCAGACCCTGCGTGATTATGCTAAACAAAAGGCTGCTGAAAATTATGAGAAAGCGCGGCAGATGGAAGAGACTATAAAAAGGGCGAAACAATTTTTACAGGATTATAAAAACGGAAAATGAGCGCCGGCGTGAAAATTTTAAAATCAAATGAGGTTTGATATCATGACCAACCGAAACCGTTTTTGTAATATTATAAGCAGGAAAAGTAGAATCGCTTTACACTCAAAACTTTACACTCAGGGAATGGAAACTTTACACATAAAATTAAAATCAAATAGGATTTGAAAACTACACTTTTTAAGGCAACTTCAAACCAAGTTCAAAGAATCCCGGAAGTGAGTTATAACATTTCCAAGCCCTTCCCATTAACCTCCCCCTATACGTAACGACCTCCGAGGCTTTTGCCTCTTGATTTTTATAAGAATATTATCTGACTATCGGCAAAAAAATCCGCTCAAATACTACATCCGCCATTGATTTTATGA
>Ga0315281_10010164_pt1 | contig 12984 bp, 10 predicted proteins | sample YL17G07_0_MG_FD_204540 | JGI IMG/M metagenome (GOLD analysis project Ga0315281, IMG submission 204540) | Sediment microbial communities from Yellowstone Lake, YNP, Wyoming, USA - YL17G07_0 | ecosystem: Environmental > Aquatic > Freshwater > Lake > Sediment | place: USA: Wyoming | collected... | reverse complement strand
GGTGAATGGGGTCATTGAACTGATTACGGCGAACATGGAAAAGATCGCCTGGTCCGGCAAGGTACTCAAAGTCAACGCCGACGGAACCTTGTTGATGAAGCCGGGCTCCGAAGGAGGGGTCAAATCGGGCAAAACATTTTTCGTCTTCCGCAAAGGCGAGGAGATTAAGGACCCCGATACGGGCGCTTCGCTTGGTGCGGAAGAGACGAAGGTTGGAAGAATCCAGACGCTTGAAGATGCGCTGAAGGGAAAGGCCTTCAAGTGCAAAGTGGTCGAGGGAGCTGGGTTGCTGGCGGGCGATGTCATTCGAGAAACAGAAAAGTAGTGCTCGAGCGCAGAATAGGGTGAAGCTGCTATGCATCAAAAGGTCCACCTCTTGTTAACCTCTTCTCGTCGGCATCGTCTAACAGGTGTATCATTTTGAAAGGACTTCCTTGATGCGCCTCGTGAAGATGCTCATGCTTCTCTTCGGATTGTTTCGCCTCTCGCAAGCACGTCAGGCCGTTGATACTGTTTCCGCAAGCCAGAACACAGTCAATGTGTTCATCGATTGCGGCTATTCGTGCGACATGGATTATATCAAGACGGAACTGAGTCTGGTGAACTATGTCCGCGATCCGAACCAGGCCGATATTCATATTCTCGTCACGCAACAGTCGACCGGCGGCGGGGGCAGTGAATTCACCTTTGCCTTTATTGGTAAGAATAAGTTTGTGAATTCAAATACCACGATCAAATACGTGGCTGCTAAATCCAATACGCAGGAGGAGACGCGTAAAGGTATGGTCAGGACCCTCACGCTCGGCCTTGTCCCTTACATTGCTCAAACTACTCAGGCAAGCCAGATTACCGTAACGTTCAAGAAAGAAGAGAAAAAGAAAGAGACAATTGACACGTGGGATCATTGGGTCTTTACCCTCAGTGCAAATAGCTTTTTCAACGGGGAAAAGTCGAGTTCGTTCTTGAACGGCTGGAGCAATGTCACCGCAAGCCGAACGACGGCGGAATGGAAAATCCGGTTGAATACCAACACCAACTACAACGAAGAACATTTTGAATTCCAGGATACCGATACCACGACCTTTAGCGCAACGAACGTCCGCCGAAGCCATTATTTTGAGTCGTCGGTTATCCGCAGCATCGACTCGAACTGGTCGGCAGGATTTTTTATTTCCGCCTACCAGAACACGTTTAGCAATATTGAGGTTTCGGCAAGCGGTGCACCCGCGGTCGAGTACAATATTTTCCCGTACTCAGAATCCACGCGCAGGCAGCTGCGGCTTTCGTATCGTATCGGCATCGGGCGCACTTCGTATGTCGACACAACCGTGTACTTCAAGCGGGAGGAAACGCTCTTCAGTCAAAACTTATCGGCAACACTCGATTTGAAGCAAACGTGGGGATCGACTTCACTCACGCTCGGATATTCTCAATACCTCCACGACGGCACGAAAAACAATTTCCGAGTTTCCGGAAGCGCAAGCATTCGCCTTTTTGAAGGACTCACCCTCAATCTCTACGGTGGATATCAAGCGATCCACGACCAACTCTCGCTTCCCAAAGCCGGTGCCAGCGTAACCGACGTATTGCGACAGCAACGGCAACTCGAAACGAGCTATTCGTTCTGGGGTTCATTCGGAATCAGCTACTCGTTTGGTTCGATCTTTAGTGCTATTGTGAATCCGCGATTCGGTGGCGGTGGTGGTGGGTCCACAATCATCTTCAGCGATTAATCTCGCAGCTCCGCGTTCGATCTTGTTGTTCGATTTTCTGAAGACGGTTCTCCCACGGACCGTCTTTTCCTTGTCGTTTTCCTCGCATCCTTTTCGTAAGTTTGGTTTGAGAATTTCGAACCTTATGAATAAATTCTGCGCGATTGTATCGGTGGCCTTAGTGATAGTCGGCTGCCAGAAGCCGATTCCCTCTTCCGCCCGTTGGCACGGAATGCTTGGTGAGCACATCCCGTTTACGATTGAGCTCGACCTCAGCGCTAATCCTCCTCGCGGCGAATTCGTGAACGGGCACGAACGAACACTCGTTCCGGGCATCCATCAGCACAACGATTCTCTTTCGTTTCTTTTTACCGAGTACGGCGCTGCGATGCGCGGCGTGTGGAACGGTACGTCCTGGTCGGGCAAGTATTTCAGGTTTCGTTCGGATACTTCTTCAATAGCGTTCTCCGCCACCCCCGCCGTTGCGCCTGCGCCACAACCTGAGCCAACAAAGACTCTCCCGCCCGTGGGGAAATTTATGGTGAGAATTCAGAGGGATTCGTTGGTCGATACGACAACACTGGCTACGTTTTGGATTCGCGGAGATTCGCTGTTCGGAACGTTCATTGCTCAGGATGGCGATTACGGGCTCAACGTTGGCAAACAAGTTGGCGACCACTTTGAACTTTCCCGCTTCAACGGATGGCAGGCGATGCGGTTTGAATTGCGATTGACAAACGGCGTCTGGAGCGGCATTCATCAAGTCAGAACATTGCGACCGACTTCGTTCACGCTCATTCCTCGCCCATCGATCCCGAAGGAGATTCCGGGTTCGAAACTCACCACGCTGAAGAATCCTAAATCTCCATTCTGGTTTTCTGGCTTGCTGCCAAGCGGCGACACGTTGACAAACTTAAGTCCCCAGCTCAAGGGCAAAGCAGTTTTGTTGGATATGATGGGCACGTGGTGTCATAACTGTATGGATGAAGCACCGCTCCTACAAGAGTTGTATGCAGAGTTTCAGAAAGAAGGCCTCGAGATCGTCGGCTATTCGTTCGAGAACCAAAACGATTTCGCGCTCGCCAAGACTAACCTCGGCATTTATGCAAAGCGCCACGGGTTGACGTTCCCGCTCATCTTTGCGGGCGATCTGGAGGGTTCTGCCCGCGAGAAGCTTCATTCTCAGTTGAACGACTTTTACGCTTACCCAACCGTGCTCTTTATCGACCGCAAGGGAATCGTGCTCGATATTCACATCGGTTTCCGCGGCATCGGCACGGGGGACGAGTTTCAACAGGAAGTGAAATTGTTTTATGAAAAGGTTCACGAGTTACTTCGCCGATAATCCACGCCAGAAAACCACTTTGAACATCTAACATCTCCAATCCAGATATTCCTAAATGCTTTCTTATCAACTCTACATTAACGGCGAATTTGCCGATTCGGCCTCAAAGCAAACGTTTGACTCCATCAATCCATTCAATCAGGAGGTGGTGGCGCGCGTAGCTCGTGCCAACGCCGATGACGCGAAACGTGCAGTCGCTGCCGCGCGCGACGCATTCGACAACGGACCGTGGCAGCGAATGCCACGAGAAGAACGAGCGGCGTTGCTCAAAGCCTTAAGTGACAAAATAAATGAACGGACGAACGAACTCATCGCGCTGGAGGTTGCGGATAGCGGTTCGACCGTGCGCAAAGCGAAGGAGGATGTTTATCTATCCGCCCGCACGATGAACTTCTGGTCGAAAATGGCAGCCACCGAACTGACGGAGAATATTGAAGGGCTCTCCAGGCCGGGCGTCAGCCAGAATCTCATCCTGCGCGAACCGATTGGCGTTGTCGGTGCGATTATTCCCTGGAATTTCCCCTTGAAGATGGCAGTGTGGAAACTCGGTCCCGCACTCGCTGCTGGCAATACGATTGTGCTGAAGCCATCCGAACTGACGCCGTGTACCGCGATGGAGCTTGCGAAGATTTGCCACGAAGTCGGGATCCCAAAAGGTGTTGTCAACGTGGTTCCGGGATTCGGCAGCGACGTCGGAGAGGAAATCGTTTCGAACCCGATGGTCGATAAGATTGCCTTCACCGGCTCAACTGCAGTGGGCAAGCGAATAATGTCTCTCGCTGCAGGAAATCTGAAAAAGCTTACACTGGAGTGCGGCGGTAAGTCAGCCAACATCGTTTTGGAGGACGCCGATATCGACCTCGCGGTCGACGGTGCGATGTACGCGATCTTCTATCATTCCGGCCAATGCTGCGAGGCGGGAACGCGTCTGCTTCTTCCGAAGACAATCCACGGTGAGTTCATGGAGAAGCTGATTGCCAAAACGAAGAAGCTCAAGCTTGGAAATCCCAACGACGCAACGACCGATATGGGACCCTCCATTTCGCGCAAGCAGCAAGAGCGCGTGCTCGGCTACATCGAAAAAGGAAAGACCGAAGGGGCGCGCGTTGCAGTCGGTGGTGGAGTGCCGAGCTCGCCGGAATTGGCCAACGGATTTTTCGTCGAGCCCACAATCTTTGACGGCGTGAAGAACTCAATGACGATTGCGCAAGAGGAAATTTTCGGACCCGTTCTGTCGGTCGTCTCTTACCAGACGGAGGCGGATGCTGTCGCAATTGCGAACGATTCTCTCTACGGACTTGGAGGGGGCGTTTGGTCAAAAGATCGCGAGCGGGCCATTGCCATCGGCAAAAAGCTCCGTACTGGAACCGTCTGGATCAACGAATGGCATTTGATGAACGACCGCGCACCGTTCGGCGGTTACAAGCAAAGCGGTGTGGGGCGCGAATTCGGCGTCGACGGCCTGAAGGAATACACGGAAGCCAAACACATGCACATCGATGAACTGGGGAGTCGTGAGAAAAAGTTTTGGTACGATACTGTTGTTCCAAAATCATAAAGGAGAAGAGAATGGATCATTCATTCGTAACAACAAACTTTCAGTTGGACGGATTCAAGATAAAAAAGAACCTCGGCGTGGTTCGCGGCATCATTGTTCGGTCACGCTCTGTCTTCGGCACCATCGGGGCGGCTTTCCAAACAATCGTCGGCGGAAACATCACACTGTTCTCCCAACTCTGTGAACGGACACGCCAGGACGCGTATGATGAGATGGTTCTTCATGCAGAACAGCTCGGTGCCAATGCCGTCATCGGCTTTCGTTACGATGCAACGGAAATTATGAGCGGCGTTTCTGAGGTGCTCGCGTATGGAACGGCGTGTGTGGTGGAAAAGAGCAATTAGGTGAAAGTCCAAAGTTGAAGGTCAGAAGTTGAAGACCTTGCGGAACATTTTTTCTAGGATAGAATCATAAAATTCGATGAGTACATTCAAATCCTTTGAGGAGATTGAGGCTTGGCAAAAAGCGCGAGCGCTTACGCGCCAAGTGTATGCCCATTCAAAAACAGGCACGTTTGCGAAAGATTTTGGATTACGCGATCAGGTTTGTCGTGCATGCGTATCGGTGATGGCAAATATTGCAGAAGGATTTGAACGAGGAGGGAGAAAAGAATTCATTCAGTTCTTGTCAACAGCAAAGGCATCTTCAGGCGAAGTTCGGAGTCATCTCTACGTCGCCTTGGACCAGCAATATATTTCTACGAATGATTTTGACATTCTTACTCAAGAGGCAAAAGAAGTGAGCAGGATGATTGCCGGATTGATGAAATCGCTTGTATTCAAGCGATATCAAAGGTTCTAAATTCAAATAGAATAAATACCGGCGAATGAACTTCTAACTTTCAACATCAAACATTAGACTCGAATGGACATCCAGAATAAAACAGTCTTAGTCCTCGGCGGCTGGGGGTTAGTCGGCTCATCCATCTGCCGCAAAATGATGGAGGAGCATGCACGCCGCATCATCGTTACGTCGCTCCTTGAATCAGAAGCGAAAGAAGCAGTGGCTCAGCTGCGAAAAGAATTTCCTAGCGCGGGAAAGAATTTTTTCATCCCCTGGTGGGGAAACATTTTCACGCGCCACGAATTCAAAGATGTCCCTCGCGAACAATTGTTGAGCAACAGCAAAACGCGCGCTGCCCTGATCGATGACCTGCTCGACGAATTTTCTGTCGACGTATTGCACCGATCCGCCGTGTGGAAACTCCTGCAGGAATACAAGCCGCAACTCGTTGTCGATTGCATCAATTCCGCCACGGCGATCGCCTATCAGGACCTCTTTGCCGTTTCGCGCGAAGTGCGTAAATCGATTAAGAATAATGCTGCGACGCTCGTTGAGCAAACGGAGCGCCTGCTCGCTACGCAATACGTTCCGCAACTCATTCGTCACGTGCAACTGATGTATCGTTCGATGCACGACGCGGGGACGCAAATCTATATCAAGATCGGCACGAGCGGCACGGGCGGAATGGGATTGAACATCCCCTACACCCACAGTGAAGAACGTCCCTCCAGCGTCCTGCTGAGCAAATCCGCCGTTGCCGGTGCGCATACGCTGCTGCTTTTCTTGATGGGGCGGACGCCCGACTCGCCGATTACAAAAGAGATCAAACCGACAGCCGCCATCGCCTGGAAGCGCATTGCCTTTGGAGAAATTCGCAAGCGCGGAAAACCCATCGAGCTGGTGGATTGTCCACCGGATCAAGGCGTGAAATTGGACCGAACGTTGAAACTCAAATTCGATGTGCCCGCATGGAAAGAAACGAAGAAAACGCTGAAGTCGGTCTTCATCGACACGGGAGAGAATGGCACCTTTTCGCGCGCAGAGTTCGAGGCTATTTCAACGCCGGGCCAAATGGAGTTCGTGACTCCGGAAGAAATCGCCGACTCTGTGGTGTTTGAAATCAAGGGTGGCAACACGGGTCACGATATCATTAACGCGCTGGACAACGCAACGCTTTCGCCAACCTACCGCGCCGGTTTCCTGTTTGAAAATGCGTTGAAGCAGTTGCGCCTGTTGGAACAAGAGCACGGCGTCAAGAGTGTGGCATTTGAAATGCTCGGGCCGCCGCGGCTTTCGAAGCTTCTCTACGAAGCATATTTGCTCCAATCGACATTCGGTTCTATGAACGCCGTTTCAAAAACCTCATCAAAAGAAATTACAAAGAGGGTCGAGGCGATTATACGCCAGGATGAAGAACTGCGGTCGAACATTATTTCCATTGGTATCCCAATCTTGCTTTCCGACGGCAGGACGATGCTCCGTGGAAAAGAAATAAAAATCCCTCCCTACCGCGGCGAGAACGAGTTGAACGTGTCAGAAAAATCTCTCAACAGCTGGGCGCACGACGGCTGGGTGGATTTACGCGAGGAGAACTGGGAGGGATGGAAGGCGCGGGTGAAGCGAATCATGAACAATACAACGAAAATCCCATCTGGGGAAACCTCGTCGCGTCAGTTTCGCACGCCGCTCTATTGGGACAACTTTGAAGATATCGACCCCGGGAAGCTGGTCGGTTGGATTTTCTCGGAGGAAGAAGCGGGAAAGAGGATGAAAGCGTGAGGCCAATTAAAAATTAAAAAGTAAAAATGAAAAAAGGAGGTTGCTCCCGACGAGGATCGGTCTTCCCGAAAATAGTCGGATCCGCACTTTTTACTTTTTCATTTTTACTTTTTCATTGTCTCACTCGTATCTTAGCGCTTCAATCGGATCGAGGTTCGCGGCCTTCCATGCTGGGTAAACGCCAAAGACAATTCCGATGAACGCACACAGCGCGAATCCGATAAACGCCCAATCCCACGGCATTACGGCTGGAAAATCAAAAAGTAGTGCCGTCAGATTTCCTGCCAGAATCCCCAGAGCTATTCCCACAATTCCACCCAACTGACAGAGAACAATGGCTTCGGAAATGAACTGACCGAGGATGCTTCTCTTTTGGGCGCCGATGGCCTTGCGAATCCCAATCTCTTTCGTCCGCTCAGTAACCGAGACGAGCATGATGTTCATGATACCGATTCCCGCAGCGATCAACGAGACGAAACTTATGAACCCCACACCCAACTTGACGTATTTCGTAAACCCGTTGAACGTTTCGATCATCGAGTCGTTCGAAAATACATAGAAATCGTCTTCCTCAGCCGGAGAGACTTTTCGAACCGTCCGCAAAATCGACCGTGTTTCTTCCAAGCAATCGTCATACACTTCAGCGCTTGCGGATTTAATCATGATATGGACATCCTGCTTTCGACCAAATTTTTGCAGGAACGTTGAAAGCGGGATGACAACAAAATTATCGCCCGAGCCCATCGATGTTCCTGATTTTTCAAACGTGCCGATCACCGTATAGCGAGAGCCATCGATCTTGACCTCCTGACCAACAGGGTCCCCGCGCGGAAAGACCTTCTGCACGACATCCTGCCCCAAGATTGCGATGTTTCGAGCGTGTTGCATATCGTCATCGTTCAGGCTTCGTCCATCTTTGATAGTCCAGTTGTTTGTCGGAATGCCGTCGACATTCTCTCCACAGAAGCTCACATTGGGATTTGTTTTCTCGCCACTCAAGGACTGCACCGTTTTTGCGCTAGCCCATACTTCCAATCCGATATATTTAGCAAGCGTTACCCTGTCACGAACATACTCACCTTGCTCAATAGTCAAATCTTTTCGTGCCATCGCCTTGAGCCACTCCCTCCGGCTCACCATATTCGGCATTCTCTGGATCTGAAAAGTATGTGATCCGAGTGCACTGAGACCTGTCTCGATGCTATTTTGCAACACTTGCACCGCCGTCATCACACCGATGATCGAAAAGACTCCTACCACGATGCCAAGCAGGGTGAGCGCCGAACGTAACTTGTTTGCACGGACGGAGGTAAGCGCTATTTTGATTATTTCAGAGAATTCCATCGATGTGGTTCCTTACAATCTTCAAACAGATTTGATGTCGAAGTAGGAGGCATTTGAAGAAGCGATCCACGAGTGAACTTGCGGAATGGAACCTATCGTCGAAGATTGAAAACGCGGGACTCTCCTCTGCAGAGATTCTGCATTCCTCATTCCAAACTCCGCAATCGTTTTACTCGTATCTCAATGCTTCGATCGGGTCTAAGTTGGCGGCCTTCCAGGCGGGGTAGACTCCGAAGACGATTCCAATAAAAGCGCAAAGTGCAAACCCGATGAATGCCCAATCCCACGGCATGACCGCAGGGAAATTCATGAGCAACGCGGTCAAATTCCCGGCAAGGATGCCGAGGGCAATTCCGACAATCCCACCCAGCTGGCAAAGCACAATCGCTTCGGCAATGAACTGACCGAGAATACTTTTCTTCTGTGCACCGATGGCCTTGCGAATGCCGATTTCCTTGGTCCGTTCGGTAACCGAGACGAGCATGATGTTCATAATGCCGATTCCTGCAGCAAGCAAGGAGACGAAGCTAATGAATCCCACACCCAACTTCACGTATTTTGTAAATCCGTTGAATGTCTCAATCATCGAGTCGTTTGAGAATATGTAGAAATCGTCTTCGTCAGCCGGTGAGACTTTTCGAACCGTTCGCAGAATCGAACGCGCTTCTTCCATGCAATCGTCGTAGACCTCCGCGGTTGCCGATTTGATCATGATATGCACCGACTGATTCCGTCCGTAGAGGTCAAGGTACTTTGAAAGTGGAACGACGACAAAGTTATCACTCGAACCACCCATGGACGCACCTGATTTTTCAAATGTGCCGATCACCGTATAACGATAGCCATCAATCTTGACTTCCTGGTCAATGGGATTGCCACGAGGGAAGACCTTTTTCACGACATCCACTCCAAGGATTGCAACGTTTCGCCCACGCCGAACGTCGTCTTCGTTGAGCGCGCGGCCCTCTTCGACAGTCCAGTTGTTCGTTGGAATTCCATCCACTGTCTCCGCCATTATTTGAACGTTGGGGTTTGTCCTTTCGCCGGTGAGTGATTGCACGACTTTGCCCCCGTCCCCAACTTCCAACCCGATGAGTTTGGCAAGCGACAAGCGGTCGCGGACGTATTCGGCTTGTTCGATGGTCAGTTCTTTCCGTGCACGTGCCTTCAGCCATTCTCGTCGGCTTGCCATCATCGGCATCTTTTGGATCTGAAACGTGTGCGCTCCGAGCGCACTCAGTCCGGTTTCGATGCTGTTTTGCAACACCTGCACGGCCGTCATCACGCCGATGATGGAAAAAACTCCAACGACGATGCCAAGAAGTGTCAGCGCCGAGCGCAACTTATTTGCTCGGACAGAAGTGAGCGCAATCTTAATTATTTCAGAGAATTGCATTGGCGTTGTTCCTTATTCGTACCGGAGTGCATCTACCGGGTCGAGACGCGAAGCGCGGTACGCCGGCAAGAATCCAGAAATCACGCCGACAAGAATCGAAACACCAAGGGAAATAATCACGATGCTCAGCGGCATTGCCGTCGGCAAGAATGTATCGATAATGAGGCTCAGCGGAAACGCAATAATTAGCCCGACAACGCCGCCGAGAAAGCAGATCGCGGCTGACTCCAGGAGGAACTGCAACAGAATCGAACGATTGGGTGCACCGATTGCTTTGCGGAGCCCGATTTCCTTCGTCCGTTCCGTAACAGAAACAAACATGATGTTCATAATCCCAATGCCGCCAACGAACAAAGACAATCCTGTGATGAAGAGACCGGCAGCAGCAATGATCGCCCCCACCGTATTAAACTGTTGGATGATAATCTCTTGCTGGTTGATGGCGAAGTCATCCTGTTTTTTTGGCGAGAGCCCACGTGCTCTGCGCATGATTCCGCGGACCTCCTCTTTCGTCTCATCGAGTTCTTTCAGAGAAGCTGCTTTGACCCAGACTTCGATTCCCCCACGGAATGATTTGAATTCTTTGAAGAACCTATTGATCGGAAGATACACGCGATTATCCAATGATTGGCCGAACATGCTTCCTTGTTTCTCGATCACCCCAAGCACACGGTACGGGTAGTTTCCAATTTTGATGACTTTGCTGATCGGGTTTTCGTTCGGGAATAGATTTTCTGCCACCTGAGCTCCAAGAATGCACACCGGGCGCCCGCCGTCAGCTTCCAATGGAGTCATGAACCTGCCGAAGGCGACGGTAAACGTACTGGTCTCTGTAAAATCTGCATTCGTACCAATAATAATGGCATTCTCGATCAGCTTTCGGCCGTAGCGAACGTTTTTGGCTGTGCCAGTCACCGGAGAGACGCTGTGAACGAGTTGCGCGTTCTTCTCGATTGCACGGGCGTGCTGAATTCTCACGTCGCGACGATTACGAATCTCCCACCAATTCTGTCCGCCACCCCACGGCCATTTTTGAACATACAACACATCTGCACCTACAGCTGCGATCGTTTTGTTGAATGCACGATTAAGGCCCTCAATGGCAGTCCCCATCAGCGTCACCGAGACAATCCCGATGACGATGCCCAGCGTGGTCAATGCTGAGCGCATCTTGTTGGCTTTAATCGCGTTGTACGCAATCGCCATCCCTTCGCGGAATTCGTCGAGGAAGAAGCGCATACGTTATGCCACCGCCTCTGCGTGGGGCTTGGGAATACGGCGGACCTTCACCTTTTCGTCTCGTTCAACTTTTCCGTCTCGGATGTGGACGATACGGTGTGCGTGCGCGGCGATATCAGCTTCGTGCGTAACGAGGATAATTGTATTGCCCTCTTCGTGCAGAAGATTAAACAGTTCCATAATCTCTTCTCCCGTTCGACTGTCGAGGTTCCCCGTTGGCTCGTCTGCGAGAAGGATTGAGGGATGCGTAACCAGCGCGCGTGCGATGGCGACTCGCTGGCGCTGGCCACCTGAAAGTTCATTCGGCTTGTGATGAACGCGGTCGGTCAATCCCACGCGCCCGATGGCTTCCATCGCTCTTCGCCGTCGCTCCGTTGAGGGAATTCCTCCATAAATAAGCGGCAACTCCACATTATGAAGAACATCGGAACGAGCCAAGAGGTTGAATGTTTGGAAGACGAATCCGATTTCCTTATTTCGAACGCGGGCCAACTCGTTATCGTTCATCTCGCTCACGTTTGTGCCGTTGAGCATGTAGAGCCCTGAGGTTGGCGTGTCAAGACATCCTATCAGATTCATGAGCGTCGATTTCCCAGAGCCGGAAGGTCCCATAATCGCGACGTACTCATTTCGCTTGATATCAATTGAAAGCCCACGAAGAGCGTGCACTTCCTCCATCCCCATTTGATACATGCGGGTAATTGTGTCCAGATGGATGATCGTGTCTTGAACGGTTGTTGGATTCGCTTGTCGAGGTGTCATTACTTTTTCTCCGCAACGCTTGCACCGGTTTTACGGCCCAGTTTGTTGTCAACTTTTACTTTGCTGTCTTTCTCGAGATCCCGATTGATTGCTTTGAACGGACCTGAGACGATTTCAACACCTTCGAGCTTTTCTCCAGTTACTTCCACGTACGCCTCGTCGCTTAGGCCACGTTTCACCGGAACGGTTTTGACCTTGCCGCCATCTACCACAAACACGACTTCCTGCAGCTTATCTTCTTCTTTCTTTTTTGCAGACTTTGTCTGGGCAAACTGCACATCACCTTCCTGCGGCTCGTCCTTTTGCATCTTGTCCTCTTTCGGAGCCCGCACAGTTACCGATTGAATGGGAACCGCGAGGACGTTCATATGCGTCTCTGTTTCAATATCCGCGGACATCGACATCCCCGGGCGGAACTGCACGCCTTCCGGCTGATCCATGAGAATACGCACCTCAAAATTCGTGACTTGATCTTGCGTGCTGATGCCGGTCGATTTTGCTGTGTTCGCTATACGCGAAACTGTGCCGATGAATTTTTTCTCGGTGTATGAATCGACTTCAACACGCGCCGTGTCGCCGATACTGACAAGGACGATATCGTTTTCACCGACGTCGACACGCGCTTCCATGCGCGATAGGTCGGCAACCGTCATGATTTCCGTTCCTTGTGTAAAGGTGCTGCCGCTAACGCGCTCGCCAAGTTCTGACCGAAGCTGGCTTATGATCCCATCCATCGGAGCAAAAATCGTTGTCTTTCCAAGCGTCTCGCGAGCTTCTTTGATGGAAGCTTGTGATTGATCAAACTGAGCCTTCGCGCTCTGGAATGTTGCCTTTGCGATATCCATTTCCGCGTCAGAGACTAGTTTCTTTTCAAAGAGTCCTGCAACGCGCTTGTGGTCGGCCTCAGCCTTCCTCAAGTTCGCCTCGGCGATCGCCAATGCGGCTTGACTTCGTTCGAACTGCGCCTGATACGCGTCGGGCTTGATGCGGACGAGCAATTGACCCTTACGCACGCGCTGACCTTCGCGAACCGGCAATTCGATCAACTCGCCGCTGACCTCCGCGT
>Ga0315281_10010162_pt1 | contig 12986 bp, 5 predicted proteins | sample YL17G07_0_MG_FD_204540 | JGI IMG/M metagenome (GOLD analysis project Ga0315281, IMG submission 204540) | Sediment microbial communities from Yellowstone Lake, YNP, Wyoming, USA - YL17G07_0 | ecosystem: Environmental > Aquatic > Freshwater > Lake > Sediment | place: USA: Wyoming | collected... | reverse complement strand
CCCTTCCTTGTTCACATAGTGGTCGAGAAGCTCCGAACCGACGAAGCTCTTGCCAAGCCCCACACCGTCGCCGATCAGAACACCGTCGAAGCGCTCAATGATGCGAAGTGCGCGGCGGAAGCCATGCCGCTGGAAATCCGCGAGCGTGACGCCGCCCGGCTGTCCCGGCGTGTATCCCTCACCATCTTCGTCCCAGCCGAGCAGGTCGAGCTCGTTCTCATATATCTCGAGCAGCGCGCGCAGGTAGACGTCGTAGGGAGTCCAGGTCTGAGCCTCGCGTGCCGTGAGGATCTCGATCAACCGTTCGCGATAGTCCTCTCCCTCCGCCCAGAGCGAGTCGAACCACCGCTCAGCCTGCTGAACAATCCCTGGCTGGTACTGGGCCAGCGCTAGCTCGCGGTTACGCAACAGCCCAGCCCCAGTGAAGTTGGCTGAGCCGGCGATCACACCTTGGCCGCGGAAGAGATACGCCTTCCCGTGCAGGAACTCCCGCAGATAACGCTTCACCTCGACATCTGCACCGCGAAGCAACCGGGCCAGACGAAGCACGTCCTCCGCCGCCTTCGCCGAGAACGGCAGCGTGTCGCGCTCTGCGGCTAGCGCCAACTCAAGCTCTTCGAGACTCCTCCGCGCGCCGAGGCCCAACGGCCCGTCGGCACCGTCGAGCCCCGCAGCCGCGGGTGGTTCAGGTTCCGCGCCGAGTAGCAGCCGGAACGCCGGACGCGACTCGATCACATCCGCCACAGCAAGAAATCCGGCCAGGTTGAAGTAACCGCTGGCAACGTCGAGCGCCGCGTTGACGCATCCTGGGTCTGCGGCGAGCTCGCGAAGAGCTGAAGCGAGCGTCCGGCCGTCGCGATTGTCGATGAACTCGGGCTTCGTCATTCGCTCTCATCAAACGAGCTGAAGAGGTGCTCGCGGTACTCGGGGGAAGTCACCGCGGGCTTGAAGTCGCCGAGCATTACCTCAAGCTGGTCACGCGTGAGGCCGAACAGCCGCGCCACAAGCGCATCGATCTCCGCTTCAACGTTCTGTCGCGCTCCAGAATCGAGGGCCTCTGCGATGCCGTAGGCGCGGCCGATGGCCTCCCATCGCTGATCCCGAAACGACAGTGCCGCAACGCGGCGCGCGATTTCGGCGCACATCTGCTGATCCGTGGGGCGAGGAAGAGGCAGCCGCGAGAGCAGCTTGAGTCCGAGCTTTCGCTCGATCAACCTTCGAACAAGCCAATCGAACGGAAGACTGTTGAAGACCCCGAGCGCAAGCAGCTGATCACTCGGTTCGGCGTTCACGAACATGAGCACCGGCGCATCCTCGATTCCCGAGACGTGCGGCGGAGCGAGACAGAAGATCGCGGATCTCGAGTTGTTGCGATTTGTTGTTCTGCGGAAGAAGACGCGGTGGCCCTCGATGGGAAGCGTCTTTGCGTCACGCAAGTAACTGTCGGGGAAGGCTTCCTTCATGAGCCGCGACCGCTCGCGCCGCTCCTGCAGGACGGACCGAGCGACATCCTCCGCGATCCAATACGCCGGCTCCTCGGACGTAGCGATCTCGTACCGATCGAAGTTCCGGCCTGACCACACGGGCCAGCCGACGCCCTCCCGATTCAGAATCGTGTCGGTCTTCCAATCGCGATCGATGATGAAATCGATGGTCGGAAACGCGTACCACTCTTCGTCGCGCGAGCCGACGTGCGGATGCTCGAACATCAGCTCGACGATCCGAGCCTCCTCCTCCGTAGCAAGGAGGGGAACTTCGAGATCATCGGAAAGGGCTTCGAGTCGTTCGAGAGGCCACCGAAGTCGCGCGCCGCGGACTTTGTGCAGATCGGCCTCGGCGCGAATCAGCGGAGAGACCTCAATCACGTGCTTCCGCTCAGGCACCCCCTTTTCAAGCGCGTAGAGCCCAAACGATGTTTCCGCGTGAACATTCTCGAAGACCCACTGACCCTTATTTTCAATGACGTCGACCGTCTGGAGCGTGTTGTCGCCAAGATAGGCGCGGCGCAGTGCCTTCGTACTGGGGGCGTAGAGGATGGCGCGGGGCAAGACAGCTCCCACGCGGCCGCGGTGCCGGACGATCCGGAGGAAACGTTCCCCGAATGCCTTGAAAAGGTCGATATGGCCACCACCGCCGAGCGTGTAGTTGCCGGAGCCGCTGACGAAGTAAGGTCGGACGCGCTCGTAGACGGCAACAGCCGCCTGGTACACCTGCTTGGCCGGGCTTCCGGCGGCATCCATAGCGTCCATGACCCGGTTGCGCTCGGTCGCGTTGGTAATGCCCCGGAGCCCCGGCGCGTAGAGGGCATAGATCGCGTGTTTCTCTTTCATCAACTTTTCCCAGGGCGGATTCGCCAGCACGACGTCGAAGCCGGCACGATCGCGCGCAAAGACCTCTGGGAACTCCAGCGGCCAGTGGAAGAAGTGCTGTTCCGCCGCGACCTTGCCGGCCTCTCGCTCGTCGTTCGCGGCCTCGAGTGTGTCGTGCTCACTGATCCGACCTCGGGCGCCGGGTAGATCGAAGCTCTCGGCGGTCCAACGATCGTAAAGGACTTCGACATCGCGTAGGGCCGCGCGGCGCTCGCGCTCAGCTTCCTCGGCCGCCTCGACGTCCTGCAGCCGAAGCTCAACGCGCTCGACGGCCTCTCGAGCCCGCTCAGTCGCTTGGCCGAGCGACTCGGCGATGTGCCAGGGGTCGTCGATCGTCGCCTGGTCGGGCGTCAGCGCATCGAGCACCTCGTCACCGATTACGCCGACGAGCGAGTTGCCGCGCTTCAGATTGTGATCGAGAAACGAGAGCGGTAGCCCCGGCACGAAGGCGTCGAGCCAGAGCGCGAGCTTGGCCAGCTCGACAGCCATCACGTTCAGGTCCACGCCGTAGATCGAGCGCTTGAGGACAACCCTCTTGAGAAGCTCGACATCTCGAATCTCCGCGAGGACGCCTATCGGAAGATCGCGCGCCTGCGTTTGCACGACCTCGCGGAGCTGGTTCAAGGTCGAGCGGACGGGCTTGATCGGTCGTTCAGAGAGGAAGGCAGCGACGCGATCGGTCAGCATGTCGAGCGCATCGACCAGGAAGTGGCCGCTGCCCATCGCCGGATCGCAGACGCGGAAGGAGAAGAGCAGGCGGGAAGCGCCATCCTCATCGCCTTGGTCGAGCAGCTTCCCGACTTCGGCGAGGTGATCGTCGTGCACCGGGACGAGGGCCTCCTCGACGAGCTGGCGGACGACGATCTGCGGGGTATAGAAACTGCCTGATGCTTTGCGGCCGCCGCTGCGCCCGCGTAGGTAGACGTCGCCCGCCCGGACGGCAACCTCCGCACCGCCTTCTGCCGGGATGTACGAGTCGCTTCCCGCGTCATAGGCGAGATCCTCGGATGCCTTGTCGGCTTCGAACTGGAGCAATCCCTCGTAGATGTCACCGAGGTGGCGAATCTCGAGGTCGGAGTAGTCGATTCGGCCAGCGTCTTCTTCTCCGCGGTCAAACGCGAGGTGGTAGAGCGCCCTGCCCAGCCCTGCGTTCGATGGACTGATCCGCGACAGCACCTGCCCGGCCGGCGTCTCGGGGTCGTCGTGGAAGAGACCGCCGTTGTAAGCGGGGACGCCCCATTCCAAGTGTCCGTTCGAGATCGCCGCAAACGTCTCTTGGAGGTCGCCCCAGATGTCAGTCGCACGCGGGTCAAAGTCGCGCTCTGCTTCGACTGTCGCGTTGATCGAGTCGAGGCGCTGACGAAGCGAGTGTTCCCGATACCCGATTGAGGCTGTGACTGGGAGGTACTCACGCGCTTCGGCGTAAAGAACGAAGAGAAGCCGGTAGAGGAGAATCAAGGTCGCGTCGTAAACGGCCTCGAGTTGCGCCCTCGTCTCGGGCGAATCACCGAGCCGCTCAAGCTCGTCCGCAACGGCACCCGCGAGCCGCGGAACAACGTCGAGATAGATGCGGTCACGGAGCCTGCTGCCGAGGGCAACAGCGAAATCGCGCGAGCCGTCGCCGATTGCCTTTGCAGTGCCGTCGCGTTGTAGCGCCTGGGCTGAAAAAAGGGCCGCGTAGTAGGCGGGCTCGGCGAGCTTCGAGAGGTCAAGCTCAAGGAAGCTCGTGGTACGAGCGGGGTGCTCGGCAGCGTAAAGACGCCAAACGTCGCCGCTTGCCAGGATCCCCCACTCAGCGCCGACCGCGTCCATCTCGCGCAGCAACGCGGCGACGGGCAACTCCCCGCCGCCGGCGGCCCGATCGAGATCCTGCCCAGCAGGGTACGAGAGCACGGCCGCCGCGGGGCGCCCCTTTGCCCGCAGCACGTAGATCCCCTCCGCGCGCTGCTCGTGCTCGAACCCGAGCGCGTCAATCCGGCCGACGAGTGTGCGGTCACGCGCCGCCGCACGACCCGTGTTTTCGAGGTCCGCCCAGCCGGGCAGGCGCGGAGCACGGTCGCGCAGGTAATGGGTCGAGAAGAGCCCGACGTTCCGTAGACCGGAGAGCCCACCTGCGCCGCGGGCCTGCTCCCAGACGCGCGGAAGGCGAGCGCGAACATCGTGCGGGTCGAGCCGCGCCGCATCAGCGAGGTCGGTTACCACAAGGCGAGGATCGACGCTGACGACCGGAGGTGGGTTGCCGCTCGGCCCGACGACGAGCGAGCTCCCATTTGCCTCAATGACGAGAACGAGCGGTATGGGACGGCGCCCGAGCCGGTTGCGCCAAGCCGTGAGGGCTTGCGCGTCGGATGGAAGCCGGTCAGCGTCGCCGACGACGACTTCAAGATTCGGAGCGAATGACCAGTACGCGTGCGCCCGGACGCCCCCGCCCAAGCCGGGTTCGAATGGCGTGCTCGGCTCTTCCCCGAACGCCTCCGTAAGCGCGCGAACGACGTCAGTCATGCGACCTACCACCAAAGGGAGACGCCTCGGGCATGTCCGAGAAGGCTACGCGGTCGAGCGACTTCGTGAACTCGGTGGACGGCGCGGTCAAACAACGCATAGCGTCCAGTGATGCGTTAGACCCAACCCCAGGCCACCGTCTCCATCAGCGCCGCAGCCCGCTCGGGAACCTCGTTTCCGACTGTCCACTGTTCCTTTGGGTTCCCCAGACTCTGAATATCGTCTTTGTAGGCGCCGGGGCCGAAGCCACGGAGCTCGTAGAGGGCGCCGCGCTCACCCGTTGCGTTTCGCGTGATGATGACGAGTTCAGGTTTGCGCCAGATGGCCGTCGCCCGGTGGGCGTCCCAGCTTGGAGTGGTGACAACGACCTCGGCCTTCTCGCAGAGTGAGATGACCGAGAAGAGGGTGCGGCGTGGATCGCCGGCAATCCCATCGTTCAGCTCGATTACGTTGCCCCGGCGTTCGACCGAGAGGCCGAACTCTTCCTCGGCGAGCCGGGCCGCGTTGCCGATCAGATCGGGTTCGAGCAGCGACTCGATGAGCGCCTCGACCGCGGCGGGCTGGACGGCTGGCCCAAAGAACTCCTCCAACGGAGCGGCATAGCGTTCGATGGCGTCTGCGTCGGCATGTTCGAGAAGCGGCGTGACGGCGTCCGCTGCGTCTTCGTATGGGAAGCGGAGGTCCTCCCATTCGGCGTATCGGCGGAACGTGCCCCGCATCGCGGCGAGGGCGACCGCGGCGAGGCTTGCGGCCTTCACGCGTTCCTCATCGAACCCTTCCGTGACGACGCCCAGCGCTCGGGTGCTTTCCGCGACAAGCGGGAGCCACTGTTCGCGGCCGGGAAACAGCTCCCCGCGCGTTGCGTCAAGAATCAGTCGTAGCGCGACGAGCCGACCGGCGTACGGCAGTTGGGGGGACATCGCTGCGAGCCGTTCACAGAATCGCTGATAGCGACGCTGCTGGTGAGCTGACAGATCGTCGAAGCGCGGGGACGGGAAGGCGTCGTCGGGATCTGGATCGAGAGAAGAATCAACCTCGACACCTTCCTCGTCTCCTTCGCTCTGGTCGAGTGTCCCCGCGTCAACCTCCTCCCGACGGCCTTCACCTGAACCGAGAGCCGGGAGCGCAAGCCCGTAGGCGAGGAGCCGCTCACCGATAAGGGCTTCGCAAGCGTCGAGGTACTCCTCCCAGCTCGTGAACGAGACCGGCCCTCCAGCGCCTCCCCCGCCGCCACTCCCCCCTTGGGTTGGCGGTTGGATGAGTAGTTGCCGTAGTTCGGCGAGATCGTGGGCGAATGCATCGGCAATGCTCGCGTCACGGAAGATGTCGTCTTCGTTGGTGCGGACGCGACCTATGTGCTCGACACGTGTTCGTGTGAACCGCGCCGGGTCGGCCACAAAGCAGACGTTCGAAACGATCGATCCAAGGCGAATCCGCACCGCTGATCCCGCGGCTAGCACCACCATGATCTCGACCACTTCCGATCCTGCGTGCACGGCTCCAGCCGCCTCCCAGGTGGCACCCCTCGCGAACTCAAGCATGGCTGCCTCCGAAAGCGGCCTGGCGAGGGTGACCGCGACGCGGTCCGGGCCGAGCATCACGCCGAGAAGGGTGATCGCGGGCGGCGCGTCGTAGCGCGAATCGAAAGCGATCGACGCGAGCTCTTCGTGCGTGATCCGACCCCCGCTCGGGGGAGCAAGGCTCTCGTCGATTTCGCTTAGGAGGGCTAGCTCGCAGTTTCCTGTGTCGGCGAGCGTGTGCCGGAGCGCCGGGCTGGACACATTCGGGCTACCGGTAAGCGCGAAACGGTGGCCATCTGTTACCCACTCGACGAGCTTGCCGTGGTAGTAGCGGTCATCGGCAATCGTCTCTGCCTGTTCGCCACGAGCGGTGAGGAGTCCGGCGAGGGCCCCGCCGTCAGCGACGAGATCCGCCGGCTGCAGCAGCAACCGGGTGCTCCTCGGCTCGAACCGTTCGAAGAGCACGCGGAGCGCATCACCAGCGCGGTCGTAAAACGGCGATGCGACAATCAACTCTTCGGCGCCGACAACCGCAGGGAGCTGATCGATAATCGGCTGCTCCAGCGAGGTCAACAGCCGCGGGCCGGGATCGGTTCCCCGCAGACCTTCTAGCAGTGTGGCGACGCGGTTGAGGGACTGGTCAACACCGCCGCTGAAGCGCACACGGCCGGACAGCGCCCGCAGCCACACTGCGAGCGCCGCGAAGGTATCGGGAGCGCCCTCCGAGTCGCCACGCAGCACCGTCCAGAGTTCCGCGTTGTCGTGCCAGCCCGAAAGGGTCGCGTTCCCCGAGCCGATCGCCACCGTCGCGTAGTCGTCGTCAGCGATGACGAGTAGCTTCGGGTGAAATGCGCCGCCACTCACGCATGCGGCTAGGCCAGCAAGGTAGGTGATGCCGGCGTAACGAACGTGGGCCGGTTCGCCCTGAACCATCGCCGCATCGCCGACGACGGTCACACGCGCGCCGAGCCCACGCGCGACGCTGAGCGCATACCGCTCCCAAAACTCAAGGTTGAGCGTGAAGCTAAGAAGCAGCACCTCTCGCGCCTGCTCCTCGTCGTTGAGCAGGTTGAGCGGCGAAGCGATCGTGTCGTCAGGCAAGGACATCCTCACCTGCTTCGGTCACTTTCCACTCGCCGTCGTCGCTGCGCTCAATCGCTCCGCAGCCGCTGAGCACGCTCGAGAACGTATCGATACGCAGAGCGACCTCCGCCCATCCCTCTAATGAGAGCCGTGAGATCAGGCCGGCGCGCTCACGAATACGTGAGGGGATCCAGAAGCGCCCCGTGGAGCGGTTGAAGTCCATCTTCGTCAGCGCGACCCGCTGTGCGCGTAGCACCATCATCTCGGCGAGCCAGCGGCCAAAGTCCTGCAGCCGATCGTTGCTTCGGGCGTCCAGCTGAGCGCGGAACCAACGCGGCCCGAGATCGTCGTCGTCTGCTCGGCCGGCGAAAGCGCTGAGCGCACGACCGTCGAGATCGTCAAGTCGCAGCGCACCGAGTGCAAGCAGCTGTACCTCGGTAAGCGGATCCGGACTCTCGTTCGCCGAACGCAAGTCCTGCTCAGCTGGCAGCAACACCCCGTTGCCGATCCGCGGAGGCAGATCGCTGATCATGGCGGCCACCGTGACGTCCGGGAGCGCGGCGGCGAGTTCATCGGCTAGCGCTCCCAGTGTGACCGGTTCTCCAAGCCGACCTACAAGCCACGACCAAATCCGCCGCCAGGCGCCCACCGAATAGCTGCGCAAGATCGCTCCACGCCACGCTTGCGCGATCTGCAGCGACGACGCAACCGGATCGGTGACCACGAAGTCGCCGAACGCCAGGGCGCGGCTAAACATGTCTAGCGGTGATTCGGGCGTGGGAGATCCACCCGCGAGTACGCGTCCGAGCAGTCGCGCCGTCTCGCGGCGGGCACGGTCAGCTTCCTCAAAACCGTCGAGAGGGTCGGGGTTCACGAACACCGACCGCAGCCAGGCTCCATCCGCACACCCACCCGCCGCGCACGCGCACAGTTCCGGTAACGCCACGAGGGTCGCCAAGTCGAGCGTGTCCTCTGCTGCGAGCTCGACGATCATCCCGAGGGACTCACGCAACGCAGCGAGGTCGGCCCGTGGCCCCGCGGTCGGTGGCCGAGTGCTCCCGACCAACCCGAGACGAAGTTCGGAACCAATGTAGGCACCGCCGAAACCCCAGGCGTTCGGCGAGTAACGCTGCTGACCTGACCCCGCAAGGTCGGTCACTCCGAGCCTGCCGACCTCGTCGATGTACCTCTTTATCGGGATGCCTCCGTGCGGAGCCGGAATCCACGCGATATGGGAGGCGTGCTGGAGCGTCACACCAGCCAAGACGACCTCGCACCGACGCAGGAGTTCGATCGCCTCAGCCAGCTCAAGGCCACGCTCAGCAGCCTCGGCCCACACCAACGCGTGGAGAGCGTACGAGCGAGCATGCGTTGTCGTCGAGATCAGACCCGGCAGGAGACCGTCAACCAATCTGCCGAGGTGACGTTCAACCCGCAGCGGGTATGCGCCGCCCACGACGTCGAGACCCTTTCGAGACCATGCTGGCCCGCGAACAACAGTTGCCATCCGGCGTACTCTCGCGTCTCAGGCGGTCGCCCGCCAGCTACATACCTGGGAGGGATAGCGACACCCAGACGTTCCGCGTCCGGCTAAACGGCTACACGTCGAGCACAATCGGAATCCCGATCCTCGCCTCGACGAATGAGTAGAGATCGATGTCGGCTTCTCCCGTGTCGATCGAGACGACCAACCCGTATGGGATTGCAGCGTCAAGCCGCTCGGTTCGTCCGTCCCACCAACCGGGTGATGGGTAGACCGCTATGAGCTTGTTACCCGCAAGCCCAGCTGCGGTGATTCGGCAGCGGTCCGACTGGACAGATCCGCGGCTCCTCGTATCGGGTCCGACGTCCCACGGGTAGCTCGGCGCACTCACCGCAAAGCCCTCCTGCCGATCGACTTTGTTGATCCGCTGTCGGAACTCTGCCTCGGTTTCGGATGAGCGCTGGATGTCCCATTTTAGGGTCGCGCCGGCATAGCGCGCCCGATTCGCCTCGTTCGGCTCGATGAAGTAGGACAACGTCACAGCGAGCTCGACTTCGTGGTCCGCGAGATCAAGAAGAACTTGGTCAGGGAGGGGCAGTTGCATCAAGTGGGACTCCCGATATGTCCGGCCTTCCTCGCGCACAGCGGGACGCAGACTGTCTTCGAGGATCACCGTAGGCCGACCGCGCAGCGAATACGCAGCGCGCTCTGGATCGGGCAGCCCGTACCCGACTGCCCGAATTAGGTCGCCTCGATCTGGGAACTGGTTGGCGAGGGAAGGCGTCCAACGCGCTGAATGCACAACGAGAGCGCGGACAGTCTCCGGGCGCAGCTGAGGGTTCGCTTCCCATACCTCGGCGACCAAGCCGCTCGCGGAGGCGCACGCTGCGCTTGTTGCCCATGTGAAGCGAAGCGGGTTTTCCGTCGCGTGCCGGTGGGACGTGGTGAGCGAGCAGAGCGTCTCAATGCCGACCATCGGGAGGTCGCCGTCTGGCGCACAGTTGCCGCCCTCCAAGACGATCTCCGGCTTGATCGGCGCGGATCCCCCGACACCGGAGCAGGAAAACGGACTCAGCTCTCCGGCGACTGCAAGAGGTTCAAGAGTCCCATACTCGGGGGTGTCTGGAAGAACATCTCGAGTGGTCATCGCGCCGACCGTCAGTGCGTTGATCGACTGGGCCGGGTCGTTGATGAACGAGGCAAGGTTCAGTACGGGATAGTCCGCTCGGACCGCCGAGGGATCGACGTTGCCCCCTGCGACGCAAAAGAGACGACCTCGTCCCTCGTTGTAAGCGAGCAGATCGATCCCGACTGACCAGCTCGTGCGCGCACCGGGGTCGGGATTGTCAGCGCCGATACTGAGATTGAAGACGCGGCGCCGTTCGCCGTTCGATTCTGCCGCGGCGACCGCAGCTTCGGTTCGCTCTGACCAGAACTCGCGATCGTCGTCATTCTCTTGGTTGCGAACGAGCATGCGGATGTTCTCCAACCATGCGCGCGGTTCTACGACATCGCCGTTGGCCAAGGATCCACCAAGGTCTCGGTAGGCGGCGAGTCCTGCCATGTCGGTGCCGTGGCCGTGTACGTCGTTCGCCGATGGATCGCCAACGACCACCGAGATTCCAGGCGCGACGATCGCCGGCTCCAGCAGAGGATGCGCCTCGGCGATGCCGGTGTCGAGGATCACCACGGTCGATGCGTCCTGGGCAGGCTGAGTCGTGTTGCCGGGCTCGATGAGTTCGGGCGCAAGCTCACTCACAATCAAGTCGCGAACACCGCGCGAGGCCGGAATAACTCGATACACCTCAGGCAGAAGCACAGCAAGGTTCAGGATCGCTGCGCCCGGGAGACGAAGCAGGTAGATATCGCGTTCGGTCGCTTTGAACGAGCGAACGCGCTCGCGTGGCATCTCGACGCGATCGGCAAGCCAGAGGACTTCTTCCCTGACACGGGCGCGCTGGTCATCAGACTCGAGTCGGCCTCCGCGTACCCAAAGCTCGACCCAGTAGGACACACCGGGGTCGAGTTGGGCCTCGCTGAGTGCACCGTCGGACAGGTCGCCGAGCGTGGGGATCCGAAAACCTTGGAGCGGTGCGACAAGCGGAGCGTTACGAGGCTGTCCTTTCCTCGTCAACACGTCTGGATTCCCGTATTGCTCGATCTTCCCCATCAGGGCGGAGAAGTCATCGCGACGAAAGTGGATCAGGGCGCGGTCGGCCGTTTCAGCTACGACAACAGCTTCCCGGAGTTTGTCGCCCAAGGACGTCGCCGCGAGTTCAGTTCCTTCCGCAGCTTCCGCGGTCACGAGATGGCCCTCGGCTCGCGGCGCTCTGCCTACGTCTGCGTCAGCTTGTTGGAGGCGCTCCTGGACCCGTTGAAGGTTTTCGAGGAGCCGGAGTGCATGATCCTCCGGATTACGTTCCGGGATATAGCGAGCCGAGCCGCCCCCTCGAGGATTGACGAACGGGCGCGCGTCGAGCCGGTGTGCTCGCAGGTGCGGTAGGAGTTCGGGCTGCACTAGTCCGTTGTGGGACGTGCCACAACTTCTGCGATCGCCTGCTCAACATCGCTTGGCCGCAAACGCCTCCGCCCCTCGAGCACCATCACCTTGACGCTCTCCTCGACCGCTCGCGAAACATCCGCAAACGAAAGTCCTTCAGCCATCGCTGCGAGTCGCGGGATCGCGGTCTGACTCAGGGCCTTTCCTGCGGACCGAAGGCGCAGCAAGGCTTCGATCTGCGTCTTGGTGGGAAGCGGAAAATCGGCGACGTCATCGAACCGTCGGAAGATAGCTCGGTCGATCTGGTCGGTCAGGTTCGTCGCCGCGATGATCATCGAGTCGCTCGGATCGCTATCAAGCAGCTGAAGGAAGGTGCTGACGACACGCTTCGCCTCGCCGACATCGTGGGCCGTCCCTCGTTGGCGCGCGATCGCATCGAACTCGTCGAAGAGGTAGACACCGCGCACTCGCTCCATCTCCACGAAGATGTCTGCTAGCAACGCCCCGGTTTCACCGAGATAACGCGAGAACAGCGTCTCCACTCGAACCCTCATGAGGGGAAGACCGAGTTCGCCTGCGATCACGGCGGCAGCCAATGTCTTGCCGCACCCGGGCGGCCCGTAGAAGAGCATCTTGCGCCGAGCGTCAAGGCCCCACTTCTGCAACCGTGATCGTGACCGGTGCTCGACGAGAACCCTGTGCATGACGCGCTCGGGCTCCGCGGCGAGAACGATGTCGCTCAAACGTTCCTTGGGGTAGCTCGTCGCTAGCACCCCGCGCAGGTCTCGGGCCGGCCTCGCGATCGGGGTCGGCTCGAGCGCGGCCTTGCTTGGCCTCTTCGTCGCTCGGTCTTCCTCGATCAGCCCGCGGATCCGGCCCGCGACAATTCGGTGACCTGCTCGTGCTTCGCTTGCGGCCAGCTGAAGGGAGATCGTGCGGAACCGCTCGCTGTCGCCGGCAACATGCGCCCGGATCAGCTCCTGAATCATCTCTGACGCAGCCATCTCACCCCTTCACGACGTCCGCCACGGCGTCATTGTGTCAGGACGGGAGGTCGACGGTGGCAGCGACGCCCAGGTAAGGAGGGAACGTGGCACAACGAAAGACTCTCAACGAGCAGCAGATCTCCGTGCTGCGTTGGATCGCGGACGGTTGTCCTGATGGCGTGATGGAAGGCGAGTCGCATCGGATCTCCGCGGCTGCGTTACGCGCCCGGGAGCTTGTGACCACCTCGGGTCGCGGCCCAACGTGGGAAGCATCGATCACGACCGCGGGCCGCGAGCATCTGGATCTGTTGGCCAGCCCGAACTCGCCGCTCCCGAGACAAGCCAACGTGTCTGTAACTCAGCAGCTCGTCGACGATGTCGTCAACGCCGGTGGGTCGCTCCGCGTTCCGCGTAAGCGAGGTTGTCCGAGATCTCGTAGAACTTTGAACGGCGGTCCTCCCGCCTCGTCCGTTCCCATTGGGAGCGTGCGGGGCGCAAACCAAGTCCGCGAGGACAGGAGGAACCGCCATGAAGAAGGTACTC
>Ga0315281_10010161_pt1 | contig 12987 bp, 11 predicted proteins | sample YL17G07_0_MG_FD_204540 | JGI IMG/M metagenome (GOLD analysis project Ga0315281, IMG submission 204540) | Sediment microbial communities from Yellowstone Lake, YNP, Wyoming, USA - YL17G07_0 | ecosystem: Environmental > Aquatic > Freshwater > Lake > Sediment | place: USA: Wyoming | collected... | reverse complement strand
TTTCCGAACCTGTCGGTGCGCGAGAACCTGGTGATGGCCGCGCGTCCCGGGGTGACGGGCCGGCGCGACTGGACCGCCAGGCGGGTGCTGGAGACCTTTCCCCGCCTCGCCGAGCGCCTCAACCACGGCGGCGGCCAGCTCTCCGGCGGCGAGCAGCAGATGCTCACCATCGGCCGCGCCCTGATGACCAATCCGGACCTGCTGATCCTCGACGAGGCGACCGAGGGCCTCGCGCCCAAGATCGCGCGCGACATCTGGGCCATCGTCGCCACCATCCGCGCGAGCGGCATCGCGACCATCGTCGTCGACAAGAACTTCGCCGCCGTGTCGAAGTTTTCCGACCGCAGCGTCATCCTGGTCAAGGGGCGCGTGGTGTTCGACGATTCCAGCGCGTCGCTGCGCCATCAGGAAGAGCTGCACCTGAAGTACCTCGGCGTCTGATTGCCGCTTCTTCAGTTGGGGCTTGCTCAGGGTTTCGGACAATCGCAGGCGTCGTCTCCCTTGTCGAAGATGATGCGCCAGGTGCCGGGCGCCTCCTGCCGCCAGATGGAAGTGTAGGTCCCGATCAGCTTGCCCTGCGCGTCGCGTACCGGGCCGGAACTCAACGCGAGCGTTCCGGAGTCCAGCACTTCGACCTTTTCAGGCTCCCACGAGAACGGGGCATCCGGTTTCGCGTAGAAGCGTTTCCAGCTATCCGTCACCTGCTGCTTGCCGTGCAGCGGCTTCGGACCCGAAAAGAAGACGGTCTCATCCGACAGGAACGACGTGAATGCCGCGAGATCGCGGTCCGCCATGGTCCTGGCAAACGCCCGCTCCGTATTCGCCACCTGTTGCCGCAACTCCGCCGGGTGCGGCCGCTGCGAGGCCATCGCACATCCCGTGAGCAGAGCTATGCAGGCGGCTGCCTGCAGGCCGCGCGGCGCTTTCAACGCGGCCACAGCCACCCGAACGTCCCCGCGGTGAAAAGCGCGTAGATCAATCCGTCGATGGTCCCCTTGATCGTCGACGACCAGGCGCGGGAGTACCAGATCGACATCTGCCACAGCGCGAGCGAGTAGCCGATGAAGGCGGTGACTCCGACGAATTGAAACACGCGCAGGTAGTCCGCGCCGGGTGGCAGCGCGCGGCCGGCGACATACGCGGCGAACACCCCGACGACTGCGGAATATACGAACCAGAGGATCAGACTCTTCGCAATCGACATCGGGCCGTTCGGCGTTACCGTGACCACCATGACCGGCCCCCGGTTCAGTTTTTCCATGAATTCCGGCTTTTTCATCTCGGCCATGTCCGAGGGGCGCGGGACCATGTAGTCGCCCGGCGGTATGGCGAGCGGGCGCAACGCGTCCATCATCTGATCTTCGCCGGACACCTTGGCATAGTCGTTCTTGTGCCAGGGTGTCGCCATGTGAATGACGGAACTCACGACGAATACAATCACGGCCGACAGAACGATCGGGAGCCAGAGTGCGGACATTCCTGTCATGACGATCTCCTTTTCAGAGAGGGCGGTGCGAAAGCATATATTGGGCCCTGATGTTGTGCGCGCCCATGCGCCGCGCTATCAGCAGTATCGCCGCCGCCACCAGGGCATCGAGCGCGCTGTAGAACGCGCCGGATGCACCCGGCGGGTTGGTCGTGACGAGCGCCATTCCAGGGACCTCGCGCGGCCAGGTCCAGTTCCCCATCCAGGTACCGTAGAACTCCAGCGCGAGCGCCAGCACGAAGGTGCTCGCGTACAGGCGTCGCTGGCCCGGCATGGCGAGCGACGCTACGGCAAGCATCAGGAACAGCGCAATGCCCAGAGTATCGATGCCTGCCGCTGCCGCGGCGAGCGTGTAGGCAGCCGCGCAGAGGATGATGGCCAGCGCGACCGCCTCCGGCATCCGGCGGGAGAGAGAAATCCCGAGCATGAGCATCAGCGCGTGCCCGGGCGGCACGAACAGCGGGATGTTGCCCAGGCGATAGACGTACAGACCCCAGACGAGTGACAGGAACATCTCGCCCGCGGTGGAGATGGCCAGGCAGGCCATCAGCGCGCGCCGCTCATCGCGATCCACGCAGCCAAGAAGGTAAAACAACACCCCCCAGAAACCCGCGCTGATCGCAACCTGGCCGGCGAAGCCGGTATTTCCGTCGGCGGCGAGCCCGCCCGCCAGCGTCACGACGATGAGCAGGACCTGATTGCGGGAAATTCCGGATGGAGGCATTTTTCGTGCGCGCTAAATTGATCTGTGCGCCCGGCGGCAAGAGAGCCGGTGACTACTCGCCATCCCAGTAGTCCGCCTTGAGGCCTTCGCGTCCGATGAAGCGAAATATCTGCGGCTTGCCTTCTGCATCTGCGGGGAACTCGGCATAGACGCCGAATTTTCCGGAGTCCGGATACTCGGCGATTTCCGGCGATTGCCGGGTGCTGACTGCCAGGAATTTCAGCTCGACCGTGCCGGTATTGACGATCTGGTGCGCCGTTTCCTTTCCCCCCGGCGGACAGGCGATCACATCGCCCGGCCTTAGCGGATGGACGGCGTCTCCGATCCGAACCTCGCCGCCGCCTTCGAGGATGAAAAACATCTCTTCGTTGACGCGGTGGTTGTGCAGCGGGAATGCCCGCTTGCCGGGCGGCACTGCGGTCACGTTGTAGCCGAGTTTCTGCGCCCCAACACGTGTGGCGATCGATCCCATGCGCGCATCGTAGCGCTCGGCTGCGGCGCCAGTCGCCGCAAAGGCGGCCGGGCGCGGTTTCAGTTCGACATCGGCGATGTTGAGGATAGGATGGCTCACGGGTGCTCCCTGGTTTCGGCATGTTTCCCGGACGCCAGCTTATCCAAGCGCCAGGCGCGGTGCAATACGGGCGTTCCGCACGGGTGACGGCGCGCCAGGCACCCAGCCGGAGTTGACTGATTTTCGGAATTAGTCTGTATTATTGCCGATGCAATTCATCGAACGAAGCCCTCAGTGTCTTCACAAACGCCCCATAACGCGGTGAATCAGGGAGGCCATGGAACAGGAAAGGGAGGTTACGGTTCTGTTTGCCGACGTGAGCGGCAGCACGAAACTGTACGAATCCGAAGGCGACAAGGTTGCCATGGAGGCGATCGCGCGCTGCATTGATCAGCTGCGGCAAACCGTCGAGTCCTCGCGCGGGCGCGTGGTGAAGACCATAGGCGACGAAGTCATGGCGGTGTTTCCTGCGCCCGACGCGGCGGCCTTTGCCGCGGGCAACATGCAGTACGCGATCGACGCGCTTCCCCTGGTCGGCGCCACCAAGCTCGGCGTGCGGATCGGATTTCATTGCGGCCCCGTGATCCAGAGTGACAACGACATCTTCGGCGACACCGTGAACCTTGCCGCCCGGCTCGTCGAACAGGCAGCAAAGAGCCAGATCATCACCTCTCGAGAAACTGCGGACCGGCTTGGCCCGGTGTTCCGCAATTTCAAGCGACCCCTGTACGCGATCCATGTCAAGGGCAAGACCGAAGAAGTCGAACTGTGCGAAATCATCTGGCGCCAATCCGACGACGTGACCATGTCGCTCAGCAGCCGCATGAGCCCCAGACCGGAGCCGCTGATATTGCGCCTGAAGTACCGCGAGCGGGAAATCATACGCCGGCGCGACAACGAATCGATCACCATGGGGCGTGACCTGGACTGCAGCCTCGCCATCGCCAGCAACAGGGCCTCCCGGAAGCACTGCACCATCGAGCGGCGCCAGGACAAGTTCGTGCTCTCCGACCAGAGCACGAACGGGACTTACGTTACCGCCGAGGGGGGCGCCGAGATCCTGCTGCAGCGCGAGGAGTTCAGGCTCGGGAAGCACGGGTGGATCGCCTTCGGCCAGCCGCGTGCGGAGGCGGAGGAAGTCGTCGAGTATTTCTGCAGTTGAAAATGCGCCGGCGGGCGCCACCCTTCAGCCGAGCCCTGTCACCGATCTATGGTTTGGGAACCGTGAATATGGCGCGATAGCGCGCTTTTCCCACCATTTCGTTGAAGTCGGTGCCATAGCCGACATAGATCGTCGCTCCCACCAGCTTCGATACGTCCACGTTCTCCAGTATGTTCGCCTTGACCACGTCGGTCTGCGTGTCGAGCGCCACACCGCGCAGGTATTCGGCCATGGGAACGGTGAAGGGACTCCAGCTGTTGCTGGAATTGAGCTGAAAGTACAGAGGCGCTCCGCCCGATAGGACGCCGGCTGCGACATAGACGTTGTAACCGGCGGCGAATCTGCCCGAATCGCCCGCCGAGGAGAAGGTCCCGCCTAAACCTTTGACATCCACGGAAAGGGAAATCCTGCTTATGTCGCCGGCCTTGTAGGTCGCGGCAAAAAAAGGCGGCAGCTTGTCCGGCGGTATGCTGTTGGCAACCTGTGGATTCAGGTCCAGCGGGCCGTTGGCCGTCGCATTCACCGCGAGGACCGGCTGCTCACGGCCGGCATACGTTCCATCGCCGATCTGGCCTTCGAAATTGCGTCCCCATCCCCAGACCGTGCCATCGCTGCGCATCGCCACGCCAAACCTGGTGCTGCAGCCAAAACTCTGGAAACCGGCAAGGCCCGGGATCGGCCCGATGTAGGGCGACCAGTCATCGGGCGTGCCGTCGCCCAGTTCCCCGTTGCTGTTGGTGCCCCAGGTCCACAGCCGGCCATCCCTGGTTACTGCGCAACTGAAGTTTTCGCCGGCGGAAATGGCTACCGCATCAATCAGGTCCGCAACTCTTACCGGGGTGAGACGATCCGTGTCGGTGCCATCGCCCAGCTCGCCATCATAGTTGTATCCCCAGGCCCAGACATTGCCGCTGCGGTCCAGCGCAAGACTGTGAAAGCTGCCGGCAGACACCGCGATGATGTTGGACAAGTTGGCCACCCGCTGCGGAGTATTGCGATCGGTATTCGTTCCATTGCCGAGCTGTCCGTTGCGATTGCTTCCCCACGTCCATACGGAGCCATCGCTGCCCAGTGCCAGGCTGTGTTGAAAGCCGGCGGCGATGGCGGTCACGCCGGAGATGGCCGTCAGCTGTTTCGGCAACTCGCTTGGGTAATTCGAACCATTGCCGAGTCGTCCCCCATCGCCTTTGCCCCAGGACCATACCCTGGCGTTCGTGTCCAGCGCCAATGAGTAGCTCTCGCCGGCTGCGATCTTAGCCACTGGCGGCAGGCCACTGACCTGCTTGGGCACAAGGGCGACGCGCCGGGTCCCATCGCCAAGTTCGCCATTGGCATTACCGCCCCACGCCCACACGCTGCCGTCTGCACGCAGCGCAAGGTTATGAAAGGAACCCGCGGCAATTGCCATCGTGTTGCCGGGACCGAGAACGCTGACGGGGAGGTTGCTGACCGCTACCGCATTGTCGCCGAGTTCCCCGGTGCCATTGTTTCCCCACGCCCAGACCGAGCCGTCGCTTGCCACTGCCAGGCCATGACTCAACCCGGCCGCAATCTGCACGGTTGGCGGAAGACTGGCGACAGCCGCCGGGACGGCGCGGTCTGTCGTGTCACCCACGCCGAGTTGTCCCTGGTCGTTTTGACCCCAGGCACGGACACTACCTGCGGCGTTTTGGGCGATGACGTGTCCATTTCCAACGTCGAAGCCCTTATAGCCGGCGAGATTGGCCACCTTGACCGGCGACGTGCGAGCAACGTATTGGCTGTCGCCGAACTGGCCTGCTCCGTTGTCACCCGACACCCACACCGAGCCATCGGTGGCGACAGCCACGTTGATTCTGTTTCCGGCCTTGATGGTCTTGATGGCCGACAGGCCGGAGACCATGAACGGGGTTGTTCGATTGACATAGGTCCCATCGCCCAGTGAACCCCAGCTGTTGTCACCCCAGGCCCACACGCGCCCGTTAGCGTCCAGCGCCAGGTTCAGCCATGCATAAGCACTGATCGCGACGATAGTCGGCAGGGCGCTTACCCGGACCGGCGTCAGGGAGCCGTTTGTCGTCCCGTTGCCCAACTGGCCTTTTGCGTTGCCTCCCCAGGCCCATACGCTCCCGTCGCGGGCAAGTGCCAGTGTGTGGTCCTGTCCGCCCGCCACCGCCTGCATAAGAGGCAGCCCCGCAACCCTGACGGGCGTGGCCTGGTTGCCTACGCCGCCTGTTCCGAGCTGTCCTTCCAATCCCCAGCCCCAGGCCCATACGTTGCCGTCGGAAGTAAGGGCCAGAGAATGAAAGACGCCCGCCGAAATCGAGACCGTCGTGCCAATGATGCCGTCAACAGGAACCGGATGGGACTTGCTCTGGATGGTGCCGTCTCCGAGCTGGCCGCTGCCATTACGACCCCAACCCCACACCGTGCCGTCGGTGCGCAAGGCAAGCGTGAAACTTTCGCCCGCGGCCACTGCCTTGACTTTGTCGATGCCGGCAACCTTGGCGGGCAAGACGCGTATGGCGGCCTGCCCATTGCCCAATTGCCCATAGTCGTTGCGGCCCCATGCCGTCATGGTGCCATCCGACCTGAGCGCAAGCACGTTTGCGTAACCCGCTGCGACCATCGGCGTGGCGGCATTCCCCGCAACGGGAATCAGCAACAGCCACGCGACGTGAATCCAGCGCTTCCAGTCAGAAGTCATTACGCCGATCGAGAGCATAGCCCGCTGAAGCCAAATTCCTGAACCAAGGTGGAACCGCACGGATTTCTGTATCCGGCCACTGCAGAGTCTAGCGGAAAATCGACATCACCTGCCACACTACCCCTGTTTCCCGGCCGGCTGCAAAGGGACTATTCTGTCGAAAAATTTGTAAGAGAGCATTTTGAACACCGCATTGGGAGTGCGCGAACCACCAACCGAGCGGCGAGCGTGATGGCTACTGGATGCAAGCATTTCATTTGTCTGGCGTGGCTGTGCCTGATTCCCGTCTCAGGGAATGCGGTCACGCCGATGATTTCTCTGGGCTCGCAACATGCTCTGGCTCTGCGTAGCGATGGCACGGTAGTTTCGTGGGGATCGGATCAGTCCGGCCAGCTCGGTGCCGGACGTTTGTTGTTCGCGACCCTGCCTTCAATGGTGCCGGGTTTGAGCGGAGTCACAAGCATTGCGAATGGCACCAACCATGTCCTGGCGGTTCGACAGGACGGGAGTCTATGGGCATGGGGGGACAACTACTCCGGGCAGCTTGGGGATGGAACCTCCACCGTCCGCTCGAGCCCGATTCAGGTGGCGGGGATAGCGAATGCTGTCATGGCCTGCGGTGGTCAGGGCCATTCGGCCGTACTCAGGCAGGATGGGTCAGTAGCGGCCTGGGGCGTCAACTATTACGGTCAACTTGGCGACGGGTCCCAGAATGATTCGAGGCTGCCGGTGCGCGTTGCCGGTCTGGACGGGGTCATCTCTGTCGCCTGCGGACTTGACCACGTCCTTGCGCTGCGGCAGGACGGCACGGTCTGGGCATGGGGGTCGAACGGCAGCGGTGTGCTCGGTGATGGCACCACGATCGATCGGCTGCAACCGGTGCAGGTCGCGCGGCTCGACAATGTCGTTGCGATACAGGCCGGGAATTCTTTCAGTGCTGCACTGAGACGGGACGGCACGGTTTGGGAATGGGGAATTGTTGCGCCCTATGCGATCTCGAGCGCCTTTCCCCGTGTGTTCCCGGTCCAAACGGAGGGAGTCAGCGGCGCCGTCGCGATCGCCGCGACCAACGGAGGTTATGAGTTGGCGGCGATCAGCTCGGACGGCGTGACATGGTGGAGGTGGGAAACGGCGACGATACCCGCCATACAGAGCCCTGTTGGAAGACTGGCGAGCGTGGCGTCTGGTTATGGAGAAACCCTGCTGCTCAAGGCGGATCGCACCGTGCTGGCATTTGGCGACAACTCCCTGGGCCAGTTAGGCGATGGTACGACGACTTACCGGGATACCCCCGCATCGGTCCTCGGCATCTCCAATATCGTTCAGGTCGCAGCGGGTGTTTTCCTTGCTCTGGCGCTGGATGCGAACGGCAATGTGTGGGCCTGGGGCGACGATACTTTTGGCAAACTCGGACGCGGGGGCGTGTTGAGCCGTTCCATCCCAGGAAAGATTTCCGGGCTCAACAATATCGTTCAGATCTCTGCGGGGCCCGACACCAGTTTTGCGGTTGATCAAAGTGGAAGCGTGTGGGTATGGGGCGGCAACGGATATGCAGCACTTGGCGATGGCACATATAACAGCAGATCCACTCCGTTGCGCCTGGATTCGATTACGAACGTCCAGTCCGTTGCCGCCGGCGGCATTCACACCCTTGCGCTCAGGCGGGACGGCACGGTATGGGCCTGGGGCAGCAACGCGTATGGACAACTCGGCGACGGCACAAGAGATTCGAGCGCATCACCGATCCAGGTTCCGGGGCTCGCCAATGTCGTGGCGATTGCGGCGCGCGACCACAGTCTTGCGGTGACGCGGGACGGGACCGTGTGGGCCTGGGGCGCCAACCAATCGGGGCAACTGGGAGATTTCACGACGACCGATCGGTCGCATCCTAAACAGGTGACAGGGGTGTCGGGAGCAAAAGCGGTTGCAGCGACCTACACCGACAGCTACGCGGTGAAAACAGACGGATCGGTCATGGCATGGGGAGAGAATTCCCGCGGCCAGATCGGCGATGGCTCCACGGACGCGCGCCTGACGCCGACCTTGGTCCAAGGGCTGGACGGAGTGGTTGAATTCGCCGCCGGATCCGACCACGCCCTGGCGAGAAGAACGGATGGTTCATTATGGGGGTGGAGTTGGGGATACGAATTGTCGGGTGAACTCGGGTCGAACCCCGTTACAACCGTGTCGACTCCCGCACCCATTGTCGGCGTCACTGCGATCAGGCAACTCTCGGTGGGCGACTCGACAAGCGCGTTGATGCGCGAGGACGGCACTGTTTACATGGGGGGCAGAAACTCCGCGGGCCAGCTTGGCGAGGGCACGTATAGCGTCCGTTCCACCTATGTCGGCGTGGTCAACGAATCCTTCAGCGGGTTCCTCGACCTCGATCCTGTCGTTCCCAACTTGCCGGTTCCCGCAGACACGATTCCGCCGTTCTTTCTTGCCACCTATAGATCCGGCGGCTTGAGCTCGACTACGCTCTATGCGGATATCAGGGGCCTCATCACGAGCGGAATTGTTGCGTCGGCAAGCAACTTCGGCAAGTTCGCTGCTGGTTATAACCTCTACGTCGCGGCCTATGTCCCGTCGATGCAGTCCTCCTACTTTCAGCTTGATTCCAATAACCATTGGAGCCTTCTTAGCTGGCCGATGGCGGAGTTCATCCGCGCCGTTGCGCTCGATAGCCAAGACAATGTCGTCAGGGCGCAGATACTCCAGAATGTAGACTTGTCGCAGCTGGTCGGAGCATCTGTCCTGGTGGGCTATGGCACCGATCCGGATGAGATGGTGAGTAGCGCGCGTTATAGAACGATTTTTACTGTCCCCAGACAATAGACGGCCGGCAGTGATGGGCTATCTTGCTGGCAAGTCGCTGTACCTGTGGATCAAGGACCAAAAGGCCGGCGACAAGACTGGCGACGGATTCAACAAGGTGTGGCACGTCGCCCAACCCTGATCCCCTGATTCCGCGAGCGCGGGTCACGCCTCAGGCGCCACAAGCAGCCCGTAGCGCAGCACGACCATGACCACGGCGGACCGTGCCCGGTTGAATGGCGGCGCGGCCGGGCGGCCCGTGCGGTGCAGAATAGGCCCGCTGACGGAATGAAACGCCGGTCAAAGCTGTTGGCTCCTCCAGGGAGCGCTCCCACGCTCCCGCATCCACGGAGGAAAGTTCACCATGAAGAAATCGATCAGCTTCTTAGCGGCCGCCGTTCTGGCCCTGCCGGCGCCCGCCTGGGCCGACGTCTATGCCTATGTCGCCATGCCCCTCACGGCATCGCAGGAAGGCGCCACCCCGCCGGCCTCGAGCGGCTACGGCAGCGTCACTGCACTGTACGAAACCACCTCGAAGTCCCTGCTGTACAGCATCGTCTATCAGTTGAACGCCGGCGCCACCGCGAGCGCCGCCCACTTCCATGGCCCCGCCTCTTTAGGCGCTAATGCCGGCGTAGCCATCGGCCTGCCCGTCCAGCCGACGGGCAATTCCGGCAAGCTCATCGGCGTGGTAACGCTGACTGCGGCCCAGGAAACGGATCTGTTGGCCGGCAAGTGGTATTTCAACATCCACAGCAGCCTTGCCTCCGGGGGAGAACTGCGGGCCCAGTTGCTCGAAAATTCAACGACCCTCCCGCTGCCCATGTACAACAACGGCGCGCTGACCCTTCCGGTCGTTCTGGTTCTGGGCATACCGGGACCGGCTTCATATAGCGCCAACTTCACCTATCCGGGCACAGGAAGCGCCTTTACTCTGACAACCGCAACGCCTTTGCGCTAGCTCACAGGTCGCCGCCGGCCGGGGCGGCGAGGGCGGTCAGTCCAGTTCTTCGATGAGCCTGAGCGTGTCGGCGAAGAGCCAGATGCGCCGGATCTCGATCACGTCGTACGCGCTCGCCAGATCGGGAGGGAAGGCGCCGTAGGGCGCATACAGCTGGACGATGCGCCGCACCGATTCGTCGAGCTCCCGCAGCCCGCTGGAGCGATGAATGAAGACTTCTTCGACACTGCCGTCGCTGCGGACGGCGACGGTGACGATCGGATTATCGGAGGTTTTCGTCCTTGCCGATTGCAGATAATTAAGATTGCCGTTGCGCTCGATCTTCCAGCGCCAGTTCTCGATGTACAGTTTCAACCGGATATCGCGTTCGACGCTGCCGAGTATGGACCGCCAGCGCGGATTTTCCGCGCCGATGGAAGAGCGGGGAGATGGGGAAAATACCGAAGACTGACGCGGCGGGCCCTGCGGCGCCGCGAGCCCGCTTCCAGGCGTTCTCAACTGCTCGAGCGCTTTCGCAGCCAGGTCCCGCCCGGAGGGGCTTGCGCCGCCGATGGTTCCGGCTGCCGATCGCGACGGCGCGCTTTCCGCGGCGAGGCGTTCGGCTTCACGCTGGCGCTGGCTCGCCGCCAGCGCTTCGGCTTTCTGGCGCTCGGCCAGCTCCCGGGCCCGCTCGCTCGCGGCAAATTCCTCCGCGCGCTTTTTCGCTTCCAGTTCCCGCTGGCGCGCGAGCGCGGCGGCCTGCTGCCGCGCAGCTTCTTCGGCCTGCCGCTCCGCCTGCCTCAGGGCCTCGAGCTCCAGCGCCAGGCGCGCTGCCTTCGCCTCGTCCTGCCGTCTGGCTTCCTGCTGCAGTCTGGCCTCCTCCCGTCTTCTCGCTTCCTCCTGCTTTCGCACTTCCTCCTGCTTTCGCACTTCCTCCTGCTTTCGCGCCTGCTCCAGTTTGAACGCCTGCTCCAACTGCAACGCCTCCTGCTCCGTGGCGCGTCGAGCGGCCTCCTCTTCCGCCAGCGCATGCTGGCGTGCAAGCGCGGCCTGCTCATTCGCCGCGGAAACGGGTTCCTCGATCGGCTGTTTCGCTGCGGCCTCCTGCGGCGCCGGTTCCGCCGGCGGCGGTACTGAGTAGGTCTCTTGCGCGCTTTCCGTCTGCGCAATGAGTTCCGGCTGCGGCTGGATCTCCCTCTCGCGCGGTTCAGTCACCGGCGCGACTGCCGGGCGCGCCGGCTTCGGGCGTTTCAGACGTTTGGGCGCCGCGGGTGCCCGCGCGACGAATGTACTGGGTACGGGCGGCCGCACTGCCGGTGGCGCCGATCGTACCGAGGGTGGACGCACTGAAGGTGGTCTCACCGCCGGCGGCTTGCGTGCGGCTTTACCCGGGGCCGCCGGCGCAGTCTGAGCGCGCGGCGCCAGAGCGAGCCGCACGCTCAGGTCGGAGCTGAACGCGCGGCGCTCGGTCCATGGCAGCCCGACGCCCGGCAGTCCGAACCCGGCGCTCCCGAACCGCAGCGACAGCACGAATGCGTGGATCAGCAGCGAAAGCGTCAGTGCAAACGCGAGGCGCGCCTGGTAATTCCCGGGCCGGTACTCGCGCCTGGCAGCGAGCATGAGCTCCAGCGAGCTCATCATGCGTGACAGCGCTTGCCGGAGCTTCGGCGGACCGCCAGGACGGATGGGAGGAGTCAGAGGCACGATTTCGCCGTGAAAGTAGCATATCGTCGGACTTGTGACTCCGCGCTGCGCACGCGGCGGGGCTGCCAGCAGCGTGCCTAAGCGCGCGCCTGCGGCCCGCCGCCACGTCAGCGGGTTTTCAGGATTTCAATGTGCTTTTCGACCTCGGTGTAATTGCTGCTCCCCCGGGGGAGCTGTCTGACCTGATGCCCGGCGGGCGAAATGAGCCAAAAGTATGGATATGAGAGTTCGATGTTGCTGTCACCAACCAGGGATTTGAATTCTTCGAACGAGTAGTTCCTGTCGCGTATCCTGAATGACAGCGTTGAACCTCTCAGCGTAGTGCGGATGTCGACCAGAACGACCTTTTCGAAATGAGGCTTCAGCCGCTCGAGGTTCGCGCTCAGGAACTTGCTGTACTCCTGGCATGGCGGACAGTCTCGGGCGTCCAGATAGATGAACATCGGCTTGTCCTGCGCCTTGGCCTTCTCGAAGGCCTTGGTCAAGTCGAATTCCCGCACAAAGAAACTGAACGGCGCTTCGACGACCAGGGGATGCAATTCGGCGGGGACGGCGGCGCAGGCGATCTGGGCTGCATTGCATGCCAGCAAGGCCAACACCGCGACTAGCTGATTCATCGTTCGTGCTGGAGCTACTTCGGCCGCGCCTTCGCAGCCAGCAGCACCGCGCGGCGCTCGAGACTCTCCTTGGGCCACAGCTCGCTGGACTTATAGTACTCGGCAACGGCCGGCGTGTCCGGCGGAAGCACGACCCACGGCTGCTTCGATGAAGTGAAGATGTGAATGTCGGGCGGCAGGCGGTCGGGTTCGTCCAGCGTTCCGACGCGCACGAAGCGAATCGCGTCGCCGGCTGCCGCGTAGTTGCTCCAAACCGCGACGTGGCACCTGGGGCAGCGGGCAATCTTCTGGCCTTTGCCGCTGTTGGACGGTGTATCGACAACCTCGACTTCACCCTGGA
>Ga0315281_10010160_pt1 | contig 12988 bp, 12 predicted proteins | sample YL17G07_0_MG_FD_204540 | JGI IMG/M metagenome (GOLD analysis project Ga0315281, IMG submission 204540) | Sediment microbial communities from Yellowstone Lake, YNP, Wyoming, USA - YL17G07_0 | ecosystem: Environmental > Aquatic > Freshwater > Lake > Sediment | place: USA: Wyoming | collected... | reverse complement strand
CTGCTGGCGCCGGGCACGGGGCTCGTTGCGTCGCGGCCGTTCCGGGCGCCACACCACACCATCTCGAATGCCGGGCTGGTCGGCGGAGGGTCGATCCCCCGGCCAGGCGAGGTGACGCTCGCACACCGGGGCGTGCTGTTCCTCGACGAGTTGCCGGAATTCGACCCGCGGGTGCTCGAGGTGCTGCGGCAGCCGCTGGAGGACCGGACGGTGACCATCAGCCGGGCGCGCCAGGCGGTGACGTTCCCGGCGAACCTTTCGCTGATCTGCGCGCTCAACCCGTGTTCCTGTGGGTACTACGGGGACCCGGACCGGGACTGCGTGTGCGCACCTTCGGCGGTGAGCCGCTACCAGCGCCGCATCTCCGGGCCGCTGCTCGACCGCATCGACCTGTTCGTCGACGTCCCGCGGGTGGCTTTCGAGAAGCTGGCGGCGGCGGCGCGAGGCGAGCCCTCGGCGGCCGTCGCCGAGCGTGTCACGGCCGCGCGGGTGCGCCAGCACCAGCGCTTCGGGAGCACGACGCTGAACGCCAACATGACTCCGCCGCAGGTGCGCGACTTCGTCCAGGCGACGCTCGAAACGGGCGCGACCGAGGTGCTCAAGCTGGCCGTGGACCGGCTCAATCTCTCGGCGCGGTCGTTCCACCGTGTGCTGAAGGTGGCGCGCACGATCGCGGACCTGGCGGACAGCGAGGTCGTTGGCCGGAACCACCTGGCGGAGGCAATCCAGTACAGGGAGCGGCTGGAGTAGCGGTAGCCGCCGGCTGTCGGCGGGGCGCTCAGGCGTCTTCCGGGTAGTCGTCCGTCACATGGGTGGCGAAGAACCATTCATGGCCCTGGAGGTCGGCGCACCCGTAGACACGGTCTCCGTTAAAGCTGTCCGCGGGCTCGCGGAGGATGGTCGCGCCCGCGGCCCGGGCGCGCTCGCAGTGCGCGTCGACGTCGTCAACGTAGACGAACAGTCCCATGGTGGTCTTGCCCCCGAGCGTGCGAGGGCCCTGGCGTGAGCCGCCGGGCGTGGGTGAGGCAACCATGATCCATGCGTCGCCGAGGCGCAGCTCGGAGTGGACGACGCGGCCCTCGTCGCCCGGCACCTTCACGAGCAGCTCGAAGCCGAACGCGTCCGCGAGCCAGTCGATGGCAGCGTTGGCGTCGTCGTAGTAGATGGAGGGCGTGAGCGCGGGGAAGCGGCGGCCGGGCATGGGAAGCTCCGGGTAAGAGGTGCCGGCGATTGTAGGCCGTCAGGCAAGCTCCACGAGGGTGTCGCCTTCGCGGACCACGTCGCCAACACGGACGGCGACGCGGGCAACGGTTCCGGCCGCGGTCGCGGTGATGCGATGCTCCATCTTCATCGCTTCGAGGAGGGCGAGGAGCTGGCCAGCCTCGACGGAGTCGCCTTCGGCCACGCTCACGGCGGCGACCGTGCCGGCAAGGGGCGCGGTCACGGCAGAGGCTCCGGCCGTGGCAGCGTGGGGACGTCTTGGAAGCGCCGGAGGCGGGACGACCCGAAACGCGTGTGAGCGGTCGGTGCCGGGGATGGCCGTTTCGGCGGCGCCAGCGTCAGGCGGGGCGAGGGAAACCTGCTGCGTGAGTCCCTCCGATTCCAGCCAGACGGACACCGATCCGGCGCCGAGCCAGCGCGCGCCGGAGAATGGCCCGGCCAGAGCCGAAGGGACCGTCAGCGCGGCTGCCGCTCGCACCCAGTCCTCGGGACCCGGCCGTTGAGACGCCATGAGGGCGCCCAGGGAACGCTCCAGCCACGACACGCTGACGCCATCGGAGGCGAACTCCGGGTCGGAGACCACGGCCCGGTGGAGGGGCAGGTTGGTGGGAACGCCACACACTTCGGCTGACGACAGCGCCTGCCGGGCCCTTAGCAGGCACGACGGGCGGTCTTGCCCATGCACGATGAGCTTGGCGAGAAGGGAGTCATACTGCGATGGGATCAGGGAGCCCGGCCCGAAGCCGGCGTCGAGACGGCCGTCGCCCACGGCGAAAGCTGTGAGGCGCCCCACGCCGGGCCGAAAGTCGTTCCAGGGGTCCTCCGCGTTCACACGGAACTCGAGGGCGTGGCCCTCGAAGCGGACGTCCCCCTGCGCGAGCGGGAGCGGCTCGCCGGCAGCGACGCGAAGCTGCAATTCCACCAGATCGAGGCCGGTGACCATCTCGGTGACCGGGTGCTCGACTTGCAGGCGTGGGTTGACTTCGAGGAAGTAGAACGGGCGGGCCGCTCCGCGCGACGGCGGGTCGCCGACGAGGAACTCGAATGTACCGGCGTTGACGTACCCCGCCGCGCGGGCGAGGCGCAGGGCGGCGCCGGTGAGATCGGCGCGGAGGGCGTCGTTGACGACGGGGCTGGGCGTCTCCTCGATCAGCTTCTGGCGCCGGCGCTGGACGGAACAGTCGCGCTCGCCGAGGTGGATGAGGTGGCCGTGGGCGTCGCCGACGATCTGCACCTCGACGTGGTGCGCGGGCGCAACAAGCGTTTCGACCAACAGGCCAGGGTCGCCGAAGGCGGCCTGCGCTTCGCGGCGGGCACTGGCAAGTGCCTCCGGCAAGTCCGGGAGGGCATGGACTTCGCGCATGCCGCGTCCGCCGCCCCCGCCGCGGGCCTTGACGAGCAGGGGCAGGCCAAGACTTGCGGCCGCTTGCAGGAGGCTTGCGTCGTCGTCCGGGCCGTCGTAGCCAGGGACGACGGGGACACCATTGGCCACGGCAAGGTGGCGCGCGGCGGACTTGTCTCCGAGCGCGCGCAGCACGCCCGGGGGCGGGCCAATGAACACCAGACCGTCGGCGGCACAGAGGTCGGCGAAGTCAGCGCGCTCGCTGAGGAAGCCGTACCCGGGGTGGATCGCCTCACAGCCCTGGGCTCTTGCGCCGGCGATGACGGCGCGGGCGTCGAGATACGTCTCGGCCGCGGAATAGCCTTCGAGCAGGACGACAGCGTCGGCCGAGCGCACGGCGAGCGAGGCCCGGTCGGGGATGGAAGCGACGACGACGGAGCGAATGCCGAGCCTGCGGAGGGTGCGGATGATGCGGACGGCGATTTCGCCGCGGTTCGCGACCAGGACGCTGGTAAACATCGGGGGCAGGCTAAACGCAGGAGCACAGAAGGCGCAAAGAAGGCCGCGGATCGAGCGGCGCACGCGCAGCCCTCCTTGAGCTAGGCTGTGCCCATGCAGAGAGTCGCGCTCGGGACGACGGGGCTGACGGTTTCACGGCTGTGCCTGGGGACGATGCAGTTCGGCTGGACGGCTTCGGAGGCGGAGTCGTTCCTTGTGCTGGACGCATTCGTCGCTGCCGGGGGGAACTTCCTCGACACGGCGGACATCTACTCGTACTGGCAGAAGGGCCACACGGGCGGCGAGAGCGAGACGATCATCGGGCGCTGGCTGAACGCGCGGGGCGGGCGCGAGCGGCTGGTTATCGCGACCAAGGTGCGGGGGCGGATGTGGCCCGGGCCAGCCGGCGAAGGACTGGGCCGGGAGCACGTCGTGAAGTCGTGCGAGGAGAGCCTGCGGCGGCTGGGCGTGGAGACGATCGACCTCTACCAGTCGCACTGGCCCGACGACGCCGTCCCATTCGAGGAGACGCTGCGCGCCTACGAGGACCTTATCAAGGACGGCAAGGTGCGCGCGATCGGGGCTTCGAATCACACCGCGGCGCAGTTCCGGGAGGCGCTGGACGTGGCGGCGTACGAACGCCTCCCGGCGTACGCGACCCTGCAGCCGCACTACAACCTCGTACACCGGCCGGAATTCGAGGACGAGTTGCAGACGCTTTGCGTCGAGCGCCGCGTGGCGGTGATCCCTTACAGCCCCCTGGCGAAGGGCTTCCTCACGGGGAAGTACACGAAGGGCGCGAAGCTCCAGGGAAGTCGTGCGGCCGGGGTGAAGGCGTACTTCAGCGACGTGGGCTGGGCGACGCTGGACGCGCTTCGGGAGGTCGCGGCGGCTCACGCAACCACCCCCGCAGCGGCTGCGCTGGCCTGGCAGCTCGCGCAGCCCGGCGTCACCGCTCCGATCGTGGGCGCGAACACGCCGGGGCAGCTTGCCGACCAACTGCCGGCGGTTGATCTGTCGCTCTCCGGCGAGGAGCTGGCGCAACTCGACGCCGCGAGCCGGCCCCAGCGCTGAATTCAGGCGCCAGGGACGGGCGGATCGGAAGCGGGTACGTCCGGGGCGAGGATTTCGACACTCTCTGCGCGCCGGGCGAATGCGTTCGCGGGGTCCCGCCTGTCCAGGAAGTAGTCGAGGAACACCTTGGCGGTCGCGGTCGCCGGGAGGGCGAGCAGGATGCCGGGGATACCCAGGAGCTCGCCGCCAATCAGGACCGCGATGAGCACGACGACGGGCTGCAGCCCGAGCTGCGAGCCATAGACGCGCGGCACAAGGAAGCGGTCTTCGAATTGCTGGTAGAGGAGCAGGAGCGCCAGGACGATCATCGCCTGGGTTGGTGATTCCTGGAAGGCGCCGAACACCGCGGGGATGATGGCGATAAAGGCGCCAATGAGCGGGATGACGTCGGCAAAGGCGGCGAGCACGCCGAAGGCGACGGCGTTGGGCACGCCCACGGCCAGCAACACGACCATCGTGTACACACCGATAATGGCCGACGTGATGATCTGGCCGCGAATGTAGCCGCCCACCACCCGTTCGAGTGCCTGGAGGATGCGCGCCGCGTCGGCCTCGCGGTCGTCGGGGATGTACCGGTACAGGTAGCGCTTGATTTGCGGCGCGTCGTTGAGGAGGTAGGCGGTCAACACGAGGACCGTCATGCCAGAAAGGATGCCCACGAGCAGACGCTGCGTGTAGTCGACTGCGACTCGTCCAGAGATGATCTCGCCCCAGTTGATATCCCGGGCCGGGTCGGAGAGCTCCGCCTGGATGCCAAAGTTGTCGAGGAAGTCCTCCATGTCCTGGGCGTACTCGGGCAGGTGCTCGCGGACGTCGGTGAATTCGTCGATCATCGCGGGGACGACGACGGCGAAGAGACCGCCGAGGATAAGGAGCACCATCAGGAGCACGGAAAGGACGGCCAGGGGACGCGGCACATGCCAGCGGACGAAGAGAGCGACATAGGGCAGGAGCGCCGCCATGAAGATCGCGGCCACGATCAGCAGCAGGACGACGGCCCAGATCTGGGTGACCATCCAGACGCCCAGAGCGGCGAGGCCCAGGATCAGCAGCCCGCGGCCGGAGAGTTCGAGCTTGAGCACACGGTCTCCTGGGGGCGGAGGTTGGGCGTATCATGCACGGTGCCGCGGCAATCTCCCACCGGGAACCCTGCCGGGCACGGAGCCGGCCCGTGATCGCGTCAATTTCAGACTTCCTGCGCTACTTCGAGGCCGTGCACCGGCGCGCGACGCGGGACGTCGGCGCCCTGCCCGAGGCCGCGGACGGTTGGACACCAGCGGCGGGCGGGGGTGAGCACTCCTGGAGCATCAACACGCTCGTCGGGCACATGGCGGGGTCGCGGCTGTACTTCGCGAGCGCGTACAGGGGCGAGGGCTGGATTTCGCCCCCGCCCCCCGACGTGAGCAACCGCGAGCGATGGCTGCCTGCGCTGCAGGGGAGCTTCGACACGCTTCGCGCCCGGCTGGAGGGCACGCCAGATACCTGGCTCCAGCGCAAGATCGCGATGATCGACTCCGGCGGCGAGCTTTCGGGCTGGCGCCTGCTGCTGATGATGATGGAGCACGACATCCACCATCGCAGCCAGATAGACACGTACGCGGGCCTGAACGGGTGGGACGTGCCGCAAATCTACGGGCGGACGGCCGAGACCATCGGGGGCCTGCAGGAGGCTCAGCGGGCGAAGCACGGGCGGCCCGGCGCGGGGCATCCGCTGTAGTGCCCCTCACCCCTCTACCCGCCGCGGCGGGGAGAGGGGAACAAACGTCGAATATGGCCTCGGCAGCGGGCTTCAGCGCAACGGCTTCGGGGCGGGTTGCGGAGCGGGGGCGCCGCCGCTGCCGGACGTGCCGTCCGGCTCGTGGCCGAGTGCGCCAGGGTCGAACGTGGGGTCCATGCTCTTCGCGACGGCGATGAGCACTTCCTGCGAAACGACGGGCGAGGTGCCCTTCGAGCTCGCGCTCACGTAGAAGAGCGTCGTCCCGTTGCTCCACCGGATTTCGTTCTGACCGATCATGCCGAACTGGTTCAGCTTCTCGGGAGCAACACCGGAATCGCGCATCTCCCCGGCCTGGATGAACGTGCCGGCGCTGTCGTCGAGGGTCCACACGAGGTTGTAGCGCGGCTCCGTCTTCGGGCCGTTGCCACAGTTGGACGGCGTCTCGACCACCTGAAGGCTGGACTTGGTGACCTTGAAGCCGTCGGGCGGGACGGGCGCATGGAAGCCGGCGCTCTCGACTTCTCCTCCCGTGAGGTCACGACTCCGGACGAAGCAGGACGGGTCGAATGTTGGGTCGAGGGCCTTTGCGATCGCCTCGACGGTCGCGCGGCCGACGGGCTTCTCGGACTTGAAGCCCACGTTGAACTGCCAGCGGCCGTTGCTCCAGGAGGCGGCGTAGTCGTCGACGTGTCCTTGCTGGGCGGGCTGTCCCTTCGGGACCTCGTAGGCGTTGACGAAGGCCGCGCCGCGAAACTCGTTCGCGCCGCCTTCCTGATCGACGAAGGTGGCGTCGAACGAGGACTGGGCATCAGGCGCCGGGCCGGCGTCGCAGCCGCTGGCGGCCGGGCCTGTGAATGTGCGCACGTTCACCTGCGTGACGGAGTACGCCGACGGGACGGCGGGCCGAGGGTCACCGATGCCGAGCGCCGAGAGTTCGTCCCAGCCGCCGAGCGTCTCGGTGTAGAAGCACTGGAGGCCGAGGCCGGGGGCGAGCTGGGCAACCGCTTCCTGGAGCACCGCCTGGGCACGCGGGTCAGCGCCGGGCGGCGCGGGCGCGATCGCGGGCCGCGCGGGTTCCGCGCCCGAGCCATCTGACGCGTAGGCGATGGGGAAAGCGTTGACGTTCAGGGCGTACGCATAGCCGTCCGCCCAGAATGTCGCATAGCCTTGCTGGAGAACGTTCGGCACGCGGTCCTTCGCGGCGGTCTGGGTGACGTTGACGACGATGCCTGTGGCCGTGTGGAGCCATGACGTGCTCAGGCTGACGTCGCCGGTGCTCCGGGGCGTGCTGTCGCACGGCGCGCTGGCGCCCACGCTGAGGCCGGAGAGCACGAAGCCGGCGCTGAGAAGACGCGCGGAGAATCCGGCACGGGAGAGGTCGAACGTGCCGCCCGAGACGATCGCCGAGAGGTCGGCAGGACAGCCGGGGCCGTAACCGAACGCGAGGCTCGCGGACCCGGTGGATCCGGCGGACCCGCGGCCAGCGTCGGCGGCCGGGAGTGTGTCGAGGCCCTTACCCGGCACGTTCACGCCGGAATTGCCACCCTGCGAGAGGCCGATCGCGGGCTGCGGCCGGCCTTCGCCAGGACCGGGAGGGACCACTGTGGCCGGCCCAGCGTCGTCCGAGCCGACGGTCGCGGCGGCGATGCCGAATCCGGCGCCGAACATCGCTGCGGCGAGCACGAGCACCGCCGCGCCGATGACGAGGGGTCGCCGAGAGCGCCCAGGCATGAGACTCATTGAAGGGTCCTCCTGTTGGTGGTGCGTCACAATGATGACGCCAGCGGCCTGGCGAGAGTTCCCCGGGACGACCCGGAACGTCCAGCCGCCTTTACGCCGCGTCACATGCGGAAGACGCCCCACGAGCTGGCGGGGATGGGGGCGTTGAGCGAGGCAGCGATCCCCAGGGCGAGGACGCGGCGCGTGTCGAGCGGGTCGATGACGCCGTCGTCCCAGATACGCGCCGTGCTGAAGTACGGCGAGCCTTCGTGCTCGTAACGTTCGACCGTCGGGGCCTTGAAACGCTCCTGCTCCTCGGGCGACATGGTCTCACCGCGGTCGAGGCGGACCTGGAGGAGGACGTTCGCCGCCTGCTCGCCGCCCATCACGCTGATGCGGGCGTTCGGCCACATCCAGAGCTGGCGGGGGCTGTAGGCGCGGCCGCACATGGCATAGTTCCCGGCGCCAAAGCTGCCACCGATGATGACGGTGAACTTCGGCACGTCGGCGTTGGCGACGGCCATGACCATCTTCGCGCCATCCTTGGCGATGCCGGCGTTCTCGTATTGCTTGCCGACCATGAAGCCGGTGATGTTCTGGAGGAAGACGAGCGGCACCCGGCGCTGGGCGCAGAGCTCGATGAAGTGCGTCCCTTTCAGCGCGCTTTCGCTGAAGAGGATGCCGTTGTTGGCCACGATCCCAACGGGATACCCATGGAGGCGCGCGAATCCGCAGACGAGCGTGGTCGCGTAGCGCGCCTTGAACTCGTGAAAACGGGAGCCGTCGACGATGCGGGCGATCACCTCGCGCACGTCGTAGGAGTGCCGCAGGTCTGGCGAAACGATGCCGTAGAGCTCTCCCGGGTCGTGGACGGGCCCCGCGGGCTCAGCGACGTCCCAGGGGACGTGGCGCGTCCGCGGCACGTTCGCGAGGATGCTGCGCACGATCGCGAGCGCCTCGCCGTCGTCCTCGGCCAGGTGGTCGGCGACGCCGCTGACGCGCGTGTGGACGTCGGCGCCGCCGAGTTCCTCGGCAGTCGAGACTTCGCCGGTGGCGGCCTTCACGAGCGGCGGACCGCCCAAGAAGATCGTGCCGGTGCCGCGCACGATGACCGTTTCATCGCTCATAGCCGGGACGTAGGCGCCACCGGCCGTGCAGGAGCCCATGACGGCAGCAACCTGGAAGATGCCTCGGGCGCTCATGCGTGCCTGGTTGTAGAAGATGCGGCCAAAGTTCGTCCGGTCGGGGAATACGTCGTGCTGCAGCGGGAGGAAGGCGCCGCCGGAGTCGACGAGATAGACGCACGGCAGGCCGTTCTGCTCGGCGATCTCCTGGGCGCGGAGATGCTTCTTGACGGTGATGGGGTAGTAGGTGCCGCCCTTCACGGTGGCGTCGTTGGCGACGATCACGCATTCGTGGCCCGCGACGACGCCGAGCCCGGTGACGATCCCGGCGCTGGGAACGTCGTCGTCGTAGACGCCCTCGGCGGCAAGCGGGCTGAGCTCGAGGAACGTCGTGGCGGGGTCGATCAGGCGCTGGATGCGCTCGCGTGCGAGCAGCTTGCCGCGCTCGTGGTGGCGGGCAACGTACTCTTCGCCGCCGCCGCGGGCCACCCGCGCGAGCCGTTCGCGAAGGTCCGTCACGAGGGCGAGGTTGGCCTCGCGGTTGCGTTTGTACAGCGGGTCGCGCAGGTCAACGCGCGTGGGAAGCTCGGGGGTGTCGTGCCATTCCATCGGGCGCAAGGGTAGCGGCGCGGGCGAGGCGGCGCGAGCGGTCAGTCGCGCTTGTGCCGGTAGAAGTGGACTTCGACCGGTTCGAGCGTGGCGAGACCGTCCTCGACCATGGCTTCGACCTCCGGGAGGAACGCGCGCACCTTCTCCGGCGTGTCCACGATCTCGACGACCATGGGCAGGTCGAGCGACAGGCGCAGGACCTTTGCAGTGTGGATGCGGGACTTCGCACCATAGCCGGCGAGTCCGCGGGTCACGGTGCAGCCCGCGAGGCCGCGTTCGCGGGCGAGCAGCATGATGGCCTCGTGGAGGGGTCTGCCGTGCCAGTGGTCGCTCTCACCGACAAAGACGCGGAGGAGGAGGCCCTCGCCGTCGAGACGAGTTGGATCGCTCATGGTGCCGACCACCGTACCAGCATCGAAGCGGCCCAGACAGCGGCGACGCCCAGGACGGTGCTCAGGACGACGTTGCCAGCCGCGCGGAGAAGGTCGCTGTCATCGAGGAGCGAGTAGGTCTCCCAGCCGTAGGTGCTGAACGTGGTGTAGCTGCCGAGGAAGCCCACGACCAGGAGGAGGCGCGCCTCGCGGCTGAGAAAATCGCGCTGCTCCGCGAGGGTGAGCAGGAGGCCGATGACAAAGCAGCCGCTGACGTTAACGACGGCGGTGCCCCAGGGGAATGTCGAGCCGCTCGCGTCCTGGACCCTGCCCTGCAGCCAGTAGCGCAGCGGCGCCCCGGCGACGGCGCCGGCGACGATGTAGAGATAGGTCACCGCCCCGTGCTCCCGTGACCGGACGCGCCCCTGACCGTGGCGCTGAGTTCCGGCGACTCCTCGAAGAGGACAGGTGCGAGCATGGTTATGACGAGCTGGGCGATGCGGTCCCCGTCGTGCACCGTGTATCGAATGCCGGGCGCGGTCGTGTACAGGGCAATCATGAGCTCGCCGCGGTAGTCCGCGTCGAGCGTGCCGAAGGTGGAGAGCACGCCCTGCCTGGCGAGACCGCTCCTTGGCCGGAGTTGGGCGTCGAGGCCAGGCGGGACTTCGAGCGCGACGCCGGTCGGGACCAGTGTCGGGGTCTGCGAAAGCTCGATCGGGCCGTCGACAAGGCAGGCGTGGAGGTCGAAGCCGGAGGCGTGCTCGGTCGCGCGGCGCGGCACTTGCGCTCCCGGACGCAGCAGTTTCACGCGGACGAGAGCCTCACCGCTCACGCGCGCACCACCACCGGCAGGAGAAGATGGCTGGGTCGCGAGGCGTCGTGGAAGACCGTATTGGTGGCGACGACGCACTCGCGGTCCGTGGCGATCACGTTGCCGGTATTGGTGTTCCGGTCGAAGCGCGGGAAGTTCGAGCTGCTCACTTCGAGGCGGATGCGGTGGCCGGCGCGGAAGACGTTGGCCGTGCCCGCGAGGTCGATCGTCAACTCGACCGGGGACCCGGGATCGAGCAGCGAGACCCGGTCGAACCCCCGGTGGTAGCGGACGCGGATGATGCCGTCGCACAGGTTCCAGGCGGTGCCGCCCGGTTCGACGTCGACGAGCTTCGCCGTGAAGTCGGTGTCGCGCGCGGAGCTGGCCACCCACAGACGCAGCGCCACAGGCCCGACGACTTCGAGGTCCTCCGCGAGCGGGGCTGAGGTGTAGCAGAGGACGTCGGGGCGGCGCTCGACATCGGACTGGTCGAACGGCCCGGGTGGCACGTCGTTCGGGGCGGGAAACAGCGGCCCGCCGGTGGTCGGACAGGGGTTCAGCGGGTCGTAGACAAAGTGGTCCGCGCGCTCGGCTTCGGGCGCTTCCCGCGTGAGGGCGCCGTCGCCGCCCAGGGTGGCGGCCGAACCGTTGGAGTGAAGGTAGAACGGAGTCACCCGAGCCTGGCGTGGGGGCCAGTCGTCGAACTCCTCCCAGCGGTTGACGCCCATTTCGAAGACGCGCACGGGGGCGTCGCGGTCCACACCGTTTTGCGCGTCGCGCAGCCAGTGGTCGAACCAGCGGAGGTGGAGGTCGTCGGTGAGCAGCGCCGCGGCTGCGCCGAATGAACGGTCGCCGGTGCGGCCCACGAGCTGGACCGAATGCGCCCAGGGCCCAACCACCAAGCGCTGGCCGCTGCGAGCCCGCTCGGTGGGACCGTTCGCGCGCATCCCGCTGAAGTTGCGCAGGGTGCCGCGGATGAAGAGGTCATACCAGCCACCAAGATTCAGGGCGGGAGCGTGGATACGTGGATGGGTCTCCTCGATGTTCACGGCCTGCCAGAATTCGTCGCGCTGGGGGTGAGCGAGCCAGTCCTTGTAGTAGGGCGCGACAAGGTCGTGGGCCACGGCTGGCAGGTCGCGCACGGGGAGATGGCGGAGCGCAGGCCAGTGGTCGAACGCGACCTGGTAGACGCCCCGCAGGAGCTGTTCGCGCTCCGCGATGGGCCGGCGGATGTCGAGCAACTCAGGCAGGGCGAACGCGGTGACGGCCCAAAGGAGGTTGAAGCTGAGCTCGAAGGCGCCGCCCTGGTAGGTCCAGCCGTCGTAGTAGTCGGAGGCGGTGACGCCGGGAACGAAGGCCTGGAGGTTCGGCGGCTGCGACGCGGCAGCAAGCCACTGCGTCGCGCCGAGATAGGAGAGACCGTACATGCCCACGCGGCCGTTGCTCCAGACCTGGCGCGCCGCCCACTCGACGGTGTCGAAGCCGTCGTCGATCTCCTGGTGGAAGGGCCGGAAGGTCCCTTCGGAGGCAAAGCGGCCACGCGTGTCCTGCACTACGACCACGTACCCCTCGCTGGCCGGGCGGATCGGCTGCATCCAGCCGTAGGAGACGCCCGCCGCTGACTTGTCGTAGGGCGTGCGGCTGAGGAGCACGGGGTAACGGCCTTCAGGCTCGGGCCGGAAGACGTCGGCACGGAGGGTGGTGCCATCGCGCATGGGCACGGCGACGTTTCGTTCGACGCGGACATCCATCAGGTTGGCCATCGGCCGCGCTCCCAGCAAGGATCGCGCGAAGCCTACAGCGAGTGGGGCGAGGGAGTCACGCGGGCGCAGCGCCAGTCCAAGACTGCCTGAAGCTCGTGGGCGTGGCAGAGAAACCTTCCTCGATGATTTGCCCTCTTGATAGCATCAATCTCAGCGCGCACTATGCGTCCAGCCACTTTGAGCGGCCCCCCCCCCCGGAACGGCGGCGGGCAGGGAGGAATTCGGCATGCCTGAGCATCTCACGGAGCGCGAGGAGCAGGTCATCAGCCTCGTGGCCCACGGGCTCGCGAACAAGGCCATCGCGCGGGAACTGGGGATCAGCCCGGACCGGGTGAAAGCCATTGTCCATCAGATCTGCGTGAAGCTTGACGCCGAGAACCGCACGGAGGCCTGCTTCAAGTGGGCGCGGGCGCAGTGAGCCCTGGAACATGCTGACCGCACCGGATGGGTATCCCCAAAGTGGGATAGTGCGGTCCGTGCATCGGGCGGCCATGATTCGAAGGTAGGGCGAACGATCCCTTCCGACCAAACTCCGGAGCGCGTCGTCGGCCCGCGCGTTAATCCTCCTGCTCGCTAGGAGAAGAATCATGATCCGGATATCGCGCAAGTTCACCGGGGTCCAGCTTATCTTGCTGGCTGCTATCCTGGCCACGGCAGGATTCTTGTATGCTCATCCCGACAAGTCCCGCGCATATAGTTGGTCCTCTGCCTCGTACTACCTCAAGAACTACGGCTCGTC
>Ga0315281_10010158_pt1 | contig 12989 bp, 10 predicted proteins | sample YL17G07_0_MG_FD_204540 | JGI IMG/M metagenome (GOLD analysis project Ga0315281, IMG submission 204540) | Sediment microbial communities from Yellowstone Lake, YNP, Wyoming, USA - YL17G07_0 | ecosystem: Environmental > Aquatic > Freshwater > Lake > Sediment | place: USA: Wyoming | collected... | reverse complement strand
CGGGGTTTAATTTGCAAAATGGAAGTTTGATGGAAATTGCGGAAAATTCAATATTGGCGCAGTTGAAAGCCAGCGGCCGTTTGCCCACGCCCAAAGGAGTGGCGCTGGAAGTCATCAATTTGACGCAGCGCGAAGATGTTTCGAATCACGACATCGTTCGCCTGGTCAGCGCAGACCCGGCTCTCAGCACCCGTGTTATCGGCGCGGCCAATGTGCTGCTCGCCAATTCTTCAAGGCCGATTGTCACTATCGCCGATGCCGTGACCGTGCTGGGCGCACGCGCGTTGCGCCAATTGGTGCTGGGTATTGCGCTGATCTCCGATTATCGCCACGGCCCTTGCAAACCATTCAACTATCAATATTTCTGGACTCACTCGCTGTTGACCGGCATCGCTGCACGACATTTGGCGACGCACGCGCGATTAGCCGCATCGGAAGAAGTTTTTGTGCTGGGTTTGCTGGGTAATATCGGACAGTTGGTTTTGGCCACAGTGTACCCAAAAGAATACGGGACGCTTATCAATCTTGCCAAAGGAAAAACATTCAAGGAATTATGTGGGCAAGAACACGACCAGTTTGGTTATGACCGGACCGAGTTGAGCGAGGCAATGCTTGCCGATATGCATTTTCCAAAAATTTTTCAATCCATCGTTCAAAATTTTCAGAACCCAGACGCTGCCAAGGTAACCGAAGGTTCTCGAGACTGGCGATTGCTGCATTTGCTGCACCTCGCTTCCCTGATAGCGGATGTATGTTCGGCAAGCCAGACCGAGCGCGGCAAACTGGTTGCAAAAATAAGGCTGCAAGCCGCGCGGGTGGCAATTGAATCGGGAGACCTCATCGAGATCGGCGATGCATGTGCGCGAGACTGGTTGAGCTGGTTGACGCTGATGAACATGGGCGCAATGCACATACCTTCATTTTCGGAGTTGTTGAACCAGCCCGATGCTACCGTTTTGGCGATTGAAGTGCCGCAGTGGCCATGTGCAAACCAGGATAATTACAAAATGCGCGTGCTGGTGGTCGAGCATGATCGCAGTATGCTCGTCTTGCTCGAATCCATGTTAAAAGCGGCCGGGCATGACGTGGCGACCGCGCGCGACGGTGAAGAGGCGATGCGTCTGATCGATCAATGCCGCCCGCAACTCGTGATCAGTGATTGTCTGACACCAAAAGTGGACGGCCTCGCCTTGTGCCGCAAGTTGCGCGAAAACTACGACCAACGCAACCTGTATATCATCATCCTCACCTCACAACAAAACGTTGACAGGCTGGTTGAAGCATTTGAAGCCGGCGCGGATGACTGCATGGCCAAACCGCTCACACAGCAAATCTTTTTTGCACGCTTGCGCGCGGCCCAACGTGTCGTGAGATTACAGGAAGAACTCGCGTTTGACCGGGAGCAGATGCTGCGTTTTTCCAAAGAGCTGGCCGCTTCCAACGAACGGCTGCAGCGGCTGGCGTTGACCGATCCGCTTACCGAGTTACCCAACCGACGTTTTGCCATGGAGCGCCTTGATCAGGAATGGGCATTATCAAAACGCGGTGGTCGCGCGCTCTCGTGCATGATGGTGGATATCGATCACTTCAAGTCCATCAATGATAAATTTGGGCATCAAACGGGCGATGACGCGTTGAAAACCATTGCACATATCCTGCGACAGTCGGCACGCACGCAGGATGTCGTGTGCCGCTATGGCGGGGAGGAATTCGTGGTGATATGTCCCGATGCCGACATTGACTCCGCCTATCAGGCAGCCGAAAGATTGCGGTTGAGCGTAGCAGCGCTGGATTCAAAATCACTCGGAATAACGAACAGGCTGACTATCAGCATTGGTGTCGCGGAGAAAAAAGATAACACCGCCTCGATAGATGCCTTGCTGAACCTTGCCGATGAACGCCTCTACGCAGCAAAAAATAGCGGGCGAAACCGGACGGTTTTCGAAAAATAAAATAGGGAGTCTCTATAAATTCAAAATCCTAAGCCGGACGAGCCGGAGCCAAAATGTAGGTCGGGCTCTGCCCGACATATGGTGGGCAGAGCCCACCCTACGGGTACTATTAATACGTTGATAACAATATACAAACACAAAATTTTTATCACTTTTTGACATCATTTAACTGATAAGTGACTAAACGAAACAAGGCGCGAGTAAAAAATTGCGACGACGCATATATCTGATATGTTAGGAGTGATTTTTTATGAGCCACGCAGTATCGTGACGGAGTTTGAATGTATAGAGATTCCCAATACCGCTCGCAGACACACCTCTCACCTACCCGCACCGGGCACTACATTTTTGTAAGCATAAATCCTACACGAACAACGTTAATATTCTTACACAAGAATTAGCGCGCTTCTGATTTTCTCTTCGTAACGCTTCCATGATAATGCAGTCGCTGCATTTTGTAATTTAACCGCACTTCGGTTAATGCAGATGATTCAAAAATACCCGTTCTTAACTGGCTACAAGGGGGCTATATGAACACCGTACAATTGCAGGAAGGTATCCGCGATCTCAATTTGACCTATCTGATGCTGGCGCAGCAAATGATAAAGGAAGATAAGGCTGCCGCCATTTTTCGTTTGGGTATCAGCCAGGACTTGGTTGATGTCATATCGGGGTTGTCTCCGGCACAAATTATTAAAATGGCCGCGTCCAATATGTTGCTCTGCTGCTTCCGCTTCGAGGAAAATCTGTTGCTTAATATGGTGGCGGGTTACAGCAAAGATCGTATGATGTCTCAAGCGCATGCGGCGATTTTGATGTCTGCGCAACCTGTTGAAGAAATGGCATAACCAGGTGGGCGCACCGGTTATCAAGTCTGTAGCGGGCGAAGCCCAACAGGTCAAAATTGCAATTGATCTGATCGAAATGGGCGCGCGCTTGCAGCTGTTGCAGGAAGAAACCACCTTGAGCCGCGAGCGCCTACTCAGGCTCTACAAGGAGATCAAAGGAGAATCCCCCTCGAAAGGAATGCTGCCTTACTCGACTGACTGGTTCATGAGTTGGCAGCCCAATATTCACTCGTCCATATTCATGGATATTTATCAATTCCTGATCAAATACGCCGGAATTAACGGTGTACAGGCGCTGATTACTTCATATCGTTTATATCTCGACCAAGTCAAGGGGATCGAGGATACCGAACCCTCGTTGAGCATTACGCGCGCATGGTTTTTGATCCGTTTTTTCAATGCCGGAATGATGCAGCTTGCCCCCTGCAAAACCTGCGGTGGCCTCTACGTAACCCATGCAAACGATTTGCACGATAACTACATATGCGGCATCTGTCATCCTCCCGCACGTGCCGGAAAAACAAGAGCGGCCAAACAAGCCTCGATAGCTGCGGCGGCACAGGCAGCCTGCTGATACCGCGTGTGGGCCGGCGGTTATGCCGGATGCATTTCCAACAGCTATTCTGCTTTCTCTCCCCTTTCATCTTAAACCGGACAAACCGAAACCAAATTGGAGTGCCGACCTCTCCGTCTGCGTTCCAACGAGTGGTGTCGCTGCGCGTAACCGGGCACGAATTTGAAAAACCGCATCACCGGAACATGAATTTGCTCTAAAATACGCACGTAGAGTTTTATAAGTCTTGACGCTGAAAATATACAGAGAGAGCGGGCATGTTAGTAATCGTTGGTTATTTGATAGTATGTTTTTCGGTGTTTGGTGGCTTTGCAATGGCCGGCGGACACTTGGCCGCGTTGCTCCAGCCGATCGAATTGCTCATGATCGGCGGCGCTGCGACTGGCGCGTTCCTGGTCGGCAACACAGGCAAAGTCATCAAAGCAACGCTCAAGGACTTGCCAAAAGTTCTGAAAGGGCCGCAGTACACCAAGAGCCATTACATGGAAGCCTTGGCGCTCCTGTATGAGTTGTTGAGCAAAGTGCGCAAAGAAGGTCTGATGTCCATTGAAGGCGACGTAGAAGAGCCGCATGAGAGCCCGCTTTTTGCAAAATACCCGACTATCATTTCCGATCATCATGTCGTCGAATTCATGACCGATTATTTGCGCATCATGGTCAGCGGCAATCTGAATGCGATGGAAATCGAAAACCTGATCGATGTGGAAATTGAAACGCATCATCACGAAGGCATGGTACCCTCGCATGTGCTTGCCAAACTGGGAGATGGGATGCCCGCATTCGGTATTGTCGCTGCGGTAATGGGCGTGGTTCACACGATGGAATCGGTCGGTATCCCACCCGCCGAATTGGGAATGTTGATCGCCCACGCGCTGGTGGGTACTTTCCTCGGTATTTTGCTTGCTTACGGATTTGTCGGCCCGCTGGCGACCTTGCTGGAACAAAAAGCCGAAGAAGGCACGACGATGCTCCAAACCATCAAAGTGACCATGCTGGCCAATCTCAATGGCTATGCACCTGCCATGGCCGTCGAGTTTGGCCGCAAGGTACTCAAATCAACCGATCGACCGAGCTTTGCCGAACTGGAAGAGCATGTCAAAACGAAGCGCTGATCAGAGGACAGAAGACGGAGGACAGAAGACAGAAGCGTTGTCGCGGCTATGCCGCGCCTTCAAATTTGGCGTGCCGCGTAGTGGCACAGAACAATCTGCCCTCTGTCCTCTGTCTTCTGTCCTCTGTCCTCTGTCTTCTGTCCTCTGTCCTCTGTCTTCTGTCCTCTGTCCTCTGTCTTCTGTCCTCTGTCCTCTGTCTTCTGTCCTCTGAATATGTCCGAAGACAAAAACAAAAAACCCATTGTTATAAAACGCGTCAAGAAGGTTGTGGGCATGGCTCACGGCGGCGCATGGAAAATTGCGTATGCCGATTTTGTTACGGCGATGATGGCATTTTTTTTGTTGATGTGGCTGCTGGGTTCGGTCACTGCGGGCGACCTGAAAGGCATTTCGGAATACTTCAAAACACCGCTCAAAGTCTCATTATCGGGCGGATCGGGTTCTGGGGATAGCTCCAGTATTCTTAAGGGTGGAGGGCAAGACCTGACGCGTGCGTCAGGACAGGTCAAGATGGGCGATTTGCCTCCGGAAAAGAAAATTATCAACATAAAGGCCCATACCCAGTCTTTGTCGCGCGCCGAACGCAAACAAGAACTTGAAAAATTGAAGGCATTAAAAGCCAGCATCGAAAAAGCAATCGAGAGCAGCCCCCAATTGCAACAGTTTAAAAAGCAGATACTGCTCGACATTACCAGCGAAGGTTTGCGCATCCAGATCGTCGATGAAAAAAACCGCCCGATGTTTCAGATTGGCAGTGCCGAGCTTGAACCTTACACAAAAGAAATTTTGCATGAAATCGGCAGAATGTTGAACGAAGTACCCAATAAAGTAAGTATTTCCGGTCATACCGACTCCGCCCTTTACGGCGGCGGTGATAAGGGATACAGCAACTGGGAGTTGTCTGCTGATCGTGCCAACGCTTCACGTCGCGAATTGATTATTGGCGGAATGGCCGAGGTAAAAATTGTTCGCGTGGTGGGCTTGTCATCCGCCGTGCCGTTTATGAAAGAAGACCCGATCAATCCGGTCAACCGCCGCATCAGCATGATCGTGATGAACAAAAAAGCCGAAGAAGCCGCGAGCCTTGACGGGGGAAAAGTAGGTGAAGAGGTTGATGAAGAAGGGCCGGAACCCGGCGAGACCAGCAGTGTCAGCGAACCTGCGGCAGCCTCACCAGCGGCACAAAAACAATGATCAACTCATCAAAAAATGGCGATCTCAAGCGCTCTTATAGAGGTTCCCTTATGCCAATTTTGCAGCCGCTATTCTTCGATTTAGGCAGACCGTTCTCAAAACAGTTTAAAATTTAAGTGGTTATACCCCTAAAATTGGTACAATTACAGCCGAAAACACCTGAAGTTGCCATGTGAAGCAAATGTAAAGTGAATTGAATCATTTGCCGCACGTTGTGTTATCAGTTGACAACTGCACGCAATCCGCTAAATATGCTGAACATGGCGGCGATAAGATGAACTAAATTGGTTGTAAAATTAAAGAATTCTGCGTATTCGTTAATCTGATACCTGATGAGGTAGAATCGGCAGACCGGTATTTAAAGTGTGCAGCGATCCAACGCTTGCCCACGCGGAGGAACGGCGGAGGCGAGGGAGCATCCGCCTTGCTCAATCAAGGAGAAACAAATGTCTGAATTGTTGAAAAACATCGATGCCAGAACCAAGCTTGCAGGAACAAACAAGCTGGAAATTCTAATGTTCTCGTTGGGTGTGGATAATCGCACAGGGCGCGAGGAAACTTTCGGCATCAACGTATTCAAGGTACGTGAGGTCATGCGCGTACCCGCCATTACGCGTGCACCGGAAATGCCTGCGTCAGTTGAAGGAATGGTCAGCTTGCGCGGCGTACTGGTTCCCGTGATTGACCTTGCAAAATATATCGGCATCGAAACAGACAGCAAGCGCGACATCATGATTGTGACCGAATACAACGGACACACACAAGGCTTTCTGGTCAGAGCGGTGGACAACATTCTGCGCCTGGACTGGTCAGCCATGCGCGTTCCGCCGCAGATGCTGGTGGCGGAAATGGGTGGGCTGGTTACCGCAATCACCGAATTAAACGACAAGCGCCTCGTGATGATGCTGGATGTGGAAAAGGTTCTTTCCGAAACCGGGCATTTTGATAGCGATGATTCAATCTTCAAAAGCGTTCAACCGCTTGGCAAAGCGCGTACCGTATTTTTTGCCGACGACTCTTCCGTTGCGCGCAACCAGATTACCAAAACGCTGGATGCTATGCAGGTGAAACATATTTCCGCGATCAATGGCCGTCAGGCATGGGATGAATTATTAAAAATAGCGGATTACTCGGATGCTGCAAATATTCCATTAAAAAATATGGTGAATGTGATTCTGACCGACGTGGAAATGCCGGAAATGGACGGTTATATGCTGACACGCAAAATCAAATCGGATAAACGGTTTACCGGAATACCGGTGTTGATGCATTCATCATTGAGCAGCACTTCCAATGCACAGATGGGCAAGGCGGTCGGCGTGGATGAATATGTGCCGAAATTTGAGGCGCAGAAATTAGCGCAAACATTGGCGCGATTATTGGCGTAACAGGGAACAGAGGACAGAGGACAGAGGACAGAGGACAGAAGACAGAGGACAGAGCGTTGAGCGGCTTCGTCGCGACTTAATTGAAAGATTGCCGCACGGCGGCAACAAAATTTCTGTCCTCTGCCCTCTGTCTTCTGTCCTCTGTCACCCGAACCAAGGAGAATAAAATGACTTACACGGAAGACATGACGAGCAGCGATCAGAGCGGGTTATTGGACCACGTCGATGCACGCACTAATCTGGCTGGCACCAATAAAATGGAAATCCTGCTATTCAACCTGGGTAGCGATGAAAAATTTGGTATCAATGTCTTTAAAGTCAAAGAAATCAGTCAGGCAAGAAAAATCACACGTACACCCAATATGCCACACGGGGTAGATGGCATCGTATCGTTACGCGGCCATGTCATGCCCGTATTGAATCTTGCGAGTTTCATGGGAATCAGCGATGCCGAACAACACCAAACCATGATGGTGGCGGAATTTAATACGCATGTTCTCGGTTTTCTCGTGAAGAGCGTGGATCGAATTATTCGCGTGGATTGGGACAAGGTGAGGGCCACCGAAGGAATGCTTTCCGATCAAGGTTCCTTGATTACCGCCATTACCGAATTGCAGGATGGTTCGCTGGTCTCGATATTGGATGTCGAACAAATTCTGGCCAACGCGTTTGGCGAAGGCGTGGTGGGCAATGTTGAACCCGTGAAATCGGACCAGAAATTATGCGTATTTTTTGCCGATGATTCGATGGTGGCACGCAGAAAAATTGCCGAAGTGCTCGATAAAATGGCAGTCAAACACATTCAATCCAATAATGGCCAGGAAGCGTGGGATAGACTCAAAGCTATGGCAGATGCCGCACAAAATACAGGGGCAAATTTGCGCGACCAGATACAGGTCATTTTGACCGATGCGGAAATGCCGGAAATGGACGGCTATGTGCTGACCCAGAACATCAAAACAGACCGTCGTTTTGACGGCATACCTGTCGTGATGCACTCATCGTTGTCATCCGATGCCAACCGCGCAATGGGTCGACGTGTTGGCGTGGATTATTATGTGCCAAAATTTGATTCGATGATTTTATCGACGACATTAAGGCCGCTGTTAAGTTAGCGGCAAAAGCAAGAAAGATGCGGTAAAACCGCACAGATCACAAAGCGACGGGCTGCCAGCTACCAGCACGAGCTGCTTTAAGGAGAGAGGTTATGGGTATTGAAGGTACGAGATTTTTAGTGGTTGACGATTTCTCCACAATGCGCCGTATTGTGCGTAATTTGCTCAAGGAATTGGGTTTTTCGGTTGTCCAGGAAGCTGAAGACGGTGTGGACGCGCTCGCCAAGCTGCGCGCAAACGAATTTGATTTTGTCGTTTCAGACTGGAATATGCCCAACATGACGGGTATCGAACTCTTGCGGGAAATTCGTGCGGATGCCAAGCTCAAACATCTGCCGGTTTTGATGGTCACGGCAGAAGCCAAGAAAGAAAATATTATTGAAGCCGCCAAAGCGGGAGCGAGTGGCTATGTCGTCAAACCGTTCACCGCCGCGACACTGGATGAAAAATTGAAAAAAATCTTTCAGAATTTTCCAAATTTACAAAAGTGAACCACACCATGAAACCCCACACCATAAAACTAGAGAGCAGAAAATCATGACTACCGATGCTACCAGTGGAGATTCTGACGATCTCGAATCGCTATTTGACAGCATCGTTGCGGCAAATGCCGATGAAGCTGATGTTAATGCCGCACATAATGCAAGCACCTCCGGTGATGCCGGTCAAGTGATCAACAAGATAGGTCACATGGCGAGGACATTGCATGACACGTTACGCGAACTGGGCTTGAACAAGGAAATTGAAAAAGCGGCGTCCAGCATTCCCGATGCGCGCGACCGTTTGAATTATGTGGCGACTTTGACACAACAGGCGGCGGAGAAAGTATTGAATGCAACCGATTCCGCACAACCGATCATGGAAAAAGTGGAAGCGGAATCCAACCGCTTGGCCGGACAATGGGATTTGTTGTTTGATAAAAAATTGGATGTGGATCAATTCAAAAATCTTGTCATGCAAACACATGCATTCCTGCATGGCATGTCCGCTCAAACAAAAGCCACGAACGGCTATTTGATGGAAATCATGATGGCACAGGATTTCCAGGACCTGACAGGACAGGTCATCAAAAAAATTATCGAGGTCACCGCCGCTATGGAGCAGCAATTGGTTTCGTTGCTCCTGGAAAATGCACCCGCTTCAGTTAAAGCCGATTATGAAACCGGATTATTGAACGGCCCGGTCATCAATGCAAAAGGCCGCACGGATGTGGTCACCAGCCAGGATCAAGTGGATGATTTGTTGGAGAGCTTGGGGTTTTAATCAACAGAAGACAGAGGACAGAGGACAGAAGACAGAGATTTTGTTGCCGCTACGCGGCAATCTTTCAATCAAGTTGCGGCGAAGCCGCCCAACACTCTGTCATCTGTCTTCTGTCATCTGTCCTCTGATTAAGGAGTAAAAAATGAACGATTTTGCTGGCATGGAAGAGTTATTAAGCGATTTCCTGACGGAAGCGGGAGATATGTTGTCCGATGTGGATAGCAAATTGATGGAGCTGGAAAAACGGCCCGATGACAGCAAACTGCTCAATGAAATATTTCGGGGTTTTCACACGATTAAAGGCGGCGCAGGGTTTCTTAATGCGAGCGAACTGGTCACGCTCTGTCATCTCACCGAAAATTTGTTCGATAAACTGCGCAACCGTGAACTGACGTTAAGCGCGGAAATCATGGATGTGATTTTTGCGGCAACGGCTGAAGTACGCAGGATGTTTAGCTCGTTGCAGCAAAACCTGCAACCGGAAGCAGCACCTGCCGGAATACTTGAAAACTTGAGGGCCGCTCTGGAAGGTAAAAAAGTAGAAGTCAAAACCCAAAAAAACACGTCACCCGCACCCTCCGGCACCGCGCCCGCATCGGCATCCTCATCACCCTCAACACCTGCGGACGGAGTCGATTGGAATGCGTTGTACACTGCATTGACCGGCACGGACATCGTGGCCAAAGTCGGTGCTGAACGCGACCCGGAAAAAATTGCAGAGGCTGTCTCTGAAGAAAAATCCACCAAAGATGCTTTCGGTCGGCGTGGCACGGATGTACCCGGCGCAACAGTTGGGCGCAGACCGGGGGATGTACCCGCACAGGAAGTCAAAGAATCCACTATTCGCGTGGATACGGACAGGCTTGATCAGGTGTTGAACCTTTCCGGTGAAATCGGCTTAACCAAAAACCGGCTCACCCATTTGCGCTCCGATCTGCTGCAGGGGCGTAATGATCAGAACACTTTGAGCGAGCTCGATCAATCCGTCACCCAATTGGACATGCTGGTGGTGAATTTGCAAAACGCGGTCATGAAAACGCGCATGCAGCCCATCGGCCGTTTGTTTAAAAAATACCCGCGTTTGGCGCGTGACCTTGCACGTTCATTGGGTAAAGATGTCGAACTCGTGTTAAATGGTGAAGAAACCGAGATGGACAAAACCATGATCGAAGACTTGAACGATCCATTGGTTCACTTGGTGCGCAATGCGGTAGATCACGGTGTTGAAACAATTGAAAAACGTATCGCCGCCAACAAACCTGAAAAGAGTATCGTCGAATTGAGCGCGCGCCAGGAAGGCGATCATATCTTGATTACCATTAAAGATGACGGTCGCGGGATGCGCCCGGACATCATCCGAAATAAAGCCGTTGAAAAAGGATTGATTACCAACGAAGTCGCAAACACACTGGATGAGAATCAATGCCTGGAGCTTATTCTCCTGCCGGGTTTTTCGACCAAAGACGAAATATCCAGCGTATCCGGGCGCGGTGTCGGCATGGATGTGGTCAAAACCAATATCCAGAAGCTCAATGGTGTCATCAACATCCAGTCGGAACCGGAAGTGGGGACCGTTATTACCATTTCCTTGCCGCTCACGCTGGCCATTCTGCCCGTACTGATCCTGCGTCTCGGCAATCAATCTTTTGCCGTACCTTTGTCGATGGTGCGCGAAATTCTTTCCATTACCCCAGACCAATTGCAACAAGTATCCGGCAGGGCAACCATGGTTGTACGGGGTGAAGTGCTGCCCGTGCTACCGCTGGCACAATTGATCGGTTGGGAACAAGGGGTGGTGCCGGAAGTCGGCGTGCTGATGCAGTTTGGCAGCAACAGCTTCATCCTCTCGGCAGACGGCTTTGCGGGGCATGATGATGTGGTCATCAAATCGCTGGATACCTTCCGTCCAAAAGGCGTGGCGGGCGTAACCATGTCCAGCGAAGGCGACATCGTACTGATTCTGGATATCAAAGAACTGCTCAGCGACGTGCGCGGGCATTAAAAAACCACAGAATATAAAGCGGGAAGTGTAAAAGTCTACCGCCCGCTCTTAAGCCGGACAAGCCGGAACAAAAATGTAGGTCGGGCTCTGCCCGACATGGTGGGCAAAGCCCACCCTACGAACTCACCGCCCCAAATTCTTCAGGAAAAAAACAATGTTTTGCGGAAAATTAAAACAAGAACACAAGTCATTGCAAACACAGTTAACCCAAACCGATCAGGAAATTGGCGCATTACGCGATAAATTGGCTATATTGGAAAAAGAACGCGATGCAATACGTGCAGAGTTTGCAGGTGCGCAAACAAGTCAGGAAACCTCTTCACGCCTGTTTGCCAACATGCAGGGATTCGGTGATTCTTTTACCGTGCTGCAACAATCCCAGGCTGCCGCCGCGCAGGCATTGCGCGAAGAAAAATTGCACGCCATCGAAGCGGCCAGCATTTCGGCAAGTAACCGCGAAGCCGTGCTGCAAATTGCTAATAGCTTGGAAGCGCTTTCCGGGGACACCCTGCAAACTTCGCAAAATGTCGAGAATTTGACCGAACGCGCTGCGCAGATCGGCAGCATCGTCCAGTTGATCAAGGAAATTGCAGATCAGACAAATTTGCTCGCGCTCAACGCGGCCATTGAAGCCGCCCGCGCGGGCGAGCAAGGCCGCGGTTTTGCCGTGGTTGCGGATGAAGTACGGAAACTGGCCGAGCGCACGGCAAAAGCCACCAATGAAATTTCGACTATTGTGGTCGCCATTCAGGATGAAACCGGACGCACCAAAGTACAGATGGAAGGGTTGGCAACGAAGTCGCAGGTATTCAGCAAGGATGTCGCGGGTGTAATGGATAGCATGAAAAATTTGCTGGAGTTGTCGCACCAGATGGAAGGCACCATTTCGGCGGCGGCGTTGCGAAGTTTTGTTGAAGTCACCAAAATTGACCACATTCTGTATAAATTTGAAATTTATAAAGTGTTCATGGGCATTTCGGATCGCACGGCCGACAGCTTTGCATCGCATACCGCCTGCCGGTTGGGCAAGTGGTATTTTGAAGGTGAAGGTAAAGATTGTTTTTCAAAACTGGATGGCTATGCGTCCGTGGCGAACCCACACCAATCGTTCCATCAAAATGGCAGAGAAGCTGTCGCGGCATTTCGCGCCGGTGACGCGCTACGCGGTATCGATCTGGTTGGCAAACTTGAAGCGGACAGCATGGAAGTTCTTTCCGCGCTTGAAAGAATCGCTGTAGCGGGTGAAAGCGACAACAATGCGCTGTGCCATTCGCCAGATTAGTTTTTTCTTGATGCCCGCTTTCAAGTTTTAAGCACAATCTACAAAAGCTGGCAAAATGTAAACCATGACAAACTCTTTCCGCCTCAACATCATTGGCGCATCATTTAGCGGCATTCTGCTGGGTGGGCACGCACTGTATTTTTCGAATACAAGCGTCGCCTTGTCCGACGCATTATTGTTTCTGCTCATAATCATTTGCTGGGGGTATTTGCTTAAACAGGCCGAAACGGACAAAGTGCCGAGCGCCAATGAACTGGTG
>Ga0315281_10010156_pt1 | contig 12990 bp, 9 predicted proteins | sample YL17G07_0_MG_FD_204540 | JGI IMG/M metagenome (GOLD analysis project Ga0315281, IMG submission 204540) | Sediment microbial communities from Yellowstone Lake, YNP, Wyoming, USA - YL17G07_0 | ecosystem: Environmental > Aquatic > Freshwater > Lake > Sediment | place: USA: Wyoming | collected... | reverse complement strand
CCGATGACAATAAACACAACACATTCAATCAGCAGCAGCCCGATTTCTCCTTTCACTCGAAATGACAAACAATCACGCTTGTCATTTCGACCAACGGGAGAAATCTTGTCCGATGACAATAAACACAACACATTCAGTACGCAGCAACCCGATTTCTCCTTTCACTCGAAATGACAAACAATCACGCTTGTCATTTCGACCAACGGGAGAAATCTTGTCCGATGACAATAAACACAACACATTCAATCGGCAGCAACCCGATTTCTCCTTTCACTCGAAATGACAAACAATCACGCTTGTCATTTCGACCAACGGGAGAAATCTTGTCCGATGACAATAAACACAACACATTCAGTACGCAGCAGCCCGATTTCTCCTTTTACTCGAAATGACAAACAAGTTGAAATGTCGTCAGCTTTAACGCTATTACCACGAACGGGATGACTACATGGATGCAGGAGGTAGGGCACGCCGGGAGCAGATGCCGAGAAAACTTAGTACCAGCCGTCACTCAAATCCACCCAATCAGGGTTCATAGTCATGACGAGTTGGTTCTTTTTTTCCCTTCGCCATTTCTTTATTTCCTTCTCTCTTGCAATAGCATTGTTAACATATTTTGTATCTTCATAATAAACCAATTTTTTTACATTATAATTTTTCGTAAAACCACTAATGAGCCCCGACTTATGCTCAGCAGTACGGCGGAGCAAATCATTCGTCATACCAACGTACATCACTTTGTTATTCCAATTTGTCAGAACATACACGTAATAATACTTGGAAGACATAGTTTTTTTCTCACACAAATATTTCTCTGACGGCAATAAACACAACACATTCAATCGGCAGCAACCAGATTTCTCCCTTCAGTCGAAATGACAAATAGGATTCATTTCGTTTTATGCCGATTACCCAACAGGCTATCCAAAATCAACACGACCGCGCCCACGCTAATCGCCGAGTCGGCAATATTAAACGAAGGCCAGACGCAGGCCTGGCCGGAGAGGATTTGATAGGAGGAAAAACCAATCAGGCAACTCTGCGCGTGATAATAAACCTGGATGAAGTCGATGACATAACCGAAGATCAATCGATCCAGTAAATTGCCGACGGCACCGCCCAAGATGAAGGCCAGCCCCCAACCCATCAACCGTTCCTGCGGGCTCAGGCGTTTAAGCCAGAGGAACAAAAACACGCTGACTGAAACCGCAATCACGGTGAAAAACCAGCGCTGCCAACCACCCGCGTCACTCAGAAAATTAAACGCCGCGCCGGCATTGTGCATCAGGGTTAAATTAAAAAACGACCACACCGGGCTCGGCTCTTGATAAACCAAATTCGCCGTCGCGATATATTTCGTTAATTGATCAAAAACGATAATAACGAAAGAAATAAACAACCATTTTTTCATATTACTCCATTCCTAATTACTGCTTTAACAGCTTGCCAATGAATGTGTTACTCAATAAAAGTTTTTCAAGCCGACTCGCGTCGGCAGCCGACAACCTATTGCTATTATGGATTCCGGCTCGCACTGCGTTTGGCCGGAATGACGAGGTGCCGTTGAACTTCGAGTCTTTCAACAAGCTGTTAGCCTCCGTCATTCCGGACGCGCGTTCCTTGCGCGAGCCGGAATCCATGCGCAGCTTGTTGAAAAACTGCATTATTCAATGAATATTATTCAACCCAACAAACGCCGATAGCCAATCACCTCATGTTTTAATAGATTCCAGTTCGCACTGCGTTTGGCCGGAACGACGCAACGTGATTGAATGTTGAGTTCTTCAACAAGCTATTAAGCAAAATCACGTAACTCGCCTGCGCCTGTGACATTAACAACACAACGTCCGCACAATTCGGGATGTTCGGCATGCGCGCCGACATCCGGCCGATGATGCCAACAACGCACACATTTCGGCTGCGCACACACATCCACTTTGACCCAAATCTCGTCATTGCTCGTCAAGGTAAAATGCTGCGCATTACCCGGTGTTTGTTGCAACAGATGCACACGCACCTCGGACATGATCAAGACAAAGCGCAATTCGTCCTTGAGCTTTTGCAAGACATCAAAAATCTCCCGGCCGCAATAAATATCCACCTCGGCATCCAGGTTGGAGCCGATGGTCTTGGCGACACGCAGCGGTTCCGCGACTTTATTCACCGCGGCGCGCACCTCGATCACTAATTGCCAGAAGCGATCATCCATGCCCGACTTATCCGTAGGCATGGCGGGAAAGACATACCATTCGTTGAGCAACACCGATTCATTACGTGGCCCCGGTATGTAGCCCCAGATTTCTTCGGCGCTAAAACTCAAGATGGGCGCAAACCAGCGCACCATCGCCTCGACGATGTGATACAAGGCCGATTGCGCGGAACGCCGCGCCACGCTGTTTTCCTGCGTGGTGTATTGCCGATCCTTGATGATGTCCAGATACAAACTGCCCAGCTCCACCGCGCAAAAATTGTGGATCTGCTGATAGATCACATGAAATTCATAGTCGTTGTACGCCTGCTGAATCTCGCGCTGAATTTGCATCGCCCGCGCGACGATCCAGCGATCCAGACTCAACATCTTATCCATCGGCAATAAATGCTGCTGCGGATCAAAGCCCTTGAGATTCGCCAGCAAAAACCGCGTGGTGTTGCGAATCCGTCGATAGGCATCGGCCATGCGCTTGAGAATTTCATCCGACAGCGTCATCTCGCCGCGATAATCGGTCGCCGCCACCCACAGCCGCAAGATATCCGCGCCCAGTGAATTCGCGACTTGCTGCGGTTCCACGCCATTGCCCTTGGACTTCGACATCTTCTGGCCCTTGGCATCGACGGTAAAACCGTGCGTCAACACCTGCCGGTACGGCGCCACGCCGTGAATCGCCACCGAGGTCAACAACGAGGAATGAAACCAACCGCGATGTTGATCCGAACCTTCCAAATATAAATCCGCCAGCGGTTGCCGTTGATAGTGTTCGCGTTGTTGCAGCACCGCGTAATGCGTCACCCCCGAATCAAACCACACATCCAAGGTATCGCTGACCTTCATGTAATCGTCGGCGTCGGCACCCAATACATCTTTTACCTCCAGCTCAAACCAGGCATCAATGCCATTTTGTTCGACGCGTTTGGCCACGGCTTCAATCAGCTCTGCGGTCTTGGGATGCAGCGTTTGTTTTTGTTTGTGGACAAACAAAGCGATCGGCACGCCCCAGGTGCGTTGCCGCGAGATACACCAATCCGGGCGGTCCTCGATCATGCCGTAGATGCGCGCCTCGCCCCACTCCGGTATCCATTGCGTATTTTTAATTTGCGCCAGCGCCGCCGCGCGCAAGCCTTGTTGTTCCATGCTGATAAACCACTGCGGTGTCGCGCGAAAGATGATCGGCGTTTTGTGGCGCCAGCAGTGCGGATAACTGTGATTCAGCGCGGTCTCGCGTAACAACGCGCCTTTGGTGGTGAGCAATTCAATCACGGACTTGTTCGCGTTAAACACATGTTGTCCGGCAAAATATTCCGTACCCGCCACAAACTTGCCGTCGGGTCCGACGGGATTGTCCACCTTCAATTGATAACGTTGTCCGACAATATAATCTTCCTGGCCATGACCCGGCGCGGTGTGCACCGCACCCGTACCGGCCTCCAGCGTGACGTGATCACCGAGAATGATTGGCACCTCGCGCGCCAAAAACGGATGCGCCAGTTTAATACCTTCCAGGGCGGCACCTTTGCATATCGCCACCACACGATAATCCTGCATGCCATAACGCGCCATCACATCATCCAACATCGGCGCGGCGATCAACAAACGCTCGGCGCTGTGCGCACCCACGCCTTGACATTGCACCAGCGCATAGTCGATCTCGGGATTCAACGCCACTGCTTGATTGGCCGGCAGCGTCCACGGTGTCGTGGTCCAGATCACCACCGCGATCTTGCCGTGACCACCCTGCTCATGCATCGGCTGACAACAAGCCAGAAACGCCGCTTCATTCAACACCTCAAAACGCACATCGATCGCCGGTGAGGTGCGGTTTTCATATTCGACCTCGGCCTCCGCCAAGGCAGAGCCGCAATCCACACACCAATGCACCGGCTTGGAGCCCTTGTGCAAATGACCCTGATCAATGATCCGCCCCAAGGCGCGGATGATGTCGGCTTCAAATTTAAAATCCATGGTGAGATAGGGATTGTCCCAATCACCCATGACCCCGATGCGTTTGAAATCCTCGCGTTGACCCTCCACTTGTTTGCGCGCATAACTGCGACAGGCCTTGCGAAATTCCGCCGCACTGATTTTGACACCGGCCTTGCCCACCTTTTTTTCCACTTGTAATTCAATCGGCAGACCATGACAGTCCCAACCGGGGACATAAGGCGCATCATAACCACTGAGGGTCTTGGATTTGACAATGATGTCCTTGAGAATTTTATTCAGTGCATGACCCAGATGAATCTCACCATTGGCATACGGCGGACCGTCATGCAGGACAAACAGCGGTTTGCCCGCTGCCGCGGCACGCAAGCGCGCGTACAATTTCATTTCTTGCCAACGTTTGACCTGTTGCGGTTCGCGTTGTGACAAATTGCCTTTCATCGGAAAATCGGTTTCCGGTAGATTCAATGTATGTTTATAGTCAGTCACGTTATTTCAACTTTTTTTCAATATAAGGATTGGAGTGTTGTTGGGTTAAAAAATACTGCTGTGCATCCACCACATCCCTGGCTATTTGCAGCGTGAGCGCCTCCAGTGTGGCAAAGCGCGCTTCATCACGCAGCTTGTGTAAAAAACTCACTTGCAAGTGTCGTCCGTAAATATCGCGATCAAAATCAAACAAATACACTTCCAGCAACGTCTTCTTGCCATTGACGGTGGGTCGTGTTCCCAAACTGGCGACACCCGGCAGCGGTTCACCGGCGATACCAAACACCTCCACGACAAAGATACCGTGCAAGGGCGTTGCCTTGCGCTGCAAATGAATATTGGCAGTGGGATAACCCAACTGCCGACCCAATTTGTCACCGTGCGCCACCCGTCCACTCATGCGGTAACACCGGCCTAACAGGCGCTCCGCCATCGCCAGATCACCACTTTGCAACGCCTGGCGCAGCCGTGTGCTACTGACCCGTTGTCCATCTATGTTAAAGGTGTGCATGTTGACCACCTGAAAATCGTGCCGCTGACCGGCGGCCTGCAACATCGCAAAATCACCTTCGCGGCCGCGGCCAAAACGAAAATCATCGCCGACGACGAGATAACGCACGCGCAATCCTTCCACTAACACGCGCTGAATAAATTCCTGCGCCGGCAGCTGTGCCAGTGCGTGATTGAACGGCAAACACAACAAACGATCCACGTTTAAGCGCCGCAGCGCCTCAAACTTTTCACGAAACCGTGTCAGTCGCGGTGGCGCTTGATCCGCGGAAAAATATTCCATCGGTTGCGGTTCAAACGTCACGATCACTGACGGCATATGCATCCGCGCGGCCTGTTCGGATAATTGGCCGAGCACGGCCTGATGCCCCAGATGCACGCCATCAAAATTGCCAATCGTCGCCACGCACCCTTGCTGCGCCGGTCGCAAATTTACTAAGCCTCGGATCAATTCCATGCCGGGATTTTACACGAAGGCCCGCATCGGGGTGAGTAACAAATGCTTAATTTACCGGGCCTAGCGCCTGACAAACATTGTCATCAATACTGTAGGTCGGGCTTCAGCCCGACAAAGCAGCCGCGCCAGGCAAACGGCGATGAATGAGACATCGGTTGTTTACAACGCCAGAGATCGCACGAGCAGTTGCCTTGGAAGGGTCAGTTCGGATGTGTATTTGCTTTCATCGGGTCGGGCTAAAGCCCGACCTACAGGGAAGATCAATCATCATGACGCGCACTCTCCGCCCCGGCCAGCAACAGTTGTTTGGGCCGCAGCCCCACCAGCAAGGCCGTCACGAAATACGACACCGCACCGACCGCCACCCACAGGACTAAACGCCATACTCGATCGCGAGACCGGGCATCCAACCAGCTTGCCTGATCACCGATACCCAAATACAGCACCACCCCCATCACCGCGCTGGCCAGCAGCACGCGGAACGCAAACAGGCCCCAACCGGATGAGGGACGGTAAATGCCACCGCGATATAATCGATAAAATAACAGCCCGGCATTCACGAATGCCGCCACCGAAATGGCGCTTGCCAAACCGACATGCCCAAACGGATAGAACAAGGCCAGGCTCAAGACGATATTCACCCCCATGGTCACCACCCCGATACGTACCGGTGTCTGGGTGTCCTGTCGTGCATAAAATCCCGGTGCCAGCACCTTGATCAGCATAAATCCCAACAGTCCCGCCGAAAACGCGATGAGTGCCGCAGCGGTCATCTGTACATCATGCGCGGTGAAGGCACCACGGTAAAACAGCGTGGTGAGCAGCGGCCCCGCCAATAAGATCAGCGCCACCGAGGCAGGTACCGCGATGATCACCACCCAGCGCAAGCCCCAATCGAGTAAATGCGAAAAATCGTCGTTGGAGTTAGTGGCATGCCGGCGCGATAAACCGGGCAGAATCACCGTTGCCAATGCGATGCCAAAGACCCCCAACGGGAACTCCATGAAGCGATCCGCATAATAAAGCCAGGAGACACTGCCGGTGACGAGAAACGAGGCCAACAAGGTATTTACCAGCAGATTCACTTGCGCGATCGAAACACCAAAAATCGCCGGCAACATGAGCTTGGCGACCCGCCGCACCCCTTCATGTTGCTGCCGCCACTTGAACCGTGGTCGTGGCAGCAGCTTGAGTTGCCGCAAGAACGGGATCTGAAACGCCAATTGCACCACGCCCGCGATAAACACCCCCCAGGCCAGCGCCAAGACGGGTTCATCCAGGTGCGGCGCCAGTAACACTGCGGCACCGATCAAACACAGATTCAGCAGCACCGGGGTAAACGCCGCCGCGCCAAAACGACCATAGGTATTCAATATCCCCGCGGCCATCGCCACCAGCGAAACGAAAAAAATGTAGGGAAAGATGATGCGCAACATGGTCACAGTGAGCCCATACTTCTGTGGTTCGTCCAAATAACCGGGGGCGAGCATGCCGACCAGCAACGGGGCCACCACGACCCCAACCAGCGTGACCACCAGCAGGATCGCGCCCAGGTAGCCCAGCATAGAGCTCAAAAAGTGGCGAATCTCGTCCGGGTCCGCCTTGGTTTTATATTCTGCAAACACCGGGACAAAGGCCTGCGAGAAGGCCCCTTCTCCAAAAATCCGCCGCAGGAAATTCGGGATACGAAACGCGACATAGAAGGCATCGGCGGCGACACCCGCACCCGCACCGATGAGGCTGGCAAATACCATATCGCGGACTAATCCGGCTATCCGTGATAACAGGGTCATGCCGCTGGTCCAGGCGGTGGATTTCAGTAATTTACGACTCATCGGAACTTTGCCCCAAGCCTGTTCTAACTGGCTGATTTATAAAACGGTTTGCTCAACGAATAGTATGCCATGGATGGCGGCGGAACAAAAACCCAACCTACCCCACACAATAGATACATTGACAAAACCGGGGAAAATCGCCATATTACGCGGCTCATTTTGACAACCCGCCAACAGGAGAGGTTACCTTGGCAAACACAGCACAAGCGCGCAAGCGCGCCCGTCAGGCCGAACATCATCGCGCCCATAACACGACTTTACGTAGCCGTTTCAAGACAACGATCAAAAACGTCAGGGCCGTCATCGCCAGCGGCGACAAGACCGCCGCACAAGCCGCTTACAACGCCGCCGTGTCGATGATCGACAAAACCGAAACCAAAGGTTTGATCCACAAGAATCTGGGCGCACGGCAAAAAGCCCGTTTGAACGCCCAATTGCGTAAAATGGCGTAAGCATCACTGCCCTGTTCTAGAAAAAAGCCGGTGTTACCACCGGCTTTTTTATTTGCTCGCGATGTTGCCTTGCGTATCCCTGCCGAACATTAACCTTGGTCTGCCACCCCGTCACCGTTAGCTACCGACTGACCTTGAATTGCTACGCTACCGTTGTTGCCCGCTTTGCTTGACCAGTTCACTTCACCTTTAACTGAAGCCATTGCCAGACGCAAACTGTCGTAGACGATGAACACAAAGATATTCGCGGCAGCAAGCAGGAGTTGGGTAGGTAACGCCGTGAGAATGTTGTACGCGAGCACACTGACAGATTGAATTTGATTCCAAATGACGTGAGTCATCGTTTTTAGCAAACTATAACTCACCAGGGCAACGTACACAGTAGCACCAACAACACTGACGAATACGACTTTACTCACCCCTGCCACCGGGCCTGCAACGATGGCAGCGGCTTGAGTGATGACAGCGGTCACAGCGCCGGCGACCACAGTAAATGGAATTGTGCCGTACAGCAACATGGAGAATCCAGCCAGGAGTACGCCTTCAACGGTGGGTGAAACCAATTTCACGCCGATGACGGCAATATAGTACAGACCGAGTCCGATGAACTGTAGCGTACGACCGCATACGATCACCAGCAAGGCAACCGGCAGCATAATTAATTTTAAAAGACCTTTAACCACCACGGTAGCAACTTGTACGATGGAACGGGCAGCGGGTTTGATGACACCAAAATACAACGCCATGCCATAGCCAACAAGGATGTAACCAAGGCCTGTGATGGCATTGCCGCAGGCGCCCGAGTTTTCATATGCGTCGTTGAAAGATTTTTTTGCTTCAACAAACGCATCCCCCCAACGTCCCGCCACGTGCTGAAAGAGCTTTTTTGTCATGGCACGCGCCAACTCACGAATACGGCCGAAATCGTTGTTGATGCATTGGTACCAATTAGCCGGGATTACTGCGATAGCAGCACGGTCTTCAGCAGCGCGTTCCGATAAGGTCCTGTTTCCCGTTACGAAACGCTGCCAAGCCAGCTGCCAGATATCCGCAGCAAAGCGCCATTCGAGTTTGATTAGCTTTTTGGTTAAGACCAATGCTTGTTTGCTCAGCGTGGTACCACCTGCATAGATAACTTTACTGAGTTGCAGACTGCTTTTCCAAACTTGCACTAGGATCGCGCCGTATTTTATGGTGCGTGTTTGCACATAGGCAATCACACTCGCCATGGTTTGCCCTGATGCGCTGACAGCACATTCTTTAACATAGCGAAACGTCTTTTGAGTTGAGCTGACAACAAACCAGCCGTCCCGGTAAAGCGATTGATGACCGCGCAGATTGGAGACGCTGATATAAAGAATGTCGGCTGGCGTTTTTTGCACGCTTGATTTTTTCGCATATGCCATACCATATACAATGATGGCAAACAAAAGCACGCTATATGAAAGCAAGCAGTAGATAAAAAACAGCATTACACCCCCTTATATGGCTGCGACACAACATGGCAGGCCTGTGCTAGCAAATATCTGTGCATGGCAATTGATGCGACTGCGATGCCTATATCGCAGGGCAATAAGATCAACGATTGTTTCTTGCGACAGTTGGCACACTAGCGCACATTTCCTGTTACTGCCGCCAGCACCCATCTGGGCCCTTCAAGCGATAGTAGCATATAGGCCAGATCGGCCACCGCCAATACAGCGTGTGCGCAGAGTTGCATTAAAATGCAATAACCGATGATAAAACCTGCGACCAATTCGTAACTAACAGGAACAAGGATAGCCTTGACCAATTCAAATGCGCCCAGTGCGATACCCGCCATGACCGAGACGGCGAAGCCAGCTATCAGTAGGACACCCACAATGATGTTACCGATCAGTTGTGTGATTATTTCGCCGATGAGGCCGACGACAACCATAACACTGCCGATGATGACAGCTGCAGCGCCAGTAACAATACCGAGAGTACAGCCTGCTACGGCAACACCGAGGGAGAAAAATGGCGCGCCCACATATTGCAGCGTCTTACCCACAATGTAACCGCCAGACGCGATGAATGCTGCAAGCATTTTACCGCAAACATAAGTACCGACGGTGGCAATCGAACCTACGATCAGCACAGCACCTGCTAACGCCTGTCCACCCACCAACACAACCGCGCTGAACAAACCAACTGCGGCAGCGGCGACACTGGGTGCAATAATTTCATATAACGCAACCACACTATTGGAGATTACCTGCGTCACCGCTAACACCACCGCGACTGCTTCATACACCACAAGCCGCACCGGGAAAATAACCGTGTTAACGGTGACGAAGCCAAGCAAGGCACCAATTAATATCATTACTGGTTTGATGGCACCATCCCACAGGATGCCCTGCATGACCCAGCGCAGTGATTTGAGCAAGGCAAAGGTATAGCCCGTATCATGCTTCTCGCTAAGTTCGTGGCGCGCTTTTTGAAACGAGGACTTGATGCCATTTGTGTAATGGCCGCCGCGGGTAGTGTTAATAAATAAATGGGATAAATCTCTGGATCGTCCTGCACGCTGGTGATTTGCGTTTTGAAAAGCGATAACAAATTTTCCGAGTAAAACACTTTCCGCGATGTGTCTGACACACCCAGCAAGCTTGGCAGGTAACGCGGCATAATCGTTGATGAATTGCTTGCCCGCAGCAGCTACATGTCGACGTGCTGCACGACGGCTTGTCTTGGCGGTACTGCGTGACAAATCGATTGTACCTGCCCAGATCTTTGCCGAGGTGTTGCGAGTACTCTTGCTAATAGTGCCAGCCGCGGTGAGGGAGCCCTGCGCCAGTGCAGCACCTGCCTGCATGGTGGAATGAAATACCTTGCCGGAATAGGTGAGCGATCCGTTTACCATGCTGCGGATCATGCGCAGTGAAGAGTTGGTCTTGCCTGTGCCAATGCGTGTGGCAACACGCGCACCCCTGGCAATTTTGCTAGTGACCTGTCGCGTGACAACGGCAATATTCCTGGATATTTTTACCCCGGCCCGTGCAAAGTCAACCGACTCGCGCGCGTGTTTGATCGACTCCTCGAAGGAATGACGTGCACGTACACCTGCCAGTTGCGCGGCTAATTTCATGGTACCAGGGACTGGTGGAACAATCTGGAGGTTTGCAAACGCGCCGCTGTTGTAGAGCGTGGCATGGCCTTCGACAGCGAGTTTTTTGGTATGCATGCAGTCTCCCACCGCTTTGGGTGTGGTAGGTCGGGCTTAAGCCCGACAATTCAGCTTAAATTAATACCAGATTATCCCGATGAATCAATTCAGGTTCATCCAAATAACCCAGAATGGCTTCGATGCGATCACTGGGTTGACCTTTGATTTTCTGGATTTCATCGGCGCCGTAATTCACCAGTCCCCGCGCAATTTCAATACCGGTTTCATCCACACACGCCACCACTTCGCCACGCATGAATTCACCGTGCACCGCTTTTACGCCCACCGCCAGCAAACTGCGCCCTTGCCGCTGCAATACCTTGGCGGCCCCGGCATCAATGGTTAAGCGGCCACGCAATTGTAAATGCCCGGCCAGCCATTGTTTGCGTGCCGCGACCGGCACTTGCGATGCCTCTAGATAGGTGCCGACGGCTTCAGCGCTGCGCAACTTGTGTAACACCTGTTCCATACGGCCATAGGCAATGGCGGTGGAGGCACCCGAGCGTGCGGCCAAGCGTGCCGCGCGTAATTTGGTAAACATGCCACCACGGCCCAAGGCGCCACCTTTGGTTGAGACCATGTTGTCGAGGCTGAGATCCTCGGCATGCGCCTCGCTGATCAGTTGTGCATCGTGATGTTCGCGGGGATTTTTGTTATACAGCCCTTGTTGATCGGTGAGGATGATCAAGTGATCCGCTTCGATCAAATTGGTGACTAAGGCGGCGAGGGTGTCGTTGTCACCAAATTTTATTTCTTCATAGACAACGGTATCGTTTTCATTCACCACCGGCACCACCTTTAGATCCAACAAGGTGCGCAGGGTGCTGCGGGCATTCAGATAACGTTTACGATTGGATAAATCATCGTGGGTTAACAACACCTGCGCGGTCTGTAAGCCGTATTGTTGAAATTCCGATTCATAGGCCTGCACCAGGCCCATTTGGCCAACGGCGGCGGCGGCTTGTAATTCATGCAGGGCATGTGGCCGTTCTTTCCATTTTAACCGTGCCATGCCTTCGGCCACGGCGCCGGATGACACCAGCACAATCTCGATACCCTGCTGTTGCAGTTGCGCGATCTGCGCCACCCAGGCGGCGATCCCAGGGCGATTTAATCCTTGGCCATCGGAAGTCAGTAACGCACTACCGATTTTAATCACCCAACGGGTGGCGGTCGTCAGTGTCTGTCGCGTCATTTTCGATTGCTGCTAATTTTTGTTGTTCCACGAAATTCATGATATCAAAACACAATTGGGCTGTGTTTTCTTTTTTGATCGCGGCAATTTGATACACCGGCCCACGCCATTTTAATCGCTTGATGACGTCTTTGCAGCGCTTCTCGCGGTCTTCCGCCGGGATCAAATCGGTTTTGTTTAAGACCAACCAACGGGCATACCCGGTCAGGGCTTCATCGTATTTTTCCAGTTCATGTTCAATCGTGCGCACGGCCTCGACCGGATCGGAGTCATCCAGCGGCGCCACATCCACGATGTGCAACAATAAACGTGTGCGCGAGACATGTCGCAGGAATTGTAAGCCCAAGCCTGCGCCCTCGGCGGCACCTTCAATAATGCCGGGGATGTCGGCCACCACAAAGCTGCGGTTCATATTGATCCGCACCACACCCAGGTTTGGATACAAGGTGGTAAAGGGATAATCCGCGACCTTGGGTTTCGCCGACGATACCGCGCGGATAAAGGTGGACTTGCCTGCATTGGGTAAGCCCAGCAATCCCACATCGGCCAATACTTTTAATTCCAAATGCAGATTGCGTATCTCGCCGGGTTTACCCAGCGTCGCGGTACGCGGGGAACGATTCACACCGCTCTTGAAATGCGTGTTACCCAAACCGTAACGGCCACCCTTGGCCACTAACAAGGGTTTTTCGTGCACCACGACATCGGC
>Ga0315281_10010155_pt1 | contig 12991 bp, 12 predicted proteins | sample YL17G07_0_MG_FD_204540 | JGI IMG/M metagenome (GOLD analysis project Ga0315281, IMG submission 204540) | Sediment microbial communities from Yellowstone Lake, YNP, Wyoming, USA - YL17G07_0 | ecosystem: Environmental > Aquatic > Freshwater > Lake > Sediment | place: USA: Wyoming | collected... | reverse complement strand
TCTTGACGGTCCAAACGTGCCGCTTCAGCCGCGGCGGCTCACGATTTCCACCGGCAGCCGCCGGCTGCAAGGGGTGTTCGGCGGTGCCATATCCGTCCCAAGTGCACTTGATCGGGCTTGCGGCACTCATCCACACTCACGCACATTCAGGCGTCTGGGATCACTTGCTCCCGGGTGCTGCCCGGTCAAGCCAGTCGGAGATCACGCCGGCGATCTCTCGGTTGTTCCTCTCCATCATCATCACGTGGCTGTTGCCCCGGATACCCCGGTCGGCGAGGCGGATGAAAGTGGGCTGCACGCCAGCTTGGCGCAGGTACTCGACCGTGCAGTGATCGTAGGCCGCGTGGTAGGACGCCTCCGCGGTCAAGACGAGAATAGGCATCTTCTGCAGGTTCGGGAGTTGGCGCGCCGGTTCCGCCTGGGCGTAACAGCGTACCAATCCCGGCCCGCCGGCTTTCTCCTGCTGAATCTGGCGTAGCTCAGAGGGATTATCAATTGCCGGCGCATACGTGAGAGGCAGGATCGAAATGCCGTAAGGCAAGACGAGATTTCCCGGCTTGAACCAGGCCGGTTCGCCGATGAACTCGACGCCGTAGAACGGCGGCCCGTTCGGCTCGATGGCGAGGATCGCCTTCACGAGATCGGGCCGCGCGTCCGCGACCGGCCAGGTGAACGCTCCCGCCTGCGAGTGCGTCAGTAGGATGGACGGGCCGATCTTGTTCAGGAGGGCGAGCAACGCGTCGCGAATGAGCGGCTGGTGTTTGCTGAAGTCCTGGATCGCCGGCAATTGGCCGGCCGCGACTTGCAGCGTCACGGGATCGTCTGGCTCCCCGCTTCCCGGCCACTGGGTGTGCAGCGCGGCTTGCGGCCAAAGCTTGAACTTCGCCTGGGCGACAAAACGCGATGCCGTATTGTCGCGCTCCGAGTTTCGCATCGGGCCGGTCGCCGCAGTCAGGAAGCCCGAGCGCCCGCGTCCAGGCTGATCAACAACGTAAACGGCGTAGCCGCGCCGGACGAAGTACTGCGCCCAGCCTTCGCGTCCGCCGAACACTCTATGGAGTAGACCGGAACGGATCGCTCGCGGCGTACAACGCCCAGACGTTCACCTCTCCGATCACTGCCATGTCCAACGAGTGCGGGATGTTAGCACGCCAGTGGCGACCTTTGGCGTGCGGCGTTTACCCGCGAGTGGATGGATACGCGCGAGCCTTGCGCGTATCCAGGGACCACACGGTCGCGACCCAGGTATCGAGTGAATCCTCCGGTCTCTAAAGAAGAAGTAGACCTAAGTTCAGGGCGTGGACGGCGGCGGAATCCGACGCTTCGTCGCCTGCTCGAACGCGTACGCCAGCTCGATCAGCCTCGGCTCGCTGCACGCGGTTCCCGTGAAGCCGATGCCAACCGGAGTAGGCTCCGCCTGCACGAAACACACCGTTTTCATTTCGTGGTTTTCGTGAGTCTCGTTGTCTTCGTGAATCTCTACTCGGCGCGCAACGCGATCATCGGGTCCACGCGCGTTGCCCGCCGCGCCGGCACGAGCGTCGCGACGAGAGACACGAGGGCAACCAGCGCGGCGACGGCGCCGTAGGTGAGCGGTCGCGTGCACCGATGCCGAAGAGCGTGTTCTGGATGCCGCTGCCGGCGACGGTCGCAATCGCGAGCGCCAACCCGAGACCCATCGCCGTAGCGCGAGCGGCTCGGCGCTACACAGACGTGCAAAACGCTCTAGACGCCGAGCGGCCCGTGAAGTTCTAAAAGGGAAGGGCGAACCGCCTTGCCGCGGTTCGCCCTGAATGTGAACGGTGTGCGATTCCGAACGATCAGCGCTCCGTCGTTGCGCCCCGCCTCCTTACGGCATCTTCTCGTAGGTCGCGAACGTGACGCCGGTGGTCTTGCCTTCCGGGTTCATCCGCATGTAAGTGACCCCGATGGTGGTGCCGTCCGGCGACAGCACGTTCGTGAGGACCTGCGTGATCGTGCCGTTCTTCTTGTAGATGATTTCGTTGATCCGGTCGGTGATGATCCGGACCGCGCCGGTGTCGGTGCCGGGATTGCCATAGAGCGGCTCGTCCTTCCCGTCGAACATCGTGTCGTAGCCCCACTTGGACGCGACGCCATCCTTGTTCACCGCGTCGATCGTGATCTTCATGCCCTTGCCGCCGTTGATCGGTTCGTAGGTCATGATGTTGCTGTTCGGCGGCGGCGCGTCCGATGTGATCTTCCATCTGCCGTATCGCGGGTTCGGCGCCTGCGCCGAAACACTGGCGACCAGCAACACGATCGCGGCGAGTGCGCCGGCGTTCATCACAAGGCTCAACTTCCGCATCTGCGACCTCCTCGTCCCCTCCGAGGGACGCCATTCATTTCCGTTGGCCCGCCCACGCCGGACGAGACCCATGTGGCGCAGGGCTTCAGCCCTGCGACACGTTTGTGGCAGCGTGGCTATTTTGGGCTGCCGGTGAATTCCTTGAAGGGGATCCGACCATTGGCGATCGGTTCGACCGATGCGCGGATCGATCCATCGTCCTGCACGCGGCCCGTGACCGCGAACGGCGCGGCCCCGCGGCCGGCGCGCAGCGACGCCGTGAACGTGTAGCTGCCGCCAGCCCATTGAATGTCGGTAATCGGCGCGACGGTGATCATGCCGAACGTCGGGACGTACCACGCGCCCTCGCCCGAGCGGGGGATGTGCAGCACCGACGGAATGGTCTGGTTCGGCAACACGAGGTCGACCAGGTTGTCTTTGATCGCGCGGGCCCACGGCCGCGCGTCCTGATACGTCAGCAGCGCCATCGGCGCCACTTCGCCGGCGCGATGGCAGGCGACGCACTTCGCGTGCAGGATCGGCGCGACGTCGCGCGTGAACGTGACGTCAGGCACTGCGGTAACCGCCGCCTGTGGAGAGCAGACGCTGGCCGCGGCAATCGTGACGAGGGCGACACACGTCAGGCGTCTCATTGCAGACCTCCGGTGGTGGCACCGACCGTGGGATGTGGCGACGATAGCATGCCGGAGGCGGAGTATGGGATCTTGACGCTGACAAAGGCGAAGGCCGCTTGATCCCGCGCCTCGACGATGCTAGCGTCGTCCGGCGTGATGGACCGGCACAGCAATCGCAGCTGTTGATTCCTCGGGAGCGACCGCGATCACGCGAGACGCGCTCCCGTTGGAGACAACGATGCAGCCGCAAACACTTGACAGTAGGGTAGAAAGACTGGAAACGCGCGTGACCGCACTGGAACAACTGCCCGCCCGGATGGACGCGCTCGAATTGCAGGTTTCGCAATTCCGAGATGAAGTGCGCGCTGAATTTTCTGCCACGCGCGAAGGGCTTCGCGACGAGATCCGCGCCGGCGACGAACGGATCCTCACGCAGGCGCGAGTGCTGCACGAAGAGGTCCTGTCGCGTTTGACCGTGATCCAGGAGGCAGGCCCACGGCGAAGAAAGCGACCGTGACCCGCACATGAACACCCGCCGCCAATTCCTGATCACGGCTCCGCTGGTTGCGCTGGGCGCGGCGGTCGCGTGCCGCGGTGAGCAACAGAGCGCTGCGGTTTCCGCCCCTCCGGGCACACCGGGCGCGCCGCCGACGTTCGGCACAGGCCCGGTGTCGGGCCCCGCCGTGTCGGCGTCCACGTTCGCCGAAGCGGAAAAACTCGCGCAGGTGACGATGAGCCCGGCCGAACGCGAGATGGCGGCCGCGAGCTGGCAGCGGTCGATGGCGCCCTTCCTCGAGCGGCGCGTGGGACCGCGGAAGGTCGCGCTTCAGTCGGACGTCGCTCCCGCGACCCGCTGGAACCCGGCGCTCGCTGGCGAGCGCTCAGGCCCGATGCGCGATGCGTTTGTGCGCAGCAAGAATGCGCCGGTCCCCCTGCCGGCCAGCGATACCGACATCGCCTTTGCGCCCGTGACGCAGTTGTCGCGGTGGATCGAGACCAGGCAGCTCACCTCCGAGCGTCTGACGAGCATTTATCTCCGCCGGATCGAGCAGTTCGATCCGAAGCTCCGTTGCGTGATCACCCTCGTGAGGGATGTTGGACTCGCACAAGCCAGAAAGGCCGACGCCGACATTGCGGCGGGGAAGTATCGCGGACCGCTCCACGGCATCCCGTACGGCGTGAAGGATCTGCTCGACACGGCTGGTATCGCGACGACATACGGCGCGGAGCCGTTCAGGAACCGTGTGCCGGCCGCCGACTCCGCGGTGGTGCACCGTCTGAACGAAGCCGGCGCGGTGCTCATCGCCAAGCTGAGCCTCGGCGCCCTCGCGCTCAACGACATCTGGTTCGGCGGCCAGACGATGAACCCCTGGCTGCTCGACGAAGGCGCGTCGGGATCGAGCGCCGGGCCGGGCGCTGCAACCGCGGCGGGGCTTGTCGGCTTCTCGGTTGGCAGTGAAACAGGCGGGAGCATCGTCGCTCCATCGATGCGCTGCGGTGTCACCGGATTGCGCCCCACGTTCGGGCGCGTCCCGCGCACGGGCGCCATGACGCTCTGCTGGTCACTCGATAAGCTCGGGCCGATGACGCGCAGCGTCGAAGACGCGATGCTCGTGCTGCAGGCGATTTCCGGACCCGACGCGGGCGATGTGTCGAGCGTGCCGAGCGCTCTCGAGTTCGACGCCGCGGCGCCCGTGACCGGACTGCGCGTCGGGTACTTCCCCGCGTGGATGAAGGAAAACCCGGCGACCGATGTCGATCGCGCTGCGCTCGAGGGCGTCAGGAAGCTGGGCATGGCGGCAACCGAAGTGAGCCTTCCCGACTGGCCGTACGGGTCGCTGATGCCGGTGCTGTTCAGCGAAGCCGCGGCGGCGTTCGAAGAGCTCACGCTGAGTGGCGGCGTGAGCAGGCTGAAGGCGCAGGTGCCCGATGCGTGGCCCAATCTGTTTCGCCAGACGCGGTTTCTCTCGGCGGTGGATTTCGTGCAGGCCGATCGATTCCGCCGCCGCGTCTCCACAGAGATGGCGCGCGTGTTCTCGCAGGTGGATGTCCTCCTCGTTCCATCCCTGCGCGACGAGATGCTCACCCTGTCGAATTTCACCGGACATCCATCACTCACGCTCCGCGCAGGTTTCGTCAATGTGTCGGAAGCGCGCAGCGACTGGGCGCCGGACCCGAAGAATCCGTTGCCGAAATTCTCGCCGCCACGCCGCGTGCCGCACGGCGTGACGTTGCTCGGCCGGTTGTTTGACGAAGGCACGATCGCCCGTGCGGGGCTCGCGCTGGAGCGGGCGCTCGGCGTGGCAGGAGAGAGGCCGCCGGGGTTCGATGCAGCCGCCAACGCGTGATAGCAGGGCAGGCGAAGAAGACGTCGACGACCGGTCGATTCGACGAAGCACTAAGATAGGCGGTGATAGTGCGGATGGTTGCACTCCTTGCCGCGGCGTCGAAACATCGCGCTTGCGCTCGCAAAATAACGCGTCAATACCGGGAGCGACGATGAATCGAACGAGTGTGTTTCTACGTGCGGCGTGCGTGGTGCTGGCGGTGGTCGCGGTGGCGGCGCAGACGGCGCCGGTGATTCCGCGTCCGCCGGCGCAGGTGGGGCCGCCGAAGCCGGAAGACGGCAGCGCCGCGCCCGACGGCTACGCACCGATCCCCGAATGGCTCGGGCAGACGCGCGCGCCGCGGCCGGCGAAGTCCGCCGCGTACGACGTCGAGACCGTCGCCGAGGGCATCTCGGGCGCGTTCTGCTTCGACTTTCTTCCTGATGGCCGGATGATTGTCGGCGAGCGCCCAGGCCGCATCAGGATCGTCGCCAAGGACGGCAAGGTGTCGGAGCCGCTCGACGGCATGCCGCCGGATCTCTGGGCTCGGGGACAGGGTCTGTTCGAGGTGCGGCCGGATCGCGCGTTCGCGACCAATCGCACGATCTATCTCACGTACACCGTGCTGCCCGCGGGGTCCAATCAGGCCGCGCTGCCGCGCAGTCCGGGCGTGCTCCTCGTGGCCAGCGCGACGCTGTCGTCCGACGACAGGAAACTCGACAACCTCAAGGTGCTGCTGAACGCCGAAGGCACCGGCGGACGACTGATTCAGGCGCCGGACGGCACGCTGCTCATCACAACCACGGTTCCCGGCGGCGTCGGCATCAACGCGGTGGACTGGCCGCAGCCGCAACAGCTCACCAGCAACATGGGCAAGGTGTTGCGGATTAACGCGGACGGATCGATCCCGAAAGACAATCCGTTCGCCGGGCGCGCCGGCGCGCATCCCGAGATCTACGCGCTCGGCTTCAGAGACGTGCAGGGCGTGACGATACATCCGCGCACCGGCATGCTCTGGGTGAGCGACCACGGCCCGCGAGGCGGCGACGAGATCGATGCGGTCGGCAAGGGGAAGAACTACGGCTTTCCCGTGATCGGTTACGGGCGCGACTACAGCGGGAAGGCGATCAACGGCGACAGGACGAAGCAGGACGGGATGGAGCAGCCCGTGTACTTCTGGACGCCCGACATCGCGCCGGCGGGGATCGCGTTCTACTCGGGCACGCTCTTTCCTGCATGGCAGGGCGACCTGTTCGTCTCGGCGCTCGCCGGGAAATCGCTCGTCCGGCTCGTGCTGAAGGACGATCGCGTCATCGCCGAGCAGCGCCTGCTGACCGAGCTCAACGCCAGAATCCGCGGTGTCAGCCAGGGGCCGGACGAAGCGCTCTATGTCCTGACCGACGGGAACACCGGCAAGATCCTGAGGCTCGTGCCGAAGAAATAGGTCAGGCTGCGCGGCGTCGGCGTCGTGCGGCGGCCGCGAGATCCCATGTCGCCTGCAGGTTCATCCAGATCTTGCTCGAGGTCCCAAGCGCCTCTGCCAGATCCAGCGCGGCGTCGGCCGTGATCCCCCGCGTGCCTCGAATGAGTTCGTTGAGGCGGGCCCGGGTCCAGCCGATCCGCACGGCGAAGGCGGTCTGGGTTTCCCCGGCCGGCTTCAGGAACTCCTCCAACAGGGTCTCGCCGGGATGCATCGGGTTCTTTGGTGGGCGCATATGGTCCTCAGTGATAGTCGACGATGGTGACATCGAACGCGTGGGTATCGCTCCATCGGAAGACGACGCGCCACTGGTCATTCACGCGAATCGAGAACCAGCCCTTCCGGTTTCCCTTCAGCGCTTCCAGCCGGTTTCCGGGCGGCACGCGGAGATCTCGTAGATCCTCGGCTTCGTGCAGGTAGAGCAGCTTGCGCCGCGCGGCCGGATAGAGTTGGGGCGGGAGGCGCTTGACCGCAGCCGACCGTCGATCGTCGTAGACATCCTCAGCGAGCTGGTTGCCGAAGGACCGAATCACAACTAGTGATGTTATCGTAACATGATAACAGCGTCAACAGGTCGAACGGCGCAGATGTCATGACGTGATGTCGGGAATATCTGAGCGTGACCAAGCGGGCAGCTGCGCGTTCCGGCGCGCGCGCTGGGCTACGCGATGGAGTAGCTCCACATGCGATCTCTCTCTCGGTGCTACCTGGCCGAGTACCGGGCGATGAGATCCGCCAGCCCGTTGGCAATGCCGAGTTCGGCGCAGCCGGGTTTCAGCCGCGAATTCAGTACCTGGAACGTGTAGGCTCCGTACGACGCGTCGTTGGGAATGTAGCCCGAATTGGCGCGGCCGTTGGCCAGCGTCACCATGACGGTATTGGCCATCGGCGACTGCTTCTTCAAACGTTGCGCGATCGCGCTGTACAACTCGGCGTTCACCGTGGCCAGCGCGGTGTTGCCGATACCGAGCACGCCGAGCCGGATGCTCACGGGTGCGCTGTCCACGTATGTGCCGGTCGAGCCCTCGCGGCCGACATTTGTTCGCTGCCGCCCTGGGCACATCACCGTCTCCTGCGCGCCCCAGATGCGCACGTCCCCCTCCACCCTCGTCGTGTGCGTCATGACGCGAATCACTTCCTCGCCGAGCAGCTGGCCTTCGCTTTCGATCCACCGCTCCAGGTTGTCGGCGACTTTGAGATCGAGCGGACCGTGCGGGACGGCGCCTTCCCTGAGCGGACCTTCGACGGCTTCGCGGGTCAACTCATAGCCGGTGATCCTGACGCCGGACTTCGACGCCAACGCGTTGGTGGCAGGCCTCATCACGAGCGGGTTCTGGTCTCCCGATGCGCCCTGCGTCCAGATCATCACCATCGTGTCGTTGAACGCCTGCTCTACATAACGGCTGGTCGCCCCAGGGAAATCCGCGCTGGTGATTCCGGCCAGGTACCCGTTGATCGGATGCATCGCGTAGTTCATGTACGCGGCGATCGGCGCTCCGGCGGACGTGGTGAACGTGACGACGGCGAGCGTCTTGTCGGACGCCGCCTCCAGATTCGCCGCTTGAGTCCAGAGGTGGGTGTCGTCGCTGATGGCGTCGCGATTGACGTTCAGGTACGAAGAACCTGTTCCGAATCCCACCCGGGCCGGTTGGAGCGCGGCCTTCGCCTGTCGCACGGCGTCCATGATTGCGGAGACGATCGGTCCGGCGACGAGTTGCGGCGGAGTGGCAGCTCCGGCAGGTGGCGGCCCGGCGGGAATGGCGCTGTGTGAGTGCGTGGCGGACATGACGACGTGTGCCACGGGGCAGTTCAGCTCCTCCGCGATCTGCGCAGACGCGAGCGTCCAGACCTCCTCGCTCAGGCCGCTCAGATCGGCCCCGATCAAGGCGGCGCGAGTTGCGCTGTTGTCGAGCACGATCGCCCGGACGTGTAAGCGCTCGTGCGCGTACTTTCCCGAAGGTGGATATGCGGGATTGACCGGCGGCGAGATGTCCACCCGGGCGGCGCCGGCGCGCAGGGTGCCGGTGCCGTCGGCAAAAGCCGGAGCGGCAGGTCCGAGCAACAGGGCAAGGACCCCGCAGTATGCCAACGTCTTCAGGAGTTGCATCGAGTCCCTTTCCGCGATCACGCGCCGGGTGTCCACAGCAGATCCCTGGTGGGGATGAACTCGACCGGCACCTCGGCCACGAACGAACGGAGCCAGCGCGCGCACTCGTCCATGCCGGCTTCCTCACCTGCTTCGTGCGAGACGAGGATGATCCCCTTGGCCTGCCCCGAAAGGACCGTGTCCCGCGCGTACTCGATCGAGTCCCACTCTCGAGCCTCGCTGACGAGGAGTGCGTCGGCGTTCGGCATCACGGCCATGTTGCCGCTCAGCGTGTGCGCGCCGCGCGCGACCGTTCGCACCGGTGTTGCGGGGTCGCCGACCACGCGGACGCTGCGGCTCTGGAGGGCGGAGGCGACGTGGGTGGCAATCGCGCCGAGCGTTGTCGGTGGCAGCAGGTAGCGCCGCTCGTTGTCAGGCGCAACGTAGCGGTCCCATCCGAGAGCCCTGTTCCAGCCGGCGAAGATGCCGTCGGGTTTGCGTGCGTGCCAGTGGTCGTGAAAGCGCCAGACCACCATCTGGTTCTTTTCCACGTAGTCCACCTTCAGTCGATACAGCGGATCGTCGGTCAGTCCGGTCGTGACGTCCGCATCGCTCCAGAACGTCGGCTCGTGCGTGATGATGAAGTTCAGGCCGGCGCCCTTCGCGCGCTGGATGACGTCAAGCGTGGACATGAAGGTCGATGCGATGCCTGTCACGCGAGCGCCAGGATTGCCGACCTTGAACGTGTCGCGATACGTCGAGTCGTTCCACGGAATGCCGACGTGGCGCTTGATGCGGTCGACGACCTCGCGGGCCGTGGGACCCGCCTGGGCGCGAAGGCGCAGGGGCCGTGCGAGCAACGCCGCGCTGGCCGCGTAGACGAACTGTCGCCGCGAAATATCAGATCGGGCCATGTTACCCTCGCGCGCCGGCAACGGCCGGCGTCCAGAACGGCTCGCCCGACGGCAAGAATCTGACGGTCACTTCCGGCACGATCGTCTTCAGCCAATCCGCGACCGCGTGGCTGCCAGGTTCCTCGCTGACGGCATGGCCGAGCAGGATCATGCCCCTGGCCCGGCCAGCGGTGACGAGATCCGCCACGTACGGGAATGCTTCCCATTCGACCGGTTCGCCGCCGACGATGACGTCCACGGGCGCGTCGCGAACGACGCGTTGCAGCTCGGGGACGAGCAGGAACCCATGTGTGAGCGCGACGGTCCGGACCGGCGCGGCGGGATCGCCAAGGACGCGCAGTGCGCGCGCGCCGAGGGCGGTTCGAATTCTCGACGTCAGCGCCGAGAGTGACATTGGCGGCAGCGTGAACCGGCCCGGGCGATCCGTCTGGTACGTTTGCCAGCCCAACGCCGTCACGAGGTTCGCGAGTTGCGCGTCGCCCTGGCGCGCGTCCCAGTTGCCGCTGAGCCGCCAGAGCACGAGGTTGTTCGCTTCGATGAACGACCGCTTGAACGCGAATGTGGGATCGGTCGCCATGTCCTTGCGCGTCGTCGTGGCGCCCGCGCCAGAGTAACCCTTGATCTCGGCCTCGCGACTCCAGAACGCACATTCGCGTGTGATGATCAGGTTGGCGCCGACGGCGACCGCGCGTCGCAGCACGTCAAGCGAGGGCGTCCAGGCGGTCGCGATGCCGGTGACCGGCGTGTCAGGGCGTCCGGCCTGCAGGCCGTCGCCGGCGGTGGCATCCCATGTCACGCCGAGGCGGGTCTGGATGCGTGAGGCGACCTCCGTGGCGGCGATTCGAGTTTGCACTGTGTCTCCTTCCGAAGGCTGGCGAACGGCGAGATCGATCAGCCCTGTGTCACGAGCCGGCGCAACTCACGATCGGAATCGTGTTCGACCGCGCAAGCGCTGTCGAACACCATGACCGGGCCCGTGTCCGTCGAGAAGGCCGGCCATGGTGGGAGCCCGCCGTGGCTCGGATTGCCGGTGCGGGCGAAGGTGATCCACGCGTCGCTCACGTGCGCGGCCAGGGCGCGCGGCCCGGGCCCGCCGCCGGTCGCAAAGGCGGCAACGTCGGTGTTGTCGAACACGAATGGAATCTCGCTGCAGTGGAAGGCACGCGGCCGGCCGTCCAGAATCGGGGTCTTCCAGGCGAACAGATACAGATAGGCAGGCGCCGCCCCTTGCGCGGCTTTGCGCTCGGCCTGGAGAATGGCGTTGGTCCGCGGCCGTGCGATCAGGGACAGCAGTTCGACGGGCCTGACCTTGGGATAGATCTTCCGTGCCGCCGCCAGGATGGTCTCGCTCCTGGTGCCGAACGTCTGCGCCACCTGCCGCGTCATCTCATCTTCGGTCAGCAGTTCCGCCAGCGGATCGCTCTGGCTCGGCGACGATTCGTTCAGCACCGTGCCGATGAGCATCGGAATGTGGGCCGAGATCGCCGGCGCCGCCGGATCGAACGGGTGATTCGGCAGAATGCGGCCGTCCACGGTCGGTCCCCAGGTGGGGCGACCCGCCATGGGACCACGGCCGGGCGGCGTCGCCGGGAACTTCATGCTGGCCGCGATCATCGCCGAGACCAGGCGCGCCGCCGGGAGGTCGTGAAGCTGGCCGACCTGGGACGCGCCCAGCCCGAGTTGCGCGAGCACTTCAGCCGCCATCCGCGCCGAGTCGTCGGCCGTGCTCATCCGTAATGCGGAGCCGCTCTGCACGGCGGCCTTGTGAAACAGGCCTTTGGCCGCCGGCATCGCCATCAGCGTGCTGACCTTCGATCCTCCGCCCGACTGTCCGAAGATCAGCACGTTGCCAGGGTCGCCGCCAAACTGCGCGACGTTGTCGCGCACCCACTCGAGCGCCGTCACCAGATCCAGCATGCCGACGTTGGCCGAACTGGCGTACTGATCGCCGTAGGCGGCGAGATTCAGGTACCCAAGCACGCCCAGCCGGTGATTGAGGCTCACCACGACCACGTCGCCGCGGCGGCTCAGGTTCTCACCGTGATAGGCCGGTTGTTCCTGGCCGGAGCCGGCCGTGAATCCGCCGCCGTGGATCCACACCATGACCGGCCGCTTCCGACCGTCACCGGTGCCCGGCGTCCACACGTTGACCCGCGAGCAATCCTCACCGGGTTGACCATCGTCCCACTGAAAGAGGAACGCGTTCTCGTCGTTCGTCCAGCCGGTGCGAGGGACTTGTGGACATGTTGGCCCGTAATACATCGCGGTGCGGATGCCGGCCCACGCCGCCGGCCTGACGGGCGGCATGAAGCGCGCGCGGCCCTCGCTGGACGCGGCAAACGGGATGCCTTTGAACGAGTAGATGCCGTTGCGCACGAAACCGCGCACGCGCCCTGCCGTGGTGTCGACGATGGCCTTCGGGTCGGAGGTGTTGATCGTGGTTCCGCTCGGGCGCGGCGTCTCCGGCGGTGGGGCGGCGGCCGCGTCTCCGGGGAAGGCCGGCAGCCACGCTGAGGCGGCGGGGACGCCGGCCAGCGTGACCGCCCGCCTGATCCATGTGCGCCGCCCGACGGGCGCGTTCTTCAACTTGTTCATCATCGCACTCCTTCTTCTTCAGCGGCCGGCCGACCTGGTTATTCTGCCACAGCTGTACGCTGCTGTATGCATTAGTCGCCATTCGTCGGCCGATTGACATCGCGAATTGTGCGATATACAGTCCGCCAGCCAACTTGAATGCCGACGTTCAGTCCGGAGCGGTCGGCATCGTGTCGACCTGCCCCAACACAGGAGACCGCATGATCGTCAATCGCCTCGCTGGACACGGGTTAGTGGCGCTGGCGCTGGCGGCCGCGCCCATCGCGTTGGCGCAGACGACGGTGTCCGGCGCCGCGCTGCCGGCCCCTGCGTCATGCGAGAGCCTCGCCACGCTCGCGTTGCCGCACGCCACGATCACAGCCACCGAACTGGTGGCGGCCGGTGCCTTCAAGCTGCCGGCCGGCACGGGCGGGGGCGGAGGCGGTGCGAATTTCAAGGACCTCCCGGCGTTCTGTCGTGTCGCGGCCACGCTCGCGCCGTCAAGCGACTCCGAAATTCGCATCGAGCTCTGGCTGCCGTCGTCGGGCTGGAACGGGAAGCTCCAGGCCGTCGGCAATGGCGGGTGGAGCGGGTCGATCGGCTACGCCGCGCTTGGCCGGGCCGTCGCGCGAGGGTACGCCGCGGCGAGCACCGACACGGGGCACCAGGG
>Ga0315281_10010154_pt1 | contig 12992 bp, 9 predicted proteins | sample YL17G07_0_MG_FD_204540 | JGI IMG/M metagenome (GOLD analysis project Ga0315281, IMG submission 204540) | Sediment microbial communities from Yellowstone Lake, YNP, Wyoming, USA - YL17G07_0 | ecosystem: Environmental > Aquatic > Freshwater > Lake > Sediment | place: USA: Wyoming | collected... | reverse complement strand
CTGAACCGCACAGCGCCAAACCCCGAGAGCACTGCAAGTATCCAGCCTCTGTCTGCTGAGACGGGGAACAGTGCTCATAGCGACAGCATTGTGGCGCGGAACTTTGATCAGTTCAGTGACAGCAGTGCCGCAGCGATGCTTGATCATTGGGAGGTAGTTAACTTCTAGCCCATGCTAAACTCACATATAGTATCATGGGCCTCTAACATCGGCCGCTTTGACTCCAGCAACCGCACCGACCATTGTGCAGATTGAGTACGAGTAAATTTACAATACAAATGATTAGCAGTGATGGTAGAGAGGGTGTTATCAGTTTGCAGCGCAGCAAGCAGGTAGCAGTCGCTGGTGCACGCATGAATTGCACAGAGTGCCGGCAGGCCATTTTCAGTCTGGACAACTACCATGAGCAAACTGTCTTCCCCATCGAGCATATGCTCAATCCCTTCCAGACCTACATGATTACCCAGAATGTATTACTCTCGCTACTGCTCATCTACTTCTGGGAGACCTACGAAGTGCTGGTCAATATCATTTGCCTCAATCGCACGTGTCCCGGCGAGTGGTCTGTCAGTGCTACATCCTGCGCCGGCTACGCAACGGACAACATCGTGGCGGACATACACCAGGGTATCCTTGGCATATTCCTCGGAGTGTACTTCTGCACGGCGTTCGCCATTCCCACCTGGACTCTGAGTCTTCGGCACAGTGTCGACGCAGGTGCTGGCGCACTCTGGTTCAAGCACATTCTCTTCTTTGTAGCGGCTTTCCTCACCTCGCTGACACACGGCCTCGCGCCCGCCGGCTCCTTAAGCTACGGCATGCTGCTGCACTGGGTACTGCTGCTAGGCGTGCTGCTGGTGTTTTTCTTCTGGAACAAAAACGAAGTGGAGCGGACACTGTTCTGGACAGAGCCGGGCACCAAGCGCTTTGCCAGCACAGTGTATAACCAGCTCTATGCCGGCTGGGCGCTTATCGTCACACTGCTTATGCTCTGCTGGTATATCGCCGGGGCACATTCGGTCTACGCTGTAGTGGAACCCGTCTGGCTCTTTCTGATCTGGGCGCTAACGTGCTATGGCATATATATGGGCCGCGGCGAGCAGCTGGTTGACGTGGCAACATTTGGGCTGTACTCGATATGCCGACGACAGAAAAAGACAAAGTTCCGCTGGAACCGGAAGCGCTTTCTGAGGACCAAGCAAGGCTGAGTGTGGCGACTAACACTAAAAAAAGGCATGCATAGACAATCGGACTTTTCTTTATGAATTCATCATGCTTGCACAGTGACGCGTTTCCTTGTCGGTGAGCGTCCACGAGCACTGCGTCCTCGGGGCTTGGGTGCGGCGGGCGGGGCTACTACGGGTGCAGGCGGAGGGCTGTTTTGGTCCACTATGAAAGCGGCACACAATCCCACCAACATAAGAACCGCAAATGCCACTGCCGATGGTGCCACTTGATAACCACTCAGAGCCATAAACAAAATAAAGAAGGGACACACAATCGTTGCCACGCACACAAATGCTGTCAGCAGCGCAATGAGTAGGAACCCGCCTACGCCAGCGAGAGGTAGAAGGATGGGCAGTGCTGCGAGCAGAAGGAGTATATGCAACATTGCCTGTGTGTGGGGATACAAACTGAAGTGCTGAGCTCGAGTTTGAGCAGGGATTTTTCATGCTTTGAATTTGTTGCATCGCCAAAGAGAAAAAAGCACAAACCCAATGCAGGAGGCTCAACAGCAAGAAACCACTCCCACTCACTCAGCACTAACAACGGAGTGGTTTACTGTGTATGGCAGTCTCGTCTTGGATCTGACACATCCAATTTTTGTAGCACTGGTTCACAATGTTCCACTGGAGGAAGAAGTTGATAATTGCCTATCACTTGCAACGCCCATGCCACCACCAGAGGGAACCGAACGAGAGAAGTATTATGTTATCAAACGCCGGCTGAATGGTCGAAAGCACTGTGGCTGGGGTCCGGCAGTAATCCGACACATGCCTTACGGTCACATTGAAAAATGGTTTCGCAATGGCAAACGAACCGACGAACTACCTCAACCAACACCGGAGGAGCTCGAAGACATCTTGGCTTTTTTGCGCGAATGTGTGGCTGCTGGAATGCATTGAAACGAAGTAAATTAGTATTTTGCCTTTGCTCTGGCCTACTTTAATCTTCTGTGTGTTGCCAGGGTGTAAAATACCTGCAGCGCTGCTGCGATCTGCTCCTCAATGCGATCTGTCTCCAGTTGGACTTCGTGTGCCACCGCGCGCAAAGCATCGGCTACAGTCAGCACAACAATGTGCTGCTGCGCGGCTGAACTCCACACCAACAGGTTTGCCGAACCGTCGGGGAAGCTGTTGATGCCAATTATGGGTACGCGGTAGCGCTCAAACTCCCAGGAGCCGCCAGACCAGGGTGTCAGATCGAAGAACTGCTTGTTGGGCGGCGCCCCGCGCAGGCGGAAGTACGTGTGCGAGTAGGTCGATTCGACATCAGGCTCAAAAAATTTGGCTCCGAGCTGGGCGTTCAGCAGGGTTTTCAGCCGGTCGTAGAGCGGGCCGTGCTTCTCGCGGTCGTAGAGTAAGTACTTGCCACTGCTCGCAGTCGGCATGCTGTGCCGTTCGACATGTGTCCCGCAGGCGTGGCAGCGCTGGCCAGCTTGCGAGCAGGGCGTGCAGAGCATCCGCTGCTGAAAGCCCAGTTCCCGCCGACACTGCTCACAGCGGAACTGGGTTGGCCACGTTGCGACACCCACCTCAGAGCAGGGATTGCAGATGAGCGGGCGTTCTTGCATGCTGACTGTAGTTTTTTACGATCGTGCGAGGGCTGGCTGCGGGTGTTTTGAGAGCATGAAAAATTTTCACCTAGGAGATAGCTGGGCTAGTTTGGCTACTACCAAACGCGCGGAAGACTGAGCTTGGACAGAAGCAGCGGTAGTAATATTTCAAGCCGGTGAAGTTAACCAAAGTTCAAAGACAGTGCGGTGATGTGCTGTGGGAAAATATGCAAATTTTTGTGGTGTTTTGGCTTATTCATAACTGTGATGCTGTCGCTGGGTATTTTGGGATACGTGCGCCGGATTGAGACTCGTCTGGAAGCTTTGAACTACACGGAGGAAGCACTCAACATCTGGCACCACGGGCGACTGAAAAATCACTCAGACTGGGAGTTTTAGCGAATTAAAGAGAAACTGAGAGCATCTTCGCTGACGAGCAGTGCTGGGAAGTCGGTCTGTGTCAGCTCTAGCCGGCGTCTTCACTCTCATCCCCTTCTTCCTCCTCCTCCTCTTCGTCCGGGTAGCCGCGCACTGGCGGCTGTACGTACGCAGGCAGCCACTTGGCGAGCACATTGTCCAGCGGTGGCTCCACAGTTTTGATAATCTTCCCAATGTCCGAGCTGTCCAGAGAATCGAGCAGTGCCTTGCAGATCACTATTACTCGGCGCTTGGCCCGCGTGACGGCAGTGTAGAACTGCCTCCGCGACAGGTATGAGGAGAAGTCCTGCTGGATGAAGACTACGATTGTTTTGTACTCGCTGCCCTGTGCGCTCGACACTGTCGCCACGTTGCCGTCGACAATGTTGCCAATTTGGTAGTGCGAGAGGTTGATCTGGTTGCCCGACTGCAGCACGACAATCGTCTGCCAGTTCTTGTTGTCTGGCTTTGGTGCGTTGGTGGCCTCCAGAGGCACCACTTTCCCGTCCAGCAGCGAACGTGCCTCAATGCACTTGATTTGGTCCTTTTCCCCGTTCATCACAGCGTCGCTGCGCAGGTAGTACTCTGGCGTCTTATGGAAGGCTGCACGCTTAACCGCGTCCTTGGGCTCTGGCAGTGCGTTGCCGTCATTGTTCTTGGTGAACATGATTTTCTCGCCGGGACGGTATACATTCGGCTTCTTCTTTGCTGCTGCGCTGCCGACGAGCAGCCGGTGCATCGCCAGATTCAGCTCGTAGAGCACATCGTTAGTCTGCGTGATGATCTGGTACTTGGTCGGATCGGTCAGGTACTTGAGCACCGGTGCGAGCGACTGCATCAGAATCTCCACGCGCTGGTTCTGCATGAGTAGGCCCTTCTGTGCCTCCTTGGGGATGGGAAATCGGTGCAACACAATCCACGGGCAGGCTGGATCAGCAAGGTCCCGCGTGTAGACCAGATCCATGCGACCGGCCGCGATTTTGCGACTGTTATCACGCAGTATCTCCGCACCGGGGAACTCGTCGACGCGCATAATCTCAGTCAGTCGGCTAATGATTGGGGTTCCTGCATAGAAGCGGATCAGGTCGTTGAAAATGGGCCCCGGACTGGGCGGCGACATCTGCTGGTCGTCGCCACAGATCCACACTTTGCGCAGGTTGGGCAGCTGCGAGACTGCCCAGTAGAAGAGCTCCACCGTCAGCACGGAGCCTTCGTCTATCAGCAGCACGCGCACCGAGTTGCGCAGCTTCGTGCCAAGTGCTCCGGGCGTCCGCAGAATCGTCCAGAGCCTGTGAATAGTCATTCCAGTGCCCAGACGCTTGCGCATGTTCGATGCCACCCGGCCAAAGTAGGCCAGCCCCAGGCACTTGTTGGCGGGAAATGTCTTCTTCAACATCTCTGTAAGCAGCGACTTCCCCGTGCCTGCATCACCCAGAACCAGTCCGAAGTTCTGCGTGCTCCGCCGACCGTATGCCTCTAGCTGTGCTGCGTTGAGAATGTTGAGCCGCGGTGGCGGCCTGGCCCGCTCTTTCAGACTGTCGGCTGGCAGTGTGAATAGCCGGCTGAGAAAGCGTCCAATCTCCGCCATCTTGGCGACGTGATCGTGGATGAGCCAGCGCTGCCGGTGTTGGCCATCGGCGCAGAGAATGTAGGCTGGCATCAGGATCTGTGCGGGCACGCAGGCTTTGGCATCCATCTGCCACTCGCGGAACACCTCAGGCGGAATGGCCAGCTGGCAGTTCTTGGACATCCAGGCTTTGCAGTTCGCATAGACCCGCAGGCGCAGGCCAATCGCGGGCTCGAAGGGCTTCTTGTAGACTTTTGCCCACAGCTCGAGCTGCGACAGGGTGAGTTCGGGCAGCGAGTAGCCATTGCGCCACGCGTAACAGAAGCGCTCTGGATCGTACTCTAGCTCGTTTGACAGTTGCATCAGTCGCAGCACATTCAGGTTGTTCAGCTCGGCGATCGGCCAGAACTTGCGCAGCAGCTTCATGAAGGGATAGCGGAACAGCGTCGAGCGCCGCGCAAGTACGGCAAGCCAGGGCGGTGGTGGTACGAGCTGGCGGATCAGCCAGTCTGGCTGCAGATCGCTGGGGTCCATGCCCTTCAGTTCTGGCATACCCAACAGCCCACTGCAGATGGCCTCGGCCTCGTTTGGGGGTATGCTCAACTCATTGCTGAGAATCAGCTTCAGCCGGGGCAGCGAGAGCGCCAGCGGCTCGAATGGCGGCTCGCCCGGCATAACGATCTCGTGGACTTCCTTCTGGAACTCGCCGTCACCCTCGACGCGAACAACGCACTGAAAGTTGTAGTGGAAGTTGAAGTCGGGATAGAACGGCCACTTGCCCTTGACCGTCTCGCCCTTCCCAGCCATGATGACGATAGCATAGTCAACAAACTGTTCGGGTGCTGTAGGCCAACAAATTTCCCGAACACGTCCCGAAACAGGCTTCAGGTCTTCTGGCTTCACTACTTTGCCACGAAATCGCTTCGGTGCCGAGGTGGCGAAGTCGATTCGGCCAAACATTATATTGGAGGCTGCACGATTTAAAAAAATGCCGCATGGGGCCGCGGTCGCGCGACCAAAATATCAATCGATAAAAATTACGGCGTCCAATTTTGAATACGCGCAAGACATGCAAGACGCAAAAAGCGAATTGTTGCAAGACAAGTACAAGAATGTCTTCGAAGGTGATGATACCGAACTCAAACAACATGCTATGCAACTACTCAAGACAACGTTATCAGAGAGTCAGGGCGTGAGCACCGACTTGCTGATCCACACTGGGTTTGTGAAAATTAAGATTGTTGTCACAACACTGCCCCGGCTCCAAGACCTGATCAACAATGCACGCAGCGTTGTCGAGACTGCTGTGGAAGAGATAGAAGTCCTGAAAAAGCCGACCCGCGCAACGTTCGAGATATGTCGCCAATATGCCAACCAGGTTAAGCAAATCATGGACAGGGCTGAAGTGTTCAACAAGGAGGTGTTTGATGCGATCAAAATCTATCTCGATGAGCATCCCGAGTCTGTCAATGTGTCATGGCCTGGATTTGCAGTAACGCCATTGCATGAGTGTGCATGTTCAGGTCTTACTGAGCTGACCAAGTTGTTGCTCGAGCGCGGTGCAGATTGCACTGCGCGCAACAGTTTTGGTCAAACGCCAGCCGAGCGCTGTCGTGCGATGGGTCGTTTCCGTGACGCCGAGCTCATCGAGCAATGGCCGCAGCGGCAGTCGCGTGATGCCTCGCCAGTTAGGCCTGTAGCACAGTAAATTTTTTGTGCTGATAGCTACAACAAAGGATTCCGTTTTTTCTAGCCAGACTGTCATCTGGTGTAAAGATTTTACGCTATTTCCACTTGTACAATGACTACAGGTTTCAACAAAAAACGACGGCCAGCGGCTAGTGCTACGGACTGTTTGCACAAAAAAGAGGAATCCTCGCTGCCTCTTCTTCTCTCGCAACCGCGCTACACGTTACTTGGTACCGCCCTCTCGGAGCACGATATTTTTTTCTCACAGTCCTGCCTTTGCTCTCTCCGTCTCGTCTCAGAAAAATCTTTTCACACTTTCCAGCAATTCAACATGGCATTGGCAGCAGCAGCCGGCGATGCCGCCATCTACGGCTCCAAAATGGCCGGTCTATCCGGCTTTGATGTCGGCGACTTTGGCGGAAAGCGCCGCTACGCAGCAGGCGGTGCAGCACAGCAGCAGCGCTCCTCCCCGCTGGACTATATCGGCAATCGCCAGGTCCAGGGCGAGATCACGCAGAATCTGCCCTTCGACGTCAACCTGCACAAGGCGCGGGCCAAGAACACGCAGAACAGTGCCAACATCCGCACGCTCGGCCAGGTCACGAATCCGGAGCAGGTCTACATCCGCGAGAACCAGCTTCTCTTCCGGCCGGTCGCACGACGTGCCGTCTTCGGGCCCCTGCTTGGACCGCCCAAGGGCAAGCCGCTGGCCAGCCTCCAGGTCTTCTCGATGTTCAACGGACTCGAGGTGGCCGTGGAGCAGTTCCCCACGCAGTTCGACTTTGAGAACAGCTTCGAGTTTGCCGGCGTGGCCAAGTCGAACATTCCCTTTGGCCGGCCAGAGATCGACGGCACGACGGTCGCTGCCATTGTGGCTGGCGGCGTGACAATCCACAACGACGGCGACACCACGTTCATGCCCGGCGATGTGATCGCCGCACGCCTCCCGGATATCGACATGAACCGGCGCCGACTGGCCACCGTCACGAACGCCTACCACTCGCCGATCGGTAGCGAGGGCTGTCCGACGATTGAGCGCGAGCACCCGAGCCGGATGTACGAGCTCGCACAGAACGAGATGGAGAAGTACGTCGATAAGCCTAGCGCGCAGAAGGCCTTTCTCACACAGCAAGTCGGTCCGGACGTCTATCCGATTGCCATCCCGCCGCAGGAGCGCTTCTTCAAGCAGGAGTATGTGCGCGGCACGGCTACCGATGCTTGGCTCTACATTGTCAGTGCGGTACAGGCCGGCATTGTGTCCTTCAACCTGCCCGACGGCACGGATCCCACAGCACTCTCCGCCTTGTCCAAGCCCGGCGTTGGCCTGGACCAGCTGAGTCTGAACAAACTGAAAGAACAAACGGCAACACTTACTGCCAAAACAGGCCAACTCAACCTGGCGAAAAGTTCGGTCACGGAACGCGAGAACCTGTGGTCTCATGCACGCATTCTTGCCGCACTGCTGGGTCTCGAGGAGTATGCCGGCGTCACACAGGTGCCCGCACTGCGAGATCTCTTCCTGCGTCGGCGCTGCGCCGGCTTCCTCAGCAACCCCAAGTTCTCAGAGCGCTACCAGCGCGAGGCAAACATTGCCCAAGTCGCTTCCGAAGCCCGTCAGAGCAACCCCACACTGGCAGAAAAGCACCTTTGGGCACTGCAGCGCGATCGCGCGACCGAGAGCTGGGAAGCATTCTGGAAGATCTACCGCGCTCTCAGCCGATTCCGCATCGGCCGAGCGATCGGCTACGGCCCCAAGGGCGGCGACGTTGATTTGCTCATGTAGAGCAGGCCACCGGAAACAAACACCAAATCAGAACGCAGTAAAAAGCAATTCTCCTATGCACGAAACGGCTACAGCGGTGGTGTTTTTTTGTGGTTTTTTTACTGACAATCGTTGCAATTTGACGCACCCAGTTGGTTGACGTTATTCAAAAAGTAGAGCGATGTGATTCTGTGGGCAGACACCCGGCGGGCTGCTAGAAGGGAGTGGACGCACCGGCCGTCGGGGCAGCAGCAGCAGCAGTGGCAACCTGCTTCAAGTCGCAGATCGAGTACTTGAGGTCCACCGAGAAGCTGATTTGGTGCAGAGTGCTGCAGGTGTGCTCCTTGACCATCGGCAGCAGCGTGGAGATGCTGCGATCCTCGAGGATGTTCTCCCACTTGCCGTGGATCTTCTCGAGCTCAAACTCCAGCTGGAAGAGGTTGGTGAAGTAGCGCTGCGGGTCGCGCTGCTCGCGCTCAATGCGCTTGAGCAGCGTCATGCGGCAGTGTTTGGCATACTCTGGCTCGACATGGATCGTCGCGTATTCAGGATGCACCCTGTAGGGCACGACCAGGGGTTTGGGCTCCTTGCCCTGCGCGATGAGCGTTTGGTTGCACATCATCTGGAAGTTCAGGTGATCCTGGATGTTCTTGGGCTTGATGATCGTGTCGCACAGCTCCGTGCCCTTGAGGATCTCAATGAACGGACTGGCTGAGCCGGGTGCCGACGCGGAAATGACCGAGTCGTTGACCGACTGCAGGCTCAGGCCGAGCAGGCGGGCGTGCACGCGGTTGACGTTGGTCTTGACGCGGCGGACCACCTCGACGCGGCTCTGCGAGACACCGGGGTGGATGATGGCGGCAAAGCGGCGTCCGCTCTTGGTGCCCTGCTTGCCAACGATTTGGGCCATGTTGACACCGATCGCCTGCGGCAGCGAGCTGCGCACATCGTAGATGTAGGCCTTGTGCAGGAAGGCGACGCTCAGATCGTCGTACTTTTTCCCAGATTGATCAGTGTACTGCAGCTGCTCCCAGGCCGCAGGGCTGTTGGAGATGCGCCAGCGCCGGGCATCAGGATTGTTCTTGAAGTCGTCGATGGTGCCCTCGAAGTCGACGTGCAGAGTAACCTTGTTGGTGGCAAAGTCCTTCGCATTGAACTCACTCTTGGAGACGCCGGATTTAGCGTCTGCGGGCGCTACTAGCGCTCCGGCCAGATTCATGCCATGTGACCCGGTCACAAAGTTTTTGAGCATGTCTTCACTTTTTTTTGGGAGACAAAGGGAGATTGCTGACAAGACTCCACAGTGGTCGTTCCGGCAGGTTCTGGGAGCTACCAGGGACTGCGGCCATTTCAATACTCAAAAAGTGAAATTGTCCAACAACTGTGTGCCAAATTTTGTTGCCGCTTGCTCCCACACAGACCCGTGTCGCGGTTCCACAGTGCGTCCGCGGTACTTTTTTAAGCTAATTTATAGGGCCTCCGCGAGGCGGGCGGCACCGGTGCAGTACTACACCGGGTTGAAGGTAAGCTGCTCACTCATGGTCCGCACATCTCCCAGCGACATACGGGTAATCGTGGTGGCTGGCGGTGCCTCCAGTGTGGTCAGCGGCGGCACTTCCCTCTGGCGCAGCGTGTGCTGGGTCAGTCGGGAGACCTGGGTGTTCATCCGCTGCTCGAGGCCGATGCGTTCGTGCTGCGTCTTGTTGCCGACCCGGCCGTCGTAGTTGTTCAGTCGCACTGCGAGCTTCACGAGCTCGGCAAAGTCCTCCCGCCCATCGGTCAGTAAAATGTAGCCAAACAGTGCGGACTGGGAGATGTTGGGAAAGTACTCGGACAGCCGCGCCACTGCTGCCTCAATGCCAGCCTGCACGGGCGGCGTGAAGTATGCAAACCCCCGATTCAGATTCATTGGCAGTGTGAGCCACTCGTCGTAGGCCGCGTTGCGCCGGTCTGTCCGCTGTCTGAGGTAGTGCATTACGCGCAGCGCATCGCCTGCGTTCAGCTGCAGTGTTGTGGTGAACTGCTGCATGGACTGCTGGAATTCGTACAGTTCCTCCTGCTGTACAGCACCCGGACCCTGTGCAGGACTGTTGAAGACAATGTTTGTTGCCGTGCTGGGCATCCGCAGGTCGCTCGGCCGGCTCTGTGTCTGTGCATTGAGCCGCAGGATGTCCTCGAAGCCCGTCTCGATGACGCGGTTCACCGAGGTGAAGTTCAGCTTGCCCGCCATGGTTTTGGCAAACTGCACGACCAGATTGCGCATCCAGGCGCCGTACGCAATCATCTGGTCGTCCATCCAGGCCTCCCGCTTCTCTGCGTTGGGAATGTTCTCTGCGAAATCAAAGCCGGTCAGCTCGTGGCGGCCCGGCGCCTTTGCTGCTACAGTGTAGCCGGGGTTCCTTGGGCTGAGAGACGGAACGCCCGGTTGCCGCGCTGGGGGTGGCTGTTTGGAAGGTGGTCGATCGCCAGGCGGCTGACCGGGCATGGGATCAGGGCCAATAAACAGCGGCTCAAAATCATCAAAACGTGCAGGACTGCCGACAACAGGGGTAGCGGTAGCAGCAGCAGCAGGCTGAGGGAGTGCAGACTTTTTCACAACGCGGATGCGCTGTGGGTTTAGAAATATCGGCTCCATGGCACTGCTCAAGAGAGCCGACGCCATCCGTATCAAGTAAGGTACGACAATTTATTCTTTTTTTTCTCGGCAGTTCGTCTTCTTTGCACAGGCGTGGCATCCACCGTGCTAGTTGGGCAGAATGATGTTGTCGTGCGAGAAAATGCGGACAGCAATGTTCTTGCCCGGATGCATGTACAGCGACTGCACAGCCAGCTGCGGCGCCTCCACGCCCGGCTGCACCATCTTCAGCGTGCTGCCCACGATAATGGGCGTTGCGGAGCTGTGCAGCGGCGTCCACTGGCGGTTGGTGACCGTGCCGTGAGGACTGACATCGGGACAGAGATGGCACATCGTGAAGAGCCTGGTGGCCTCGGTGTTGGAGCTGATCGCGGCGATGTCGGCAGCGCTCTGTGCCTGCATCTTCGCGTCGGACGGTGCGAAGAACACAAACGCATTGCCCGGCAGTGCGAGCGCGGCATCCGAGTCCAGAAACTTCTGCAGCAGCGACATCGCAACGTTGATGGTTGGGGACGTAGTGGCAGCAGAGGCCGCTACCGCGTTGGTCTGAGCTTTCGCTAGCTTCTGCACCAAGGGGTGATCGGCCGAAAGCGGGCGCAGGCCAGACATGGCTGCGATCTCGGGGATCGCGGCACTGTGGAGGGGAATCAGTGCCGGGCGCGGAGGCAGATCAGAGCCGGACGACTGTGCTGAGACTGATTTCGTCTTCTTCTCGTGCTTCTTATTCTTCTTCTTCTTCAGATCAAACAGTCCAGGATGTGGAGGCAGAGCCTTGGACTCCAGGGAGATCAGTTGAGGGCGCGGGGGCAACGCTTCTGCGTGCAGAAGGATCAGTGCGGGACGCGGGGGCAGGGCTGCTGCGGACTGCGCGGCAACACTGGTCGCCACATTGACACTTGGAATGTCCACCAGTTCAGGCATGCGTCCCAGCTGGTGGGCGATGGGCTGCATCCCGATGCGATCCATGCCCAGTGTAGAGGACATTGGAGGTGTTTGCAGGCCTGAACTCTCCTCAGAGGAGTGCGAGATCGAGGCGTCGGGCGAGCTGTCAAAGTCCTGCTCGAGGAACATGGGCTCGTCGAGGGCCTGGACACGGACAAGTCCACTACGGCGGGAGATGGGCGAGCTGGTGCCTGGTCGGCTCTCCACCGTCAGCGGCACAATGCAGTCACCTAGACCAGGCGGCTCTGTGCGCTGCATGCTCGCTGCCACGGGGGAAGAGATGACAGTCGCCACAGTGCTGCCGGATGCAATGCTCGCAGAGCCAACTGTAGACTTGGCGATGAGCCGCTTGGCAAAGTGGGAGACGAACTTCTCCGCATTGTTGTACTGGAAGTCCTTCTTCGCCGAGTAGGCGGGCCACAGGTCGCCGATGCCGTGGGCAATCTCCGAGCAGAGCTGCTGGTGGAAGTCGGCGGGATTGTTGATGCCGAGCGCCTGCAGCGTCTGGATCGGATTTGAGTGCCGGCCAAACGCAGCGCACCGCGTCTGCACAACATCCTTGATGACGTCGCCCTTCTGCATCAGGCTGTCGCACTTGGTGTGCGGCTTGTTCTGCAGCAGCTCGGCGACGCCGCTGAGTGCTGCACGCACCTGCGCCTCATAGTGCAGGCGCAGCTTGTCTCCGACGCGGTCGGCCTCGGGATAGGGGTTGGCGGCGCGAGCGTTGACGCTGCCCTGCAGCTGGGCTTGCAAGCCCTTGTTCCAGAACTGCTGCACAAAGACTGCCATGCTGACACCCGCCAGTTGGGGTCGAAGCTTTTCGTAGAGTTGCATCGCCTCGATAGGCACTGCCTGGACGAGGGATGGAGCTGGCGATGCGGTAGCGACACTCATTTCCACAAGCAACCAGTTGACCAGGAATTGCAAAATTTGAGTGAGAGATGTTGTTTTTGCCGCCTCCACACAGTGCTTTTCTGAGCAAGGCAGACCATGTTCAGGTAAATATATAGAAAGTAGAAAACGACAGCGGGAAATAATGCTGGGTCGAATCAGAGGGATGTGGGGAATGGCTAAGTCGAAAAACAGAGCGCCGGCAGTGCGGCACGTGTGCGAAAATAAAAGAGCAGCTCGCAAATAGAATGCATTTCTTTCCTCCTGCTGGCACAACACACGTCTTTGGCACCGCTTCGTGCAGTAGCCCCTA